>Ga0196964_10000097_pt1 | contig 61810 bp, 60 predicted proteins | sample S1_10metaG_FD_148615 | JGI IMG/M metagenome (GOLD analysis project Ga0196964, IMG submission 148615) | Soil microbial communities from Anza Borrego desert, Southern California, United States - S1_10 | ecosystem: Environmental > Terrestrial > Soil > Desert | place: USA: California | collected...
GGCGACGTTGTTCTTGCTATATAGCAATTCAAAGCCGAACTGCGGCACACGGTTCTGTTCCCAGAGACCGGTAGCCTGTATCCGCTGTGCCGTTCCGAGAAAATTGGCTTCGGCAATTCTTGCCCGGACCCGTTCCGCCCCGCTGACATCAACAATGCCGGTCAGCGAGAACAGGTCTTTGGTGACCACCATGATATCCACCGAGTCGGTCGTCCCGGGGACCGGGCGAACAAATATCCGTGCGTCCTGTATGAAATCCAGTGTACGGAGAAACCTTTCATTATCGGCCAGTTTGGCAGGGTAGAGGGGTACATTCTCACGGATGAACAGGTTTTGCCTGATAACAGGCTCGCGGGTGTCTGTATGCAGCGCATTCAATACACGCGTGCCGAAATAACCTATCCTGGTACTTGTGTCAGCAAAAGTCCGTTCAAACCCGAAATGCTTGATATCGATCTTGCGGATGATTTTCCCTTCGTACCGACTGAACAGCTGCTCACTCCTTCTGATCTGGGCCTCTTCCACATTGATCGTATCACCGGGATTGCGTTTCATCGAGTTGACGGCATCCTTATATGCGTTCCGGATCAGTTTCGGTGGCTGGAACCTTTTCCTGCCTGAGCTATCTGTCTGCGCGAGCACCGGATGTGCTGTCTGAAGCAGGGCAAATAATAACAGCAGGCATATTTTCAGGTTGTCAATCATTGGTTTAGGTCATCGCGCGGGGCCCGGCGAAATAAAGAGAGCAAAAATCATACGCAAATGGAAGAGTCCTATCCTTTTTTTACAGGATAATGATAATTAGTGAATTGCGAAAACCGGAGTTTATCCTTGCAGGATATCGCTCACTGCTTCCCGGATATCGGTATACCGGAAGCTGAAGCCCTGTTGCCTTATCTTTTCTGCGCTGACTGTCGCGCTTTTCAGGGCCTCTGAAGAAAGTCCGCCCAATGCTATTTTCAGTATGACGTCAGGGACATGGACCGGCAGCTTAATACCTTTTTTGCAGGAAGCGATCGCTTTGCACAGTTCTTTCTGCGAGACCGGCGACGGTGCTACCGCATTGTACACGCCCTCTATGTTTTCCTGCTGCAATACCCAAAGGATCATGGCGCACAGGTCTTCGATATGGATCCAGCTGATCATCTGCCGGCCGGAACCGAGGATAGGTATGATACCGAAGTCCTGCGGACGTGCAAACTGGGGAAAGGCTCCGTCGTCCCTGCCCAGCACGATACCAAAGCGCAGGATGACCGTGCGCATAAGCTCGTCCGCTTTATGGGTCGCTGCTTCCCAGAGTTGACAGGTCCGGGCCAGAAAATCACTGCCGGGTTTCGCCTCTTCTGCAAACGGTATCTCATGGGGGCGGTCCGGACCATAATAACCAATAGCGCTGGCACCGATCATCGTGCGGCATTTCGGTGCATGTTCCCGCAATCTGTCTATCAGGAATTCGGTGCCCTGTACCCTGCTGCTGACAATCTCATCCTTCCTTTTTGCAGTCCAGCGCTTGTCGGCCACACCGGCACCGGCCAGGTGAATGACCGCATCAAGCTCTTTAAAAAAACGGAGGTCAAACTTTTTTTCGGTGGGCGACCAGAAACTGTACGTTACATTTTCCTGGCGGCTCACCTTATGCATGTCCCGGGTGAAAATGATGACACGGTGGCCCTGCTCCATCAGTTTTTGCGTCAGATGGTGCCCGACGAATCCTGTGCCTCCGGTAATGCCTATAGTCTGCATATGTCGTGGGAAAAATAAATATAGCGCTTATTCGGTGATAATTCCATGCCACCTGTTTTCAACAAATGTTGATAAGAGCTATTGTAATTGTTGACATATTTTTTTACTTTCAATGCGCAATATAAGTTTCGGGCACCCGTTTCTTCATTAAACCAATTTTTCATGGCAAAAACTTTACTCGCAGATTTTTCCAACAAGGCTGATCAAACACAAGACACCACCGGGTTAATGTGCACGGATGAAGAAAAAGATCTGGGAAGCCTGATGGAAGAAATGAAGTTTCACCTGAGCGAAGCTGCCGGCGATCTGCTGCAGCCGCGTCAGGAAGTGATCGATCAGCTGCTCAGCAAGGCCCGCGGACTACACTAGCTCGATGACGGTGATCTCCGGCAAAATACCGAGCCTTCCGGGGTAGCCCAGGAAGCCATAGCCCCTGTTTACATACAGGTACTGCGATCCCTGCCGGTACAGACCTGCCCAGTTCTGATATACATATTTGACAGGACTCCACTTCAGTCCGGGTATATCAATGCCGAACTGCATACCGTGGGTATGACCGCTTAGCGTCAGGTCTACCTCCGGATAATGCGGCAGCACCTGCCCGTCCCAATGCGAAGGATCATGAGATAACAGGATCTTGAACGGAACTTGTTTCTCCGGAAGTCCTCTGTAGGCTTTGTCCATATCACCGTATTTAGGGAACCCGGCTCTGGCGCCCCAGTTCTCGATACCGATAAGCGCAATGCGTTCATTTCCGCGTTCCAGAACGATGTGCTCATTCATCATAAGCTTCCAGCCCATGCGCCCGTGAATGTTCTTCAGCTCTTCCAGGTTAGCCGCCTTCGCAGCCCCGGAAGGCCATTCCACATAATCGCCGTAATCATGGTTGCCCAGGGTGGAGTAGACACCCATCGGCGCCTTTAACCTGGAGAATATCTCCATATACGGTTTGATCTCTTCGGCTCTGTTATTGACCAGATCACCCGTGAAGCAGATAATGTCCGCTCCCTGTTCCATTACTTTTGCAACACCCCGTGCCACGGCATCTGCGTTGTCGAAACTCCCGGAGTGCACATCCGAGATCTGCACGATCTTCAGTCCCCGGAATGCAGCCGGCAGATTCGGAAAACTGATCCTTATTTTTTTTACCTGGTAATTATATCTGTTGGTAATGCCATAAAGGAAGCCGGCGATTGCCGAACCTCCAAGTGCCAAGGCCAGGCCTTTCAGGAAAGCGGACCGGGAGATGCCATTTCCGGCAGGTGCCAGGGCGGGACCGGTCGAGGGAGCGATCTTCAGGATAAGCCATAGCACGATCCGGCGGAGATCGTCAATCAGCATCACGGCACCTACCAGGATTTTAGCAACAAACATCCCGATCATCAGGGCGACCACCACATTGCGCAGCATATCAGGCATAGCGCCGCTGTATTTGCGCAGTCCGAACATAAAGGCCCATGGAAGCAGGGACAGAATGATGTAAAGGATAAAAATAATGGTCTTCCAGGGGTTCGGCACGGTCCGGATCATAGATCGGACCAAGACAATGCTGTAGATCTCGCCAAGCAGGACGAGCGCCATCGGGATCAGGAATCTAAGCCGCATGCATCAGTATTTCAGGAATTCTTCTATTTGAGTGCGGATGGCAATTTCGGTCTGTTTTTTTAATAATAGCCCATCCTTTGTTATTTCTTCTGTGATCCTGCTCAGGGGAAGTTTGTTATAATGCACATTCATCTTGAGGTAATGCAGAATGTTGGTCATGTGCTCTATACCGCGCAGGTTGCCGCCGCGGCCATCGGCAACGCCTACCAGCGCCGCCTTTTTATGCCACCAGCATTGTTTTATGTCGGTATTGTCCAGCAGCAGCTTCAGTACGCCCGGGAAGCTCCCGTTATACTCCGGCATTACAAACACAAACTTTTCAGACGGTATCAGGATTTCCTGTTCTGTTTTCCGGAACTTCCGGTCGGGTTCCAGCACATTCAGTCCCTCCAGGGATAAGAACTGCGCCGGTGCTCCCGCTGCCCTGATCCATTCGTAGTACAGCTTTGCCACCCTGATGGTCATGCTGTCCTTCCGATTCGTTCCGGAAATAATGGTGATCATATCGTTGCGGGCAAAGGTAACCGCTAGAGCGCATGTAACGGCAATTCAGTCTTTGCTAATCGTTATAACACTATAGCGGCGCCTGTAAACGCTTTAACATTGTATATTATTTCATTTATTCAATTCTTTTCCACATTCCGGAACAGTTACCGAAAATTCTCTCCCGGGACATTAATTTTGTTGCTAACCTGTATTATTTACTGCCCTTAAACCATTTAAATTCAGAACAGATGAAATTTACATATTATGGACATTCCTGCTTTTTGCTGGAAATCGGGGGTAAAAAAGTACTCTTCGACCCGTTCATTTCCGGCAATGAGCTCGCTAAGGATATTGACGTCAATTCGATTGCGGCCGATTATATCCTGGTATCCCATGGGCATGGTGACCATGTCGGCGACCTGATCTCCATCGCTACCCGTACCGGCGCGCTTGTTGTCGGTGCCTATGAGGTCATGGAGTGGGCCGGAAAGCAGGGCGTCAGCAATACACATCCGCTTAATTTCGGTGGAAAGAAACAACTGGAATGGGGTACCGTAAAATATGTGCCTGCGTGGCACAGCAGCGTGATGCCGGACGGTACTTACGGCGCCAATCCGGGGGGCTTCGTGATCACCACCAATGAAGGAAATTTTTACTATTCCGGAGATACCTGCCTGATGATGGATATGCAGCTCATACCCCGCTACGCTAAATTAGATTTTGCCATATTCCCGATTGGAGATAACTTCACAATGGGTGTGGAAGATGCAATCGTGGCGGCAGAGTTCGTACAATGCAGGAAGGTCATCGGCGTACACTACGATACCTTTGGTTACATCAGGATAGACCACCAGGAAGCGAAAAATAAGTTTCAGCAGGCTGGTCTGGAATTAACCCTTCCCGATATCGGAACAACGATCAGTATTTAAGCTGCCTGTTCAGGGCGGCTCATCGTAATTTTAGGCTAGGAACAACAAAAGAAATGGCAAAAGTAATAGCAATAGCCAATCAGAAAGGGGGCGTTGGCAAGACCACAACGGCGATCAACCTCGCTGCGAGTCTTGCAGTGCTGGAGTATAAAACCCTGCTCGTGGATGGAGACCCCCAGGCAAACAGCACGACCGGCAACGGGTTCGATCTGAAGAATATTCAGCTCAGCCTGTATGACTGCATGGTCAATGAAACACCGGCCTCGCAGGTGATTCTGGAAACGGAAACGCCAAACCTGCACCTTATTCCGTCACATCTGGACCTGGTAGGTGCCGAAATAGAGCTTATCAATCATCCAAACCGGGAACATATCCTCCGCAATTCACTGGAAGAGGTCAGAAGCAACTATGATTTCATCATTATAGACTGCTCCCCCTCCCTGGGTCTGATTACGGTCAACGCCCTCACTGCGGCGAATTCTGTCGTGATCCCGGTACAGTGCGAGTATTTTGCCCTCGAAGGCCTGGGCAAGCTGCTGAACACGATCAAGATCGTGCAGACCCGCATCAATACCAACCTGCATATCGAAGGTATCCTTATGACCATGTATGACGGTCGTCTCCGGCTCAGCAACCAGGTGGTGGAAGAAATCAAGAATCATTTCGGCGAGCTGGTGTTCAATACCATCATTCACCGTAATACCCGCCTCGGCGAGGCTCCGAGCTTCGGGAAACCAGCGCTCATGTATGATGCGGAAAGCACCGGCGCCGTCAACTATCTTAACCTGGCCAAGGAGATCCTTCAGAAAAATAATTTAACCAAGATCAAAAACGAGGACAGAATATTTGAAACAGACGAACATGGCGCAACAGAACAATAAGAAGCAGGCGCTGGGAAAGGGCATTCGTGCCCTGCTCAACACGATCGACGAGGAGCTGCAAAGCAACGAAGGCGTGCCCGCCGTGTCCGGACAGAATGCTGGCTCCATCACCCGGATACCTGTTGACCAGATCGAAGTGAATCCGAAGCAGCCCCGCCGCGATTTCGATGAGCAGGCGCTGCAGGATCTTTCTGAAAGTATCAAACTGCATGATATCATCCAGCCGGTAACGGTAACAAGGATCAACCCCACACGTTACCAGCTGATTTCGGGAGAGCGGCGCTGGCGTGCCTCCAAAATGGCAGGATTGAAAGATATCCCCGCTTACATCCGTACCGCCGATGATCAGCAGCTGCTGGAGCTGGCACTGCTGGAGAACCTGCAGCGGGAAGACCTCAACGCGATCGAGATCGGACTAAGCTATAAGCGGCTGATGGACGAATGCGATATGACACAGGAGCAGGTAGCCGAACGTATGAAAAAGGACCGGAGCACCGTAACCAACTATATCCGCCTGCTGAAGCTGCCGCCCGATATACAGAAAGCCGTAAGGGATGGCGACCTGAGCATGGGGCATGCCCGCGCTATTATCGGGCTCGACCAGATCGATCAGCAGTTATATGTATTCCGGGAAGTAAAGGAAAAAGGACTGTCCGTGCGCCAGGTAGAAGCCCTGGTAAAGGATATGCTGGCGGCTGAGAAGCAGGATATAGCAGCGGGTGCCTCCCGCGCCGCAGCCCAGCTCCCGCCCGCTTACAAACGGATCGAGGATAACATGGCCTCACATTTCTCTACAAAGGTTCGCCTTGACCGCAAAAAGAACGGCAAGGGCGCGATCCTGATAGAGTTCTACAACGATAATGATCTCGAAAGGATCATGGAAAAGATGAATCTCTGATCAAGGGATACCTGCTCCACACCATCATAAAAGATAAAACAGCCCGGGGGCTGTTTTTTTTATGCATAATACCGGATACCACCTAGCCGGTACGCTGATTCCCCAACTCATTCTTTGCTCCTTCCCAGGCGATAATTGCTTTCTTGCGGATACTGCCCCAGGCATATTCGCCGGTGATACCGCTGCTGCGGATCACGCGATGACATGGAATCAAGTAGGCTACGGGGTTACAGCCTATCGCCGTACCGGCTGCGCGCGGGGCTCCTTCAGTTCCTGCAGCCGCAGCCAGCTGTCCATACGTAGCCAATCTGCCCGGCGGGATCCGGAGCAAAGCTTCCCAGACCTTAAGCTGGAAAGGCGTTCCTTTCAGGTGCAGCTTTAAGCGGTTCACCGGCGTTGCTCCGTGCAGCAGGGCAAGAGCCTGTTCCTGGAGCGCATCCCATTCTTCACGAAAATCAGCCATGGGGAAGCGTTGCTTCAGGTTATGGAGCGCAGCTGCATCATCGTCTGCAAAGCTCAGATGGCAGATACCCAGTCCGGTGCTGGCAACCAGCACGGCCCCGAAAAGGCTAGGCGCGAAGCTGAAGCGTATGTTCAGCCCTTTTCCACCGCTCCGGAATGTTCCTGGTGTCATGGCTTCAATGCTCACAAACAGGTCATGCAGTCTGCCCGGACCGGATAATCCAGCTTCAAAGGCGGCATCGGCAACCGTAGCATTACCCTGCTGCAGTATTGATTTAGCGTATTCAGCAGTCAGGTATTTGACAAACTTTTTCGGACTTATACCTGCCCAGTCCGTAAACATCTTCTGCAGGTGAAACGGACTGACATGCACTGTCGCTGCCAGAGACTCCAGATCCGGCTGATCTTTGAAGTTCGCTGACAGGTATTCAATTGCAGCGGCGATGCGCCGGTAGTCTAATGCCGCCTGTTGTTTCAATGGATCAATGCTGTTCATCCGGCACGCAAATTAATTATTGATCACTGTATAGCCGCCGTCCACGACTAGCTCGGTCCCATGTATATAGGACGCCTCGCCGGATGCCAGAAAGACGACGGCTGCGGCCACTTCCTCGGCCTCGCCGAACCTGCCATAGGGCAACGCATCAGTAACGGTCCGGATCGTCTGGCTGATTTGTTCCTCCGTCATTCCGGTCTTACCGAAAATTTCGGTTTTGGTATAGCCTGGGCAAATGCCGTTCACTCTTATTTTTCTGCCGGTACATTCTGATGCCAGGGTCTTCACCAGCGAGGATACCGCTGCTTTCGCTGCTGAATACACAGAAGCGTACGGTGCGCCATAGCGTGTGACGATAGAGGTGTTAAGAATAATAGCACCCCCTTCGTTCATCAGCGGCAGCAGTGTCTGTACGGTAAAGTAGCTTCCTTTGAACAGCACGCCGAACAGCTCATCGATCACCTGCTCGTCCACCAGTTCCACAGGGGCAAACTTTCCATACCCTGCATTGACAAACAGTATGTCGATGGATGATGTAATATGTCTCACCTGCTGTTGCAGCAAACCCAGATCATCCCGGCTTCCGGCATCCGACACGATACCATAGGCGTCGCCGCCGATTTCCCGGACCGCGCCATCTAATGCCTGCCGGTCCCTGCCGGTAATGATCACCCTGGCGCCCCTGTCCGAAAAAAGTTTGGCTGCCGCCCTGCCAATGCCGCTGGAACCTCCTGTAATAACTGCCGTCTTTCCTTTGAATGTTTGCATGTCTTAACGATTTATGATGCGAATTTGCATCAGTTCGCACGCCCGGAAAACCCGGTTCTTGCGATGTTTTTGCCCGGCAGGCATATGTTCATAGTTGTGTTTTGAATTCATAATCAGTGCATTATCTTTATATTCTAAACTTTTCAATAATGCGCAAAATTTGCCTTACCTCCCTGTTTGTTCTCTCCGGACTTTCTGCAGCTTTAGCTCAGCCTAAATATGTGCCGAAGGAGAAGAAAAATTACATCCGTATCGGCGGCGGTTATTCGATGCCACATGGCACGCAGACTGACATGGGCGGCAACTGGATGAGCGGAAACTATCTGTATAACGGGAACAGCGAAAAAGTATCGCTGAAAAAGGTCTCGTTCGGCGCGGGAACCCATCTGGATGTTGCTATCGGCAGAATGTTCACGGAAAACATCGGGCTTGAGCTCGCAGTCAGCTACATGATAGCGCCGAAGCAATATGCGATCAGCTTCAGCGAAATCTCCCAGGACTATTCCGATACCTATGATCAGACTTTGAGTCCGCAGCGCCGTTTCATCATCATGCCCTCGCTGGTGCTGCAGGCACCCGTCGGTAACCTGAAGGTCTATAGCAGGCTGGGCGCCGCCGTTCCCTCAGGCACGGGAATCGAAATAAAGCAAAACGGTCGCCGGGATCCGGCGGGCGTAGGCACGATTTATGACTATAAGTCGACTTCAGAGATGAAGACAAAGTTCGGCTTCGGTGCGCAGGGTGCACTCGGACTGATGATCCCCATGGATCCCTGGTATATCTGGGTGGAGGCCAATATGATCTCGATGAATACCTGGGCAAAGTCTTCTTCCATGAAGAGCTTTACCGTCAATGGCACTGATGTTATGGACCAGCTGACCGTCAGCGAACGCGAAACCAATTACAGCAATGATGTAACTGTGAATGCAGATGACCCGGACTACGAACCATCTAAAATGCCGACGTTTGCCATTCCTTACAGCAGTATCGGCTTCTCTGCCGGACTCAGGTTCAGACTCTGATATTTCCCGCATCATAATCGTACAGGAAGCCGGAAGGCTTCCTATACTTTTTCGTAGGCATAGTCACTGAGGTAGGCGTATAGCGGCGTCAGCTTTCCTTCTGCGCAGATGGTGGCGCGGGCAATGATCTCACTGTCGTCGCCCTTCAGCAGTTCGGGCAGGATGTATTTTTCGAAATGCTTGCCGAAATGTACGGAAGCATCCCGCGGCAGCTCATTGGGCAGATTGTCTACAGCCATCACATCTACGATATCCGTCGTGTTCTGGAAGGGAGGGCGGCGCTGGAAGGTAAGCTTGTCGATACCATATACCGGGTCTGCGATGGTGCTGGCACCAATATTGATCGGCACCGAGCCGTCTATATCGCAGGTAATATCCGAGATCACGTTCATCCGGTAGTCTGCAGCCTGTATGTCCTCCTTTTCAAAAAGCCTGGGCACGTTACGGTCCCAGTAAATACCGTTCATCAGGATATCCGTAACCGGCAGATACCGGCGGAAAAGGCACTGATAGTCTTCCGGGAACTTATGGAAATCATCCCGGTGATACGTGCCATTGTCCTTACGCACATACAGGGTTCTTCCTTTCAGGTGGGTATACACAGGATACTCGAATGTCTTTTCCAGGTAATCCTCTGGCTCGACGTATTCTATATCCAGCTGGTCCATTACTTCCACGATACCGCTGGCTACCTTGCCGGCGCCTGTCACCGCAATCTTTACGGGCGGCAGGTAGATGTCCTGGTACTGGGCTACCATTGCTGCAAAGTCCAGGCATTCATGGGCGGCTTTAAGCTGGTAGGCGCCAAACTTCCTGCCATAGGTCAGCAATCCGTTGTGTGCCCCCACCACGCCGGCAAAGAATCCGAATCCGAGTATCCTTTGTCCGTCAGCATGCGTCAGGCATTCATAATCTATCATCCTGATCTTTTTATGGATCAGGGTCTGCATCAGCTTCTGGTTGTAGGGCTGTTTTTTCTTGGTATGGCTGAAGAAAAAATAGGTCTTATCCTCGATGAGCTTATCCACCGGTACTTCCTTGATGCCTACCAGCACATCGCAATGTGACAGGTCGTCCGTCAGGGGGATGCCGAGGGCGGCATAGTCGGCATCGGGGAAACAGCGGCTGGGGGAGGGTTCAACGAATATCCTGAGTCCGGTAAACTCCTGCATCAGCGCTACACACTGCTCGGGGGAAAGGGCGACTCTGGTATCGGGCGGGTTTTTCTCTTCGCGGATCAGTCCAATGGAAATCATGCGCTGTCTGAAATATTTTGAACCCAAAGATAATGTACCCAAATTTGTGCGATGGTGAACTTCTTCGAGCTTTACGGTTTGTCTCCCGGCTTCCGTCCCGACGCTGCACAGGTAAAAAAGAAATACTATGAGCTGAGCCGGCAGTTTCATCCTGACCGTTTTGTGCAGGGAGGCAGCGAAGCGATGGAAGAAGCATTGCGCATGTCGTCTCTCAATAACCAGGCTTACAGGACACTCAGCGACGCGGATGCCACCATGAGCTATATGCTGAAGCTGCACGGCGTACTCGAAGACGAGGAAAAATACAGCCTGCCGCCGGCATTCCTGATGGAGATGATGGAGCTCAACGAACTGGTAGACACGGCCGAAACCGGGGACCGTGAAAGCGTTGAAGCATCTCGCCGGGCACTGGACGAGCAGCTGTCTGCGCTCGACAACGAGCTCGCTCCGCTTACTGAGAGCTACAACCCCGCGTCCCCGGATACCGGGCTGCTCCTGAAGATCAAGGATGTGTATTTCCGGAAGAAATACCTGTTGCGCATTCAGGAAAGAATTGCTAAGTTTGCCACCCTTTAAGACAGAGATTTGGAGGGCAGAAGGTTAGTTGGCAGTAGGCAGGTTGCCGTAGGCAGATTTTCCGGCGCGAGCGAGGAAAGTAAGCAGTAGGCAGTAGGCAGATTTTCCGGCGTGAGTAGAGTAGGGATTCAGAGAGCAGAGAGGCAGAGCGCAGAATGACGAAATAACGAAGCCACAAAACCACGCATCAACAACCTTAAACACTCTGAAATAGGCCCGGATGGCGGAACTGGTAGACGCGCTAGACTCAAAATCTGGTTATCGCAAGGTAGTGCAGGTTCGATTCCTGTTCCGGGCACAGGGGCAGAAACAGTGCAGAGCAACAGTGCGGCGCGTTTCTGCCCTTTTCTGTTTCTGTTCACTGTTCCTGTTTCTATTCTGGTGAGTTTTGCGGATGTTTGCAGCGGCGTCAATGCTTCCCAAGTCACCATCTATATGTTTCCATTTGAAAACCTTGAAGTCTACAAGAAAGCTTTCGAACAGAACGGCGGGTTTACCGGTTTCTGAAGTCGGATGCCACTATTCCCCGGTATCTCAAAGACCAGCTGGGACGCGCAAGTCTAAGTATCCAGTTGAATATTGCTGAAGGATCAGGCAGATTTGCCCCCAGGGATAAAAGGAACTTCGTGATTACTGCCAGAAGCTCCGCATTGGAATGCGCATCAATATTCGAGTTTTTGTTGGCAGAAGGCGAGATTTCCAAAGAGCCATACCTGGAAACCCGAAACACCTACGACCAAATCTCCCGTATCCTCTACTCCATGATCAAAAACCTGAATGTGGCAGCGTAGTCCGCAACGATCCTGCTGCGGCGATACAAACACATTACACCTTTCGAGGTTCCTGAAACATTTTCGGCCTGATTGCTTCACTGTCGCCCCCAAACCTTCGCCCGGAAGCTCCCTGCAGATACCCGTTAACTCAACCCAGATACCTGTTTTCTATCTGCAGATACCTGTTTGTCCCATGCAGATACCTGTTTGTCGCAAACAGATACCTGTTTGTAGCAAACAGATACCTGTTTGTAGCAAACAGATACCTGTTACCTGCTTTAAGGTACCTGTTACTTCCTTTTAGGTACCAGTTACTGGCTTTCAGGTATCCAGGCGCTACAGACAGATATCTGTTTGCCGCTTTCAGGTGTCTGGCAGGCGCTTTCGGATACCTGTTTCTGCCGGACAGGTATCCGATTGTCTCTGGCAGGTACCTGTTTGTCACTAACAGATATCAGTCTGGAACTTTCAGGTATCTGTTTACAGCTGACAGGTATCTGTTTACAGCTGACAGGTATCTGTCTCTTTCTTTCAGTTTTCTGTGTTTCCCTTCAGGGTACCGGTTTATTGCAAACAGACACTTTTTTGCTTCTTCAGTTATTCTAACCTTCGGTCCCGGATCAATCACCCCCTGCATTAGCCGCAATCACACCCCGCCGGCCGGGATGCCTGAGCGTACATTTGAGCAATAAAAAATCTTATGAAATACCTGCTCATTCAGTTTGAACTCCACCAGAAGTTATTCAACAACGTGCTCACCGGCTTTTCCGATGAAGAGACCAACCAGCGCCTGCCGGGTTGCCCGGAGGCAAACCATGTAAAATACCTCGCCGGTCATCTGCTAAACTCTCAGTATGTCCTGGCAATTGCAGCAGGTCTGCAGCCTGAAGTGAAGTGGAATGAGCTTTTTGCGGTGATGGGGCAGTCGGAGGCCAAGGATAATTTTCCTTATCCCGGGATCGAAGAAATTATTGCTGAATGGAACCATTTGTACCTGCCGCTTAAAACCGCTTTGGAAAACATGACACCAAAGGTGCTGGATGCGGTCCCTCCGGCCCCGTTTGAACAGGTCGCCTCATCAATCGGGGAACTCTGGACGTTCGTTAACCATCATATTGCTTACCACATCGGCCAGATCGGAATCTTAAGAAGGGCATCCGGAAAGCCGCCCATGAGTTACGGATAGTTCAGGTCCGGAAGGCATGCCGCACAGACGATAGACTTGCCATTTAGGAATTAGTTCCGGAGGCTCGCGCATACGCGCATTTTCAGGCAGGCAAGGCAATATAAAAACTGGCTCCGCCGCCCGGTTGTGAAGTAGCCCAGATATCACCCGAATGGTTTTGAGCGATCTTCTTGCACATCGCCAGGCCTATACCTGTTCCCGAATAGTCATTTTTGCTGTGAAGCCGCTGGAAAATATTGAAGATCCGCATTGACTGATCCGGGTCAAACCCGATTCCGTTATCCTTCAACTCGATAACATGATAGTCCTTCGCTTTGTCCAGCGCGGGGTTAGCGGTTACTGCTGCTCCTTCCATGAGCTTCGCGCTGATCCTGATCTCGGGCTTTACGTCGTCCCGGGAAAATTTCAGCGCATTGGAAACGAGATTGCTGAAAAGCTGCGACATCTGTAAGGGTATGCCCTGCACTACCGGGAGCCCACCGGAAACAATGATGCTGGCTTTTTTCTCTTCTATCAGTAATTCAAAATCGGCCGCTACCTCATCAATTATTTTTTGAAGATCTACGGGCTGACGTATTTCCGCATCTTTCGTGAGTTCTGAATATGCCAGCACATCTTTTATCAGCGTCGTCATTCTGGACGAAGCCGTTTCGATCTTGCTGATGTATCCCTGGCTCTTTTCGTCAACGGCGCCCAGACAGCCTTTCAGCAACTGGGTAAACACCCTGATCTTTCGCAGAGGTTCCTGCAGGTCGTGGCTCGCTATATAAGCAAACTGGGCAAGTTCAGCATTGGATTTCTCCAGCCGTTCGTTTGCGGAAGCAAGCTCCCGGGTGCGCTCTTCCACCACATCCTCTATCTTTTGCCGGGCCAAAACCTGCTCGGTAACATCAACGGATATCGCCAGTACCCCGAGAATTTCACCGTCAGCGTTCCTGTACGGCTCATACACGAAATTCTGATACACTGTTTCCTGCCGGCCGTTACGCAGCAGCTTTACCGGCATCTCACTGGCATTAACCGCCTGTCCCGTCGTATAAACACGGTCCAGGAGATCCTCCAGTCCCTGGTTACGCGCATCCGGCAGCGCTTCGAATACCGGTTTTTTCATGACCGCGTCAACAGGCTTGCCCCACAATTCTATCATCATCTTATTAGCCACCTCTATGATATGGGTGGGCCCCAGCATAATGCACATGGCCACCGGCGCCTGCAACACCATGCTTCGGAAATTCCGTTCGCTTTGCTCTACTTTTTGCTTGGCAATAACCAGGTCGGTAACATTCGCCGCTGTGTTCATGACGCCATACACTGCCCCCTGTTCGTCAAACAATGGCGTAAAGCTGTAATTAAAATAAAATGTCTGCAGCACACCGTCCACCACCAGATCCACCCGCTGGTTGCGGGCATGGAAAGGCTGGCCGGTATCATAAACGCCGGCAAGCTGCTCGAATATCTGCTGGTGCTGCAACTCGGGAAGAATTTCAGAATATAGCCTGCCTATTACATCGTTTCCTTTTCCCCATGTATCCAGCATCGTCTGGTTAGCCAGCTCAATGCGCATTTCTTTTCCGGTATATACACCAATAGGGAAAGGTGCGCTCTCGACAATACTTCTTATCTGCTGTTCTTTCTGTTTAAGGATCTTATGTGCAACTACCTGCTCCGTCACTTCATGAACCACCGCCATAAATCCGTTCACCGTACCGTCAGGCTCCCTCAGGGGCTCCCAGTTAGCGTTGAAATAGCAGGTTTCCAGCCTGTCGTTCCGGTTTAATGTGAGCTCATATTCCTTTGCAATAAAAGGCTCTCCCGTTTCCAGGATGTTTTTGGTGAGCGGCTCCAGGACCTCCCTTCCCTCAGGCAGTGCCTCCAGCAGCGGCATGCCTACAAAATCTTCCCTTTTGCGGTCCACCAGTGGCAGATAGGCATCATTCGCTATCTCAGCAATCAGCTGCGGCCCCCGGAAAACGGCAATAGCCACAGGGGCCTGCATTACCAGCGATTTGAAGCGGAGGTTCGACTCCTCGAGTTTTTTAATGGATAAAACCTTGTCGGTCGTTTCATTGCAGATAACCAGCACACCTGCAATCTTGCCCGTATCGTCATATGCCGGGCTGTAACAGAATGTCCACCAGACATCTTCAAGTTTGCCGTTCCGGTAGTTTGGAATTAGTTGGTCTTCAGCCCAGACTGCTTCTCCCGTTTCCAGCACCTTTTCGACAAGCGGTCCTGCGTAGTCCCAGGATTCCTGCCAGCAGTCCCTTGCTTTTTGTCCGAAAGCAGCCGGGTGTTTGCCTGTGCCGAAACTTGGCCGGAAAGCATCATTATAAATCTGTATCAGCTCCGGTCCCCACCAGAGAATCATCGGAAACCTGGAATTGAGCACTGTTGAGACATTATTGCGCAGGCTGTACGGCCAGGTCTCAGGGTCTCCGAGCGGAGTGGTAGTCCAGTCAAATTCACGGGCAATTCGGCTCATCTCGCCACCACCACTGAGGAAGTAAGGAACAAGCTTCTGAGTGTCGGTTAGCATAGGATCTTCAGTTACACTGACTGCAAAATACGACGATTTAGGCTCCTCTCAGGGCGGCTATTTATATATGTTAAGGGTCAACTGATAAGTTGCTGCAAATCAGCGATCAGGTCCTCTATATTGTCATGCTTTGTAATGAATTGCCTGGCGCCCATGTCCTAAATCAGGGCTATGGTGGCCGGATGGGAGGTGGTGGAGTATACGATAACGGGAATATCCCTTAGGGAATGATCAGCTTTAATTCGGGACAGAAATTGCTGCCCGTTCATATCCGGCATGTTAAGGTCCAGGAAGATCATGTCTGGTCGTATTGTTCCCTCCTCTAATTGCCGGAGCGCTTCACGGGCATTGACACGGGCTGTATATTCTACTGTTGCAGACACATTGCGGAGGGCGGTCTCAAATATCTCCAGGTCATCATGGTCATCATCAATATGCAGTATCTGGTTGCATCCGATGCAGCGAAGTTAATAATGAAACAATAAATAAAATGTTTGAGTTTAGCCGGAGATGTTTCTTTGTAGAATTGTTTCTTTGTGATTCTGTAAGCTGTTCTTCTGTCTCTCTGTTTTCAGCCTCTCTGTTTTTCTGCTTTGTTTCGTCTATCATCGTCTGTTACTTTCTTTGCTTCTCCAAAGAAAAAGTAATCAAAAACCGTCTGCCGGCAGGTAAGAAAGGTTGGAGAACTGATGATTGGAAGGACGACGCTGTTCGGGTGGCAGAATTTACCGGATTGTCAGACGTGCGTGTATCAGCAGCCTGGATACATAAACTCTTTCATGGATCTCCTGTTTCTATTTTTCTTTCCCGCATCAGCTGTCATTTTTCTTTTGCCCACGCAAAACTTTTCGACCAATTATAAAACCTGTTAATTTCCGCCTCGTGTTCGGCCAGCCATTTTAACGTTTTTGGATCTTCTGAAGACGCGAATGCTATGTATGAAAATGTCTCAATGAATTTCCGCTCTTTTAATTCCAGGAAATAAGGAACGTAATAGTCCCAGTAAAAGCCGAAGTTATCCTTACGGGTTTCACCCAGCGATGTGCAAACTGTTTCCAGCTTCCGCATGAATTTCTCGAGGTCGGATTTATTCTTATGTTTTTCATCGAAGTCAAGCGCGCCTTCCAGCGATAAAATGAGGTCTGTTGCACTAAAACTGTTTTGTTTCGGTTTCGCACCCGTGGCTGTGTCCCCCAGCATTTCGGGACTGATATTTATTGTAACAGAGTTTTTTCCGGTCTCCTCAATATTTGCGCTCATCAATTTTTTTACGCTTGCCAGATTTTGCTGCGCCCTGCCTGACTGCGGCTCGACAATCAGAAAGCGGCAATAGGCTAAAAGCGATGGGATTCTTTTTTCTTGCATTAATAAAAGCCGTCCCAGTGCATTATGAGAGCTTGCATGATTCGGGTTCAGCATCACCGCTTTCTGAAAGGACCTGATTGCATCGTCATAATTTCCTGTCTGTGACAACGTAACTCCTTTATTAAAATAGAGCTGATAATAGCCGGGAAATTGTTTTATTCCTTCGTTGTAAATGCTGATTGACTGGTCCGTTTTCCGTTGCAGGTCCAATGCATTGCCATATGTTACATAAGCAGTAGCCAAAGCTTCTTCTCCAGGGTGCTTTTCGATAGCCTTTTTGCAGCACGCAATTGATTGATCATACTTTTTAAGAGCAAGAAGGGAAAGAGCTTTTTCAGCTAATGCAGAAAGATTGTCTTTATCAATGTCTAATGCCTGGTCGTACTTTGCGATCGCACCATTGTAATCCCCTTTATCGTGCAATGCAACACCCTCATCAACAAGTTTTTCGGCATGCTCCTTCTGTTGTCCGAATGAGATCTGCACCAGGAGTGAAAACACCAGGATAAAAATTAGACTGAGCTTTTTGTTCATTTTTGTTTTTTGTTGAGGGTCGATCTGTTAATTGTGGTCCGGCCTGAGCGTCGTCTCGATTGCTGCGAGCATATGCTTCAATTGCGTTTGTCTCGCTGTCAATTGCCCTGCCGGTTTAACGATCACAACTTCAAGATACAAAAAGCCTGTAACCGCGCAACAAATCCATTCCGGCTGGGGCATGCTAATCTGCACTAACCCCAAATATTCTATTTTCGCCCCAGACCCGCTTGCATCTTAAAAGAGAACAGCTAGTCTCGATTACCTTCCTTGGATCCTTAAACAGACAACATGGAAAGAAAACAATTCATCCGGATGACCGGGCTTGCCACCGCCGGACTTTTGCTGGCACCCTGGACGCTGAGCGCGGCTCCGCGGAAAAACAGGTTCAAAGCCATTGCTTTTGATGCCTTCCCGATCTTCGACCCACGCCCCATTTTCAGGACCGTGCAGGAGCTTTTTCCCGAAAAAGGAAAACAGATCGTCGACACCTGGCAGGTGAAGCAGTTTGGCTACCAGTGGATGCGGGCTGCGGGTCACCGCTACAAAAGCTTTCCCGACGTGACCCTGGACGCGCTCCGTTTTGCGCTGGCACAATCAGGGACTGTTGCAGACGGGGCTACGACAGACCGGATCATGGCAGGTTATGACAACCTGAACATCTGGGAAGACGTAGCTCCTGCTTTGGAACAATTAAAAGAACGGGGGCTGAAACTCACTTTCCTTTCCAATATGACGGAAGCGATGCTGCAGCGCGGACTCCGCAACGGGCGCATCGAAAAGTTTTTCGACCATGTCTTCAGCACAGACAGAAGGCAGACCTACAAGCCGGCTCCCGAGGCTTACAGGATGGCGGTAGACGGACTTAAGCTGAAGAAAGAGGAGATCCTGTTTGTGCCCTTCGCGGGCTGGGACCTTGCTGGTGCAAAATGGTTTGGGTATCCTGCATTTTGGGTCAACAGGCTCAGCGCAGCACCCGACGAACTGGATGCAATGCCGGATGGCAGCGGCAGAAGCCTGGCAGATCTTGTCGCATTTATCGGCAGCCACAGTGACAACTAACAGCCTATGATCATCGGAGTAGCAGGGCCATATTCCGCAGAAACGGCGGAACAGAGACAAGCCAGTCTGGATGCAATGAATGAAGCCGCCGCCAGGCTTCTGGAGCTTGGCCACACCCCCGTCATCGGTATGAATGCCGCCCTCCCGGTGCTGGCAAAGGCAAACATGGAAGATGAATACAGGTGTGTCATGGAGATATCCCTTGCCGTCGTCAGCGCCTGCGAGGCTCTATTACTTCTTGGGGAAAGCCCCGGCGCAAACCGGGAAAGGGATCTTATTCTTGCCAAAGGAGGAAGAATATTCAGGTCGGTGGAGGAGGTGAGGGAGGCGAATGAAAGTTCCGTTTAAGCATCCTGCTACCTATCTTTCTGCCCTCTGCCTCTCTTTCTTTCTATTTCTCTACTTCGTCTTCTATCATCTTTTGTTACTTTCTTTGCTTCTCCAACCTGCCTGCCTGCCGGTAGGCAAGCCTGTCGGCAGACAAGAAAAAGTAACCAAATCTGCCGGCAGGCAGTGATTCCTGCTGTCCTGCAGTTTGCTATTTTGCATTTTGTCCGCGCGTCGGTTTGCTATCTCTATTGATCCTAATCAAGGCAAGAATCAAAGGCGCCACCATAGGCTGGGCCGGTGGAGCCTGCTGAAGATACCTGATTGTATTTTGACCTGTTTTGCTTGCTCAGTTTGCTTTCTGCGCTCTGCCTGCCCGCCTGTGAATCTCATCCGCTCTCAGTACTCCCCTTTCAGGGGTATCGTTTTCACAAAAAGGGGTTGTTGACCATCTTATGCCGACCCTATCTTTGGAATATCAAAAGAAGACAGTGGCCAGGACAACATATACCATATACGCAACGGATGGGACGCAGGCTACCGCTTCGGCAAAGAAGGGCAGGCGTCTGCTGCGAGAGTAAGGGTTTCCTGGTTGGCAAGCAGGGTAGAGTACATTCGGAATGCTCTCAGCAGAGAATGAGGAGCCGCTACCAGCACTGCCGGAAACATTTTCTTTAAAAGGAAAACTTCTTCCTTACATCAGATTGCTTCAGCCTTTGATCGGAAAATTGTTTTCTTTATAAAGGTTGCCTCTTCCTTTAATGCCATTGACATTTTCTTTATAAGGAAAACAGTTTTCTTTTATCAGATTGTGGCTTTCTTTATAAAGATTACTTCTTCCTTCTATCAGGTCGCCGCTTTCTTTATAAAGATTGCTCCTTTCTTTAAAAGGAAAACTTCTTCCTTATGTCAGATTGCTGCAATCTTTATTCAGATTGACATTTTCTTTAAACAGGTTGCAGCAATCTTTATAAAGAATGAGGTTGTCTTTTATCAGATTGTGGCTCCCGCCCATTGCGTTTATTTACTGGGACAATAAAGGAGTATGCCTGGTATTAGCAGGAAGGGTTTTATCCTGACGCTGACAACCAAAAATTTGACACATGTTATGCTTTATTCCTGCCCGCAGTATTGCTTCCCAAACGTTTCTGCATCTGCATAACCGGCTTCCTTTAAATGTCGGATATGTTCACACGCTTCCGCACTGTTGCCTAGCGTCAGCTTTACCGCAGCAAGGTTATAGAGGGCATCAAAATTGGCATAGTTCATCCTGTAGGCGCGCTGAAACAGCGCGAGCGCTTCTTCCAGCTTATTTGCTTCATAACGCCGCACTCCTTCCCGGTAATACCATGAGTCGTCATGACACTTCGGGTCGTCTGTGCTGAATGTGACGGGCAGGAGCACCGAACCGGTTGCAGGCTGCCCGTTACTGTCAAGTGCCGGGTACCAGAAGGGAGACAGCTTTCTTGCCATTCTGACAGCTGCTGAATCCAGCAATGGATCCACAGAATGTGTGACGACGATATTTTCTACTGATCCCTCTTTACTCACGCCCAGTCTGACGACCACTGTTCCCTGGATACATTGTGCCTCCGCGGTCTTCGGGTAGACGAGCAATGTACCGGTCAGTTCCCTGAGCATCCTCGCGCCGCCACGGAACAAGGGGATATCCGGCGGGGTGCTGGAATCAGGGGGGCGGGTGCTGCCACAGTAGAATTCCCGGATGGCGCTCATCTCTTTTGCCCGCTTCTTTTCCTGATTCGTCTTCATCCATACTGTATTCAGATCGCTGCAGGCGGTCTTTGATGCACCGCTGACGAACTGTACGAGCATCAGCATGTCCAGGGCGCGCATGTTCTCCGGCTGCCGCACCAGCGCTTTTTCCAGGTGCCGGATAGCTGCGGGGTAGTCGCGGTTTTCGTATGCCTCAACCCCTTTGAAAAAATGGGCATCCACGACCGGAGCTGAGGGACCCCGGCCAGTGGCAAAGGTGATGGGGATTGAAAAGAGTGTGGGAGCCGGCTTGCCATTCTTTCTGCCCGGGGTCCAGTGACCGCTTGTGCGCCTGACCACGCGGACAGCCTCAGAATCAATATCCGGGTGCACGCTTTTTGCTACCGTAACATTTGTGACAGTACCGTCGCCCATCACCACAAAGCTGATCACAACACGGCCTTCCACCCCAGCGTCGCGGGCGTCAGGCGGGTAGTTAAGATGTTCCGAGAGGAACTGATTCATTCCTCCATGACTGTAGTGGACTCCGGGAGGCGTTCGCCATCCGTATAACTTTTTCCTGCGCCCGGGTGATGAACGTGATCAGGAAAAGGACGAGAAAGGAAACGGGCGATTTCATCATATTTCAGCTTCCGGCTGGCGGTTTATTTATCAGGTGGGAGGGTTAATTTCTGGAGGGCAGCAGCAGGGAGCGATATGCTTTATATCTGCTGACCGGCACCTATTCGCAGTATTGTTTACCCAAAGTTGCTGCATCTGTATATCCTGCCTCCTTTAAGTGCCGGATATGCGCACAGGCGTCGTCTTTCTGTCCCAATGTCATCTTTACAGCCGCCATATTGTACAGGGCATCGTAATTAAGGTAGTTGATCTGCCATGCGCGTTCGAAATGCGTAAGCGCACTTTCCAGCTTGTTTTCCTCATACAGGCGGACGCCCTCCCCATAATACCATTTGTCATCATGGCAGCGGATGTCCTTGTTATTGAACCGTACAGGGAGGAGCACAAAGTCGTCCACCGGCTGTCCGTTATCCAGGGCCGGGAACCAGAAATAGGAAAGCCTCTTCGCCAGTTTCAATGCAGCAGCATCCAGGAGGGAATCGACAGAGTGGATAATATGCGCGCTGTCTACTGCACCATCCTTGTTAACCCTGAACTTCATCAGTACGGTTCCGTGGATGCATTGTTCACGCGCTGCCTTTGGGTAGATAAGCATTTCCTGGATGAGCTGCTGCAGCGCGATGTTTCCGCCGCGGAACAGCGGTGTGTCCAGGGGAATATCGGGGTCAGAAGGGCGTATGTTTCCGCAATACCGGTCCCACAGCTGCTGCATATCGTTCAGTTGCTGCTCCCGGATCTTCGGGTTAGACATGGCGGTTTCCAGGTCATTGCAGGCATTCTTTTGCTTCCCGGCCAGGAAGTTTGCCTTAAGCAGGTAGTCCAGTATCATGGGTTTTCCAGGATCGCGCAGATATGCCTTTTCGAGCGGAGCGATAGCGTCGCTGTACCGGTGCTGTGTATACGCCTCCATGGCTGCTTCCAGGCGGGGATCCCTGGGGGAATCTTCATCAATGTGAAACGTAATGGGCAGTGTGAAGAATACCGGAACCGGCACCCCGTTTCGTGTCCCCGGGATCCAGTGACCACTTGAAAGCCTGACTACCCTCACTGCTTCGGAATCGATATCCGGGTGCACACCCTTCACGACGACAACATCCGTGACGGACCCATCCGGCTGTACCACAAACTTAAGCGTCACCCTCCCGCCGAATCCTTCCTCCCGGGCCGTTTCCGGATAGCGCAAGTTTTTTGCTAACAATTGGAGCATCCCTCCCTTGCCATTGTATTCCGGCATCTTTTCTACATACGTATGCACTGAATCCTGGGCCCAGAGGTTTATGGAGCGCGTCAATAATAAGATTGAGAGCAAAATCTTTCGGATACAGCTAACCACTGCCGGCAGTTTACAGGAATGCACTTGATTGAGTTTAAAGGCAAAGATAAATGATTGAAAATGAATATGAAATGTATTGGTCTCAGAGACTGAGACCCTGTGCCTTTGCGGGGGCGGTCATATTTTGTCCGGATTGCCCCTTTAGAAAGTCTGTTTGCCACCCGTTCCTTACCGGTGACTGCCGCTAGCTTTGTCTTCACCGGCAGATATCCGAATAACAAAACAAAAAAATATGAACGACAATGATTTTAATGTAAGCATCCTGGTGGATCAGACCCCCCGGGCAGCCTTCAATGCTGCAAAGAACTTTAAAGCCTGGTGGTCGGAACAGATCGAAGGGGAGACGGACCAGCTGAACAACGTATTTGTGTATCATTATAAGGATATCCATCTCTGCAGGCTGAAGCTTGTGGAAATGGTAACGGATAAAAAGCTGGTCTACGAAGTGCTGGACAACCATTTCAGCTTTACAAAGGATAAGACCGAATGGATAGGCTCGCGGCTGGTGTTTGAAATGACGGAACAGGAAGGAAAGACAAGATTGCAGTTTACCCACGAAGGACTGCGGCCGGAACATGAATGCTTTCAGGTCTGCAATGACGCCTGGACAGGTTATATAAAAAACAGCCTTTATCAGCTGATTACGACCGGCAAGGGCAACCCGAATCCCGCGGATGGGGAAGGCTTTAATGCGCAGATTGCTGAAAAATGGAAACTTAACCAGGCATTTAACGCCGAATAATCTAAGCATCATGACAACAAGGGATTTTACACTGACGTTTACTACCGGCAGATCTCCACAGGATGTATTCAATGCAGTGATGGATGTCCGCAACTGGTGGTCGGGACTTTATGCCGAATCGTTCGAAGGAAACATGGATAAACAGGGTGACGAATTCGGCTTTCGGGCAGGGAACGGTGCTCATTATTCCAGGCAAAGGCTTGAGGAAGTGGTTCCGGGCAGGCGGCTCGTTTGGCTGGTCACGGAAAGTCATTTCAGCTTTGTGGAGAAGGCAGACGAATGGACTGGCACCCGGATTATCTTCGACATTGTACCCGAAGGAGACAGGACCCGGCTTACGTTTACCCACCAGGGTTTAAGTCCGCAGATCGAATGTTACGATGCCTGCGCGCCGGCCTGGACCCAATATCTGCAGCAAAAGCTGCTGCCGCTGCTCAATACCGGTACGGCAGCATCAGCGCCGGCAAGCCGAACAGGCACACCATAAAGTTGCCTGGCAGTATCCCGCACAGTACCTTCGGCTTTATGCATCCCATACCCGGAGTACTGGCTTTTCTCCTGATCCTGTTATCGTCCCGGTGAATATATTCATCGAGGCAGGAAATGCGGCTGCCTGGAGGTACAACCGCTACCTGCAGACGGGTGACACGGCTTTCCTCGGCGGAGGTCGGCCAGGTCCTGTTCAACTCAACCGCCGCTGCGGCTAAACCCGTTGTCCCCTGCTGAAATTATTGCGCAGCGACAATCCCGTACGGCCATTTAGCCAGTCTGAGCTGGGCCTGCCCGGTGATATCGAGGCTTTTCGCCCGTTCTACATTTCCGGTGGTATAGATGGTCACTGCGTTCGCTACATCAAGGATCGGTACCTCTGCTATAAGATCGTCGTCGAACTGGTAAGTGTCAGTCAGGTTGTAAGACCCCTTGCAGGTCTGCGTCAGTTAAGCCTGACATCGTTGTCATAATGTTTAAATACGCTGAAATCAGATGTGCTGAGCAGTACAAGCGTAAATAATCCGAGCACGATCAGCAGCGAAATTTCCAGTGTCGAGATCAGTAAGGTGCTGCTGACAATGGAATGTGTATTCTTTTGCAATCCCTGCCCCTCGGCAAGCTGAATACTGCTGAGCGCATTTAATTCCGACATAAGTCTTTCAAAACTCTGTGACTGCTTTGTTTCACCGGAGGTCGCCGCAAACTGAGCATAATCATACAGATGAGCTTTAAAGCTCTGCCAGTGCCGCCGTTCTTCTTTGGTCAGGTAGGTTTTTTCGTAGTCCTGGATCAGTACGCTGACCGAATGATCATGTTTCCTGATTTCGTTTGCGGCAGGTTGCCCGCTCTCCATCATCAGCCGTTTCTGGTAAAGATGGTTGCTGATACTGTATATATATGCCGAGGCCTTCAGCCTGTCGTCCATCATGGAGGTCATGGACCGGTCGATACTTGAGAATTTTTCCCGGATCAGGAGGTTGCCGGCAAGAATGATAAGGATGATTGTTGCCAAAGCGGCTGCTGCCCGTACCTTATATTTGATCTGGTATGCCCATTTCATAGTTAGGAGGATTTTGGATTGTCTATAAGTTACGAAATTTCCGGCGTAAAACCCAATAACCGGCGATCATCGCCCCCCGCAGGCGGATCGTTTTTTCTGACCTTGACCCTGAGTTAATTTTGTACATTGAAGTCTTACCAATGGCGAAGCTGTATATAAAAAATATGGTGTGTGACCGCTGTATCATGGCGGTAAGATCCAGGCTGGACGAGCTCGGACTGAATCCGGTCTCGGTACAGCTTGGCGAAGTCGAGCTCGCGGAGGAACCGGCCCCGGAGCAGACGGAAGCTATCGGCCGGTCGCTTTCCCGGATCGGATTTGAGCTGATCGACGACCGGCGCAGCCGGATCATTGAAAAGATCAGGAACGTGGTCGTGGAACTGGTCCATCATTCAGACGCGCCGCCCCTGCTGAAACAGAGCGAGTATATAGCATCCAGGCTGAACTATGATTATCACTATCTGAGCAAGCTGTTCTCCGAGACCGAAGGTATCACGATCGAGCAGTATATCATCAATCAGAAAGTGGAAAAGGTCAAGGAGCTGCTGACCTACGGTGAGCTGAACCTCAATGAGATTGCAGACAAGCTGGGCTATAGCAGCGTACAGCACCTGTCCCAGCAGTTTAAAAAGACCACCGGACTCACTGCAACGGAGTTCAAAAAGCTGAAAGATCCGGGCAGAAAGCCGTTGGACCAGATCTGACCTTACTAAAATATAAATCATTGCGGCAATGATATAACGGTGCGCTCCCGGCGTCGTCTGAACTTTGTACCAAACAAAGGATGTATGTCTGCCGAATATAAGCTTCAGGTAAAAGGTATGGTCTGTGAGCGGTGTGTATCGGCCGTCACAGAGGCATTGGAAGGGCTGGAACTCGAGGTGTCGTCCATTAACCTTGGCACCGTTACGGTGCGCGGAACCATTCCTGAAAAAAGCCGTGTGGCCGTCGTGCTGAACCGGCTGGGTTTTGAGCTTCTGGAAGACCGTAATGAGGCAGTGGTAAAGACTGTAGAGCAACTGGCTGCAGAGGTCTGGTCCGGCAACTATGATTTTCCCGATTCTTTCCGGTTCTCAGCACTGGTCCGTGAGCGGCTGAACCGCGATTATGACGCTGTCAACTCTGCATTTTCCCGCATTCAGGGAGAAACGATCGAACAATACTGTCTCAGGTACCGGATCGGGAAGGTAGGAGAATATCTTGTTTATACAGAGCTGGGCTTATCCGAAATAGCCTTCCGTTTCAATTTTACCAGTGTACCGCACCTTTCGGCGCAGTTTAAAAAGCTGACAGGTATGAACCCCTCAGCCTTCCGGGCCATACGCAGGAACAAACAGCGGCTGATAGCAGAAAACGAAAACCAAAACAGTAAAGACGATGAGACAGAATAAAGAAGTGAAGCAAACCTTTCCGGTGCTGGAGATGACCTGTGCTGCCTGCGCCGTGAGCGTGGAATCGATGCTGAAATCAGTGGAAGGAGTTACTGACGCCAGTGTCAACTATGCGAACCAGTCTGCCCTGGTAGTATATGACCCCGTTGCGGCGCCACCAGAGGTCCTGCAGCAGACGGTAAGATCTATCGGATATGACCTGGTGATAGAGACGGACAATGCGGACGAAGCGAAAGAGGCTTCGGCACAACGCCACCTGGCGGCAATCGGGACCCGGACGACCTGGAGTGTTTTATTGTCTGTGCCGGTGGTGATAATCGGGATGTTCTTTATGGATATGCCTTACGGAAACTGGATCATGATGGTGCTTTCTGCACCTGTGGTTTTTTACTTCGGACGTAACTTTTTCGTTAATGCATGGAAGCAGGCACGGCACCGGAAGGCAAATATGGATACCCTTGTAGCCTTAAGTACAGGGATTGCCTTTGCATTCAGCCTGTTTAATACGGTCTATCCGGAATTCTGGCACCGGCAGGGATTGCACCCCCATGTATACTTCGAAGCTGCCGCGGTGGTAATTGCTTTTATCTCGTTGGGTAAGCTGCTGGAGGAGAAAGCAAAATCGAACACTTCTTCAGCTATTAAGAAGCTGATCGGTCTGCAGCCGAAGACCGTACGCGTGGTGGAAGGCGAGGTAGAAAAGGAGGTGCCTCTGACGGCTGTTCGCGCCGGGCAGATTATCCTGGTGCGCCCGGGCGAAAGAGTGCCGGTGGACGGCAGGGTGACCTCAGGCGCCTCTTTTGTGGATGAAAGCATGATCAGCGGAGAGTCCGTGCCGGTTGAAAAAGACGAAGGCGCCCCGGTATTTGCGGGAACGATCAATCAAAAAGGAAGCTTCAGGTTTGTGGCTGAGAAAGTAGGCGGCGATACCGTGCTTTCGCAGATCATCAGGATGGTACAGGAGGCCCAGGGCAGCAAAGCGCCCGTGCAGCAGCTAGTAGATAAGGTGGCGGGCATATTTGTGCCGGTGGTGATCGGGATTTCTTTGCTCTCATTTGTTGCCTGGATAGCCCTGGGCGGGGAGAATGCATTTACCCACGGACTGCTCGCGGCTGTAACTGTGCTGGTCATTGCCTGTCCCTGCGCCCTGGGACTGGCTACGCCTACTGCCATTATGGTGGGGGTGGGCAAGGGTGCGGAAAGCGGTATCCTGATCCGCGATGCGGAAAGCCTGGAACTGGGACATAAGGTAAACGCGATCATCCTGGACAAAACAGGTACGATCACGGAAGGACGCCCGCAGGTGACGGGAATCGCATGGGCTGCCGGTGCCGATGAGGCGATGCTCTCGCCGGTCCTGTACAGTATGGAAAGACAGTCTGAGCACCCCCTGGCGGAAGCGATAGCACGTTATTTCGAAGACCGGGCAACAGGGTCATTAACAATTGACCGCTTCAACAGCATCACCGGAAAAGGTATAGAAGCCGTTGTCAGCGGTACGAAATTTCATGCCGGCAGCGCCGGTATGATCCGTGCGCTGGGGCTGGACATCCCTGCCGGACTGACCAATATTGCCGCCCCCTGGCTTGAAGCCGCCAATACGGTGATCTGGTTTGCCAGCGATAAAGAAGTGCTGGCGGCGGTTGCCATCGCGGATGCAATGAAGGAGGGTTCGAAAGAAGCCGTGACCAGGCTCCGGCAGATGGGTATCGAAGTGTACATGCTGACCGGTGACAGCCTGGTGACCGCAAAAGCGATTGCCGCGCAGGCCGGCATCAGCGAGTTCCGGGCCGAGACGATGCCTGCCGATAAGGCAGCATTTGTAAAGCAGCTTCAGGCACAGGGGAAGATTGTAGCCATGGCAGGGGATGGCATCAACGACAGCCAGGCGCTCGCTCAGGCAGATGTGAGCATTGCGATGGGAAAAGGCTCCGACATAGCCATTGACGTAGCCAAGATGACCCTGATCTCTTCAGATCTCCGCTCGATACCAAAGGCACTTGAGCTCTCAAGGCGCACGGTACGCACCATCAGGCAGAATCTTTTCTGGGCGTTTATATATAATATCATTGGTATTCCTCTTGCCGCCGGTGTACTGTATCCTATCAACGGATTCCTGCTGAACCCGATGATAGCCGGTGCCGCTATGGCACTCAGCTCGGTAAGCGTGGTTGGCAACAGTCTGAGGCTGAAACTTGCCCGATGATACCCTACCTGCTCTGATCTTTACTATGTTAACCGCCGGTATACCAGGATTATATAAATCATGCGGAGCAAAGTATAACACATAGGCTGCCTGACGGCTGTAGTTTTGTACTATGAAGGATAGCGGTTGACCGGATCAGCGCATCAGACCGGGAAACGCCGCCTTCACTAAATAAGATTCTTTAATCAAATAATATCAAAGATGGAAACTGTGAAATTCAAGACAAACATCAAATGTTCCGGCTGTGTTGCCAAAGTCACCCCGTACCTCAACCAGACTGCGGGCGAAGGAAACTGGGAGGTAGACACAGACCACCCGGATAAAACGCTGACTGTGATAAAGAACGGGCTGCAGGACCATGAAATAGTGAAGGCGGTGAACGAGGCAGGCTACAACGCTGAAGAAATAAAATGAAGATCGTGAGCGGGATAGTAAGGTTTATCGGCAGCTTACTCCGTAAGTTCTTTAAAAAAGACTGCTGCCGGTGAACCTTTACCGACGCCACGGATTAAACGGACAAGTATGGTTGGAATGCACCCGATTCGTTTACAATAATTATATATTTGCTTTAATGCAGCAATGGTTTGTCTCCATACTGGCGGTTCTGTATCTGACGATCACCTCGGGTTTCATCGTTCATTCGCACTACTGCATGGATCAGCTGATCGGAACCAGTTTATGGCATGACCACGGTGAAGTGCACCGGTGCAACAAATGCGGCATGACGCAATCGGAATCGGAAGGCTGCTGCAAAGATGTACATGAGCTGGTAAAGACAGATGATGAGCATCATCCGGCACCTGTCTTTGAGCATGCTGCAAAGCTCTGGACCGGCATTCCGCAAAGGCCGGAGGGTTTATGCGAAGCCGGGATCCTGGAACATAAGACCGCTTTCACGGCGACGGCGCATGGCCCGCCTGCCATCCCAAGAAGATCTGAACCTCTTTTTATCCGGTACTGCAGTCTGCTGATCTGATACCATTATCGGATCCGGAGCCTATTGTCCGTTCCGGTCGCCCCAGGAGAAGAATACAAGCCTGTTCGCAGGAGAAATTTCCTAATAAAGTCTAGCTATGTGCAACATCGGAAGGCAAATCTGCTTTTGTCTGATAGTGCTTGCAGCGATACCGCTGCAGGCTCAGCGACGGCTCTCTGAAACAGAGCTGGTAAAACTGGTGTTGGCGAACAGCCGCGCGGTCCGGGCGGATTCACTGAACATCGTTCAACAGCGTCACCTGATCAGCTCTTCCCTGAATATTCCTAATCCGGAGTTCTTTTGGGAAAGCCCAACCGGAAAGTTTTATACCGGCAGCATTACCCAATCAATCGAGTTTCCGGCCGTTTACCGCGACCAGCTGAGGCTGCAGCGGCAACGGGTGATGCTCGCGCGGTCTGAAAAAAAAGTTACGGAAGCGGAGCAGCGGTTAAGAGCCAGGCAGCTTTATCTGCAGCTTCAAGTTGCAGCAGAACGGAAACGGCAACTTGCCGCCCAGGACAGTTTATATGAAACGGTCCGTGACGCATCCCGCCGCCAGTTCGAGGCGGGACAGATAGACTACCTGCAGCAGCTATTTGCTGAAACCCAGTACGGGGAAGTGCATAATCAACTGCTCCAGGCAGAGGCAGAACTGACCGGACTGCAGGAAACGATAAAGTTGCTGACCGGCGTCTCGGATACTTTCGAGCCAGACCCACCTGTCAAAGCGGACGCACCGGAACCCGTTCTGTATCAGTCAGGCGATGACCTGCTTAAGGGACATCCGGTGCTGGATCAGTTGCGCCAGACTGAGAAGATCGGCGAGCTGAATATTTCTTTGCAGCGCGCTAAAGCCCTGCCGGGACTGGCATTCGGGTATTTTAACCAGGGGGAGCGGGAGACGCCTCTAAGAAACCGGTTCCGGTTTGGACTGACTATTCCGCTTTGGTTCTGGCAATATACCGGCAATATAAATGCAGCCAGGGCTGAGGCTGAGCAGAACCGGGCAAGAACAGAAGCATACCTGCAGCAAACCGGTAGTGAGTACCAGCAGCTACTGGCAAGGTCGCAGGGATATTCCCGTGCTGTCGGGTACTTCGAGCAGAACGGACTGGACCGGGCAACGGAAATGATCACCACAGCAAGACGATTTTTTGCGGCGGGGCAGATTGACTATATAAGTCTGCTGCGCAATACAACAGAAGCATATAATATCCGGCAGCGCTATCTGGAGGCTCTGAGCAACTATAACGATAGTATTCTGCAACTACAATTCTTAACTGGACAGTTATGAGAACGCTTTGGATTTTGATAATACTGCTGCTGCCATTTCCGGCAGAAGGACACGGTGGAGAAGACCATGGTGCCGCACCGGCAGCCACGCTGCCTGCAGTGAGCTATTTTTCCAGTGAAGCAGCCTCCGATAAATATGAAGTTCTGGTCAAATACGGGCGTATAGAGCCCGGACAGGCATTGCAGCTGAAAATCTTTATTGCCAATGTGATAACGAACGCGCCCATAAATCCCCGGTTGTTGCGATTGTCAGTGCCGGGTCTGGATGGCGAACTGAAAGTGAGGAAAGTGGATAATGGCATCTTTGAGACAACAGTGACGCTTCCGGAAAAAAAAGCCTACAGCCTGAATGTTTCGCTTGACGGACCGTCCGGTCCTGATCTGATCCAGGTGACCGGTATAGAGGCAGGTAAGGAACTTCCGGAAGCGCATGCAGGGGAGGATGAACACACCCCGGGCTGGATCTACCTGGTAGCCGGTGCCGCCCTCGGTTCACTGATCGTATTGGCCGTCCTGAAATTACGCAATAGAAGGGGGGGCAGGGTTGCAATGGGGCTCGTACTGCTGCTCAGTGTCTTGCCTGTTGGCATGCCTAGTGTATCTGCACATGGCGGAGAGGACCATGGCGACGGTGCCGGTGCCGCAGGAGGCAGTCTCTCTGCTGCGTTCCGGGTAGAAAAGGAAAGTCAGTTCCTGTTCGGGTTTCTGACCGAAAGAGCCGGTGGCGGGGAGTTTAGTGAGACTATCGATGTAATGGGAACCGTAGTGCCGGCGCCGGGCGGTAGCGCCGTGATCCAGAGTCCCCAGACTGCAAAGATCGTTGCCCTGAACGTGCGTCCGGGACAGCGGGTAGGCAAGGGGCAGATCCTGGTAACGCTCGAGCAGCAGGTAGACGCAGGTACGCAGCTGGACATTATTTCTCAGAAAAATGCGGTGAACGCAGAGTACCACGCTGCAAAAACGCAGTATGAGCGGCTGAAAGCTATAGAGGATATTGCTGCGAGAAAGGATGTGACAGAGGCAAGGGCAAGGTTCCTGACTGCACAGGAGAATAAACGTTTGTTTGAGGCTAACATGGGCCGGGGCTCAGGCAACACAAAGATCGTTCATCTCATTGCACCTATAGCCGGAGTGACAGGGACCTTCAACTATGCGGTGGGCGCTGTTGTCAACGCAGGAGAGACACTTTTTGAGATCACCAATCTCAGCAACATCTACGTAGAAGCACAGGTATTTGGCGAAAATCTGTCTGCATTGCAGTCGGCCACCGGTTTTACCACAAGGTCCGAAAACGCAGAGAACCCTATGGACTATACCCTTAGCCTGGTGGCACAGCCACAGGCAGTGAACGCAGAGAACCAGTCGCTGCGCGTCTTCTTTAGCTTGAATAACCCCGTTCATCAACTGAAGATCGGTGAAAAGCTGACGGTAAGTATCCGGACCGGATCGAAAAAAACCGGACTGCTGGTACCGGATGAGGCAATTACGGACGTCAATGGTAAGCCGGCGGTATTCATAAAAGACAGGGCGGAGCAGTTCTCTGTAAGCTTTGTCAGGACCGGGGCGAAAAACTCCAGCCATACAGAGATTATCAGCGGCGCCGAAGACGGTGAAAAAATTGTCGTCCGGAACGTCTATGAGCTCAAAATGATCTATTTGAATCAATAATAATTAAACCAGTTAACTAAAACCGAATTCCAATGAATATCAATTTCAGAGCAATAGCTGCAGCATTGGCAGCAAGTTCAATATCGCTTTTCAGTGCCTGTGCTTCAGACAACAAGTCAAAAGAAAACACTGCACAGTATGAAGAGGACCATCAGCACACATACGCCTGTCCTATGCATCCCGAGGTAACCGGAAAGGAAGGGGATACCTGTCCGAAATGCGGCATGAAGCTGGAACACAATGATAACGCGGGTGCCGCTTCCGGTAAAACGTATTTTATGCAGTTCCGTACCATGCCGGAGCAGGTAATGCAAAATCAGGATGTGGTATTGTCAATGACACCGAAAGTAAAGGACAACGAGTCGGAGCAGGTAGCACTTGATGTCCAGCATGAAAAAAAGATCCATCTGATCATTGTGAGCGATGATCTCTCTTACTTCGAACATATCCATCCCGACTATACTACTGACGGTTCTTACCGGGTGACCACTAAATTTCCGGCCGGTGGTCGGTACAAGCTTTTCGCTGATTACAAACCTACCGGAGGGGGACATGTCGTTGATAAGATAGATGTGTCGGTAGGCGGGACTGCTCCGGCACCGCGGAGCTATAGCGGTGGCAAACTGACCGGAGATGCGGGAGACGGATTCAGCGTAACACTGGTTCCGGAGGGTGGAAAGTTCGTTACCGGTGTGCCGATGCACATCGCGGGCATCGTAAAACTGAATGGCAGGGAAGTGGATCCGAACACCCTGGAAAACTACCTCGGGGCCAAAGCGCATATGGTCGTCGTCAGCCTGAATGAGAAGGAATACCTCCATGTCCATCCTGGTGTGGAAGGAGGAAAGTTCGATCTCCATACAACTTTCGAGCGTCCGGGGATCTACAGGGGCTGGATCCAGTTTCAATCCAAAGGAAAGGTCTACACCGCCGATTTTGTGATGAACGTGGCCGAAGGTACCGAAGCCGATCGTCAGAAAGCTGCTGCCGGGCATGGGGGTACCTCGGGGCATGAGGGACATGCCCACTAATTTGAACCGGATGGCGCTCAAGCTGCAATGAACAAGTAGACAAATGCTGAACCGACTCATACAATTTTCACTCAGGAACCGCCTATTCGTAGTGGCGAGTGCCGCACTGCTGCTTGTTTACGGCGTTATCACGCTCGTCAGTCTGCCGGTAGATGTACTGCCCGATCTGAACCGGCCGAGGGTCACAATCTTCCTGGAGGCTAACGGACTTGCCCCGGAGGAGATCGAAGCCCAGGTGAACCTGCCTGTCGAGACTTCCCTGAATGGCGCTCCGGGTGTTGAGGTCGTTCGCTCAGTGGCATCTCCGGGGCTCGGGATGATCTTCGTGGAGTTCGACTGGGATACCGATGTCTTTAAAGCAAGGCAGCTTACCGCGGAAAAGCTGCAAACCGTAGAGCTGCCAGATGGGATCACGCCGGTTATGGGACCGATCAGCTCAATCATGGGGCAGATCATGATGATCGCCGTAACTGCTGATTCTACCTCGCCGGCTGACCTGCGTACCCTGGCTGATTTTACCATAAGAAGACGGCTGATGAGTGTGCGGGGTGTCTCACAGGTGATACCTATCGGCGGGGAAAGAATGCAGTACCAGGCACTGGTGATGCCGGACAGGCTCAGGCAATACAATGTCTCAATTGATGAGATCCGCACGGCCCTGGAGCAAAGCAGCATAAATACAACAGGCGGGTTCATTGAACATAAAGGCTCCGAAGTATTGATACGGAACGTTGCAAGAGCCTATACCCTGGATGATATTGCCCGGACTGTGGTTGCCAGCAGAAATGGTGCTCCTGTCCTCCTGCATCAGGTGGCGGAGGTAAGGACAGGAGGCCCGCTGAAGAGAGGAGATGCTTCCCTGAATGGCCGGCCTGCAGTGATCCTTAGTATAGAAAAGCAACCGACAGCCAATACGGTTGCCCTGACAGACGAGTTGCTGGAAGCGATTGATGGCATAAGAACCACCTTGCCGGGGGATATTAAGATCCATACCGACGTGTTCCAGCAAAAAGGATTTATCGTCAATTCCCTTGCCAATGTAGAGGAAGCCCTTCGTGATGGATTTATTCTCGTGGTCATCATCCTGTTCCTTTTTCTCCTGAACTTCCGGACAACGATCATCACCCTCACCGCAATCCCGCTTTCACTGATTATCACCGCCATCATCTTCCGTTTGTTCGACATCTCCATCAATACCCTTACACTGGGTGGGTTGGCAATCGCGATTGGCGAGCTCGTGGACGATGCTATTGTTGATGTGGAGAATGTATACCGGAGACTGAAGGAGAACTGGAACAGCCCGGAGCCCAGACCACTGCTTGCAGTAATCTATGAAGCAAGCAGCGAGGTACGCAACTCTATTGTCTATGCAACGATCATCGTAGTCCTCGTCTTTCTTCCCTTGTTCTACCTGCAGGGCATCGAAGGCAGGATCTTTGCTCCGCTGGGTATTGCATACATCACTTCCATTGGTGCATCCCTGCTCGTGTCGCTGACACTGACACCGGCCCTTTGCAGCTATCTGCTCAAAAAGAAGGAACATCTGAGACACGTGCGGTTTCCATACCGTAAGAAAAACAGCACAGCTGCAGAAGGACCGGGCGAAGACGATCATGACAGCCCGCTGGTGCGCACCCTGAAACGGTATGACACAAAACTGTTAAACCGCGCCATGGATAGACCGGGACTCGTGATGAGTGCTGCGGGATTGCTGATCCTGCTTTCTGTTGTTATCGTTCCGTTTTTCGGAACGGAGTTCCTGCCTCCCTTCAATGAAGGTAGCTACACCGTCAATCTGCTGACCCCGGCCGGAACTTCGCTTGAAGAATCGAACAAGATCGGCGCTATTGCCGAGCGCCAGCTGCTGAAGGTCCCGGAAGTTATTCTGACAGGGCGCAGAACAGGCCGTGCGGAACTGGATGAGCATGCCGAGCCACCAAGCTATTCGGAGATTGATGTGCCAGTACGGGTGTCCGACAGGAGTAAGGAAGAGGTATTGGCAGACATCCGGGAAAGGCTGGCGGTGTTGAAGGGTGTTACTGTAAATATAGGTCAGCCAATTTCGCACAGGTTGGATCACTTGTTGAGCGGTGTCCGTGCGCAGGTGGCAATAAAGCTCTTTGGCAACGATCTTACGGAGATCCGCAGCAACGCGGAAGCAGTGAGTGAGGTGATTCGGCGTGTGCCGGGTGTCGTGGACGTACAGGTTGAGAACCAGGTAATGACTCCGCAGCTCATTGTCAAACTTGACCGCATGGCGCTGCAGCGTTACGGATTGCAGGCCGGTGCTGTTGCAGAGGAGCTGCAGGTTTTCTATAACGGTTTTGTGACCGGGTCGGTGATCGAAGGGCAGCGGTCATTCGATATCGTGCTGCGCGCCGCAGACACTGTACGCAACGACGTGGAGCTGATCAGGAATACCCCTGTCGCTATTCCCGGCGGCGGGCAGATACCCCTTGGACAGATAGCCCGTGTGGAGCTCACAAAGAGCATCAATTCAATCTACCATGAAAATACACAGCGCCGGATCGTTATTTCCGCTAATGTCCAGGACCGCGATCTGGGCAGCGCCGTTGAAGAAATGAAGAAGGTGGTGGGGCGGGAAATAAAGCTTCCGGAAGGCTATTACATGGAGTGGGGAGGGCAGTTCGAGAGCCAGCAAAGCGCTACCAGGCTCATAACGCTGCTTAGCCTGTTCTCGCTGGCAGGTATCTTCCTTGTATTATTCAGTCATTTCCGGAGCTGGCGTATCGTGCTCCAGATCATGCTCAATATTCCGCTGGCGCTGGTAGGCAGCGTCATTGCAGTGATGCTGACAGGAGGTACATTTTCGGTGGCAACGCTGGTAGGTTTCATCACACTTACCGGAATTGCATCGCGGAATGGTATCATGATGATCTCCCATTATATTCATCTTATAGAGCATGAAGGGGCGGTATTCGGCAGGGAGATGATCCTGCGCGGATCGCTCGAGCGGCTGGTACCGGTGCTGATGACAGCGCTGGTCGCTGCCCTGGCGTTGATACCGCTGACACTCGACCCCTCGGCGCCGGGTAAGGAGATCCTTTATCCCGTAGCCACGGTTATCCTGGGAGGACTGGTCAGCTCAACGCTTCTGGACATTATAGTTACTCCTGTTGTGTTCTTCAGCTTTGGTGAAAAAGCGCTGCAGGAATATCTCAATAGAAAGGAATCAGTCAACGTAAACTCATTTTAACCAAAAGAAGCAAACAACTGAAGATGATACAGACGAACAGCCAATGGATCAGTAAGGAAAAGCTGCTGATCACGAATCTGTCAGGTCCGGTTGACCGCGAAGACATCGCTATCTGGAAACACATGCTGCTGCAGGCCCAGGATGAGATTCCGGATGGCAGCAGGTTCAAGATGTATATAAACCTGTATGGTTTCAAGGCAGCGGATATGGAAGCCCATAAAGCAATGCGCGAGGTTGTTCCCCGGACATTAGCCCGGTATGGTTTCCGCGCAGGTTATGTAGACCTGTTTGACAATGTAGAGCTTCCATTACAATGCCATAGGGGAATACAATGTCTGGCAGCTGCCCATGTTCACCAGGATGATACAAAGATCGGCCTGTACCGGGAACGGTTCGGCAGCGAGACCGAGCAATTTTTCACTGACCCGCTGCTAGCAGAAACCTGGATACGGGCTGTCCCCATTCCTTAACGAACCATGAATCCTGCCTGCGGGCGGGATTCTTTATTTAGGGAGTCTTCGATACCTGTCGCTTAACCTAGATCAATTTTATTTCTTATCACAGGTCATTGGAATGTCCCCTGCCCCGGGGGCATTTTTGCATTATGAAATCTGAACGGGTTATCGAGGTTCCGAAGATCGCAATCGTATATCATAGTGGATACGGGCACACCGCGCAGGTGGCCGCTGCTTTGCTGCACACCCTGCAGCATCTGGGTGCAGCCACGGATTTTTTAACCGCAGAAGATGCAATAAGGCAGATGGATCTGCTGCATGAAACAGATACCCTGGTCTTCGGCTCACCGACTTATTTCGGTTCGGTCAGCGCCGCATTCAAGAAGTTTATGGAAGCGACCGGAAGCTTCTGGTACCGGCAGTTATGGAAAGATAAACTGGCTGCGGGCTTCACCAACTCCTCGTCGGCGGGCGGTGACAAGCTGAATACGCTGCAGAGCCTGTCGTTGTTTGCAGCGCAACATGGCATGATCTGGATCAGCCAGGGTATCCTGCCGAGGTTTCTTAATGATCAGCAAACGGACGGGCAGAACAGGCTCGGCTGTTACCTCGGACTTATGACCCATTCCGACAACAGCCTGACCTCAGTAAGCGATATACATCCCGGGGATCTCCTGACCACCGAACTTTTCGCAAAACGCATTTTCGATATAACCATACAGTTTAAAACCAAATCAAGTTTTTATGACACGACAGGAAATTGAAACAGCAGTTGCAGACCTGAACGGCCTGATACTGCAGGGAAAGGCGCTGGAAGCCTTTGATAAGTATTACCACGAGTCGGTGGTAATGCAGGAAAACGAGCTGCCGCCAACCGTTGGAAAAAAGGCTAACCGCACGAGAGAGGAAGCTTTTTTTGCAGCCGTCACTGAGTTCCGCCAGGCGTTTCCGCTCAAGATCGCGGTTGGTGAGGACATATCCATGGTCGAATGGAAGTATGACTATACCCATGCGGAATGGGGTGTAAGGAACTATGTACAGATCTCGGTGCAGGAGTGGAAGGACGGGCGCATCATCCGCGAAAAATTTTATTACGCAAACTAATTCATCTTTAAAGTTCAAAAATCAAAGCAAAATGAAAAAGTATCTTTTTAACACGGAAGAAAGTTGGGCAGGAACTATTATCAGGGTCATGCTTGGAATTGTTATGTTTCCTCACGGGGCTCAAAAATTGCTCGGATGGTTCGGGGGCTTCGGGTTCACTGGAACGATGGAGTTTCTTACAGGCAGCGTGGGACTTCCCTGGATTGTCGGATTTTTTGTCATTACACTGGAATTCTTTGGAGCTATAGCGCTGATCCTTGGTTTTGCCACACGTATTATCGGAATTTCCTTTTTCTTTCTTCTGCTGGGCATCGTATTCACTTCGCACACGGATCACGGATTTTTTATGAACTGGTTAGGAACGCAGAAAGGTGAAGGGGTGGAGTATTTTCTTCTCGCACTCGGTATGTCGCTCGCACTGGCAGTGACGGGCGGCGGCAGGATGTCTCTTGATCGTTTCTTCGGGTCCGGCTTTAAAGCGGATGAAGTAAATTATATCTAGGACTACGGAGAATCATACAAACAAAAAACAGGAAGCTCAGGGTAAGGATCAATGCATCATACCCTGATCCTTTCTTTTAACACCGATATCCATGAAAAAGGCAATTTTCTTCACTCTGGCAATTTTCTGCTGCTTTATAGCTACCGTTGCGCTGCAGCCGGCAGGATACATCGCCCGATGGAAAAAAACAGAAACAAATCTCCTTTATGTTGTTCATTAAAAGCATTCATCTTCTTTGCAGCAGCGAAATGGAAGCCCTTCAGGGATTACTTTCAGATTATGACGCCCACATGCATCATTACGTGCCCTCGGCTGCGGCAAAACCCGACAGGGATGGTCTGGCGATCGATCTTAATAAAACGTGCTATCGCCGCCCGGATGCTGCTCTTTTCCTGGCCGTTTACCATGGTGTTTCGGTTGGATGTGTCGGGCTGAAACGCCGGAGTGAAACCGTCTGTGAATTGGAGCGGCTTTATGTTACCCCGGGCTACAGACGATTCGGTATCGGCAGCGCGCTCTGCCAGACTCTGCTTGAAACCGCTAAAGGCTACGGTTACCATCAGGTGATATTGCCTGCCAGTGAAGAAATGAAGGAAGTTGCAGCGCTCTGCCGGAAGCTGGGATTCAACCAGGCAGCGACACTTAGAGTACGTCAGCACCCTTACTGTATCCATTTCAGCAAGGCTCTGTCGTCCCTTACAGCCGACAAGTCCGGTTAAGATCAGGAAACGGTAACGGTAGTATTTCCGCTCGTCATTTTTGTCTGACTGCGCTTTTTGATCTTGCTGAGAAACTCCGGGGAGATTCCCAGGTAGGAAGCGATATGCTTTTGCGGGATTCTTGTCGCGAACGCTCCATACCGTTCCATAAATCGGTTGTACCGGTCTTCAGCGGTCAGGCAGAAGTTTTGTAGGAGCCGCTGCTGAAAAGCGGCAAGACCATGTTGGTACTTTATTCTGAAGTAACGCTCAAACTTAGGGATCTCATTGAAGATGACCTGAAGTTTATCGTAATTAAGCTCTATGATCTCGGAATCTTCAATCGCCTGAACGTTAAGTGTGGCGGGCTGCTGTAAGGTGAAGCTCTGGAGATCTCCGACCCACCAGCCTTCGATTCCCATCTGGATCACATGTTCATAACCGTCAAGATCGACAAAATACGATCTCAGGCTCCCTTTATTGATAAACAGTGAACATCTTGAGATTGCCCCTTCATGCAGCAGGTACTGACCTTTTTTCACTTTGCGAAACGTTAGCATGCCGAATACCCTTTCCCATTCAGCCGGTGAAAGCTGCACAAACTCGGAGACACTGCGGATAAACAAGTCGTACATAGCTGAAAGATAATAATCAATAATAAAATAAAGAAGGCTTCGGTTCTCGGTACCCGGATCTTGAACTACTTCTATGCGTTTTCATGCCCTGGTTTATTCCCGCACCCTTTTCGCCGAAAGAGCTTTGCGGGATGAAAAATAGAATGATTTTTTGCGCAGTCCTTTTAAGCTTCGCGATGCCGGTTGGCAGTGATCTCAACGCTCAGCAGGTACAGGCTGAGGTGCTCGGCAGCCATGAAAAAATATGGTACCAGCATACTGTAACGAAAACAGCGGCAGAAGGGACTTACGGATATTTCCACGCGTCCTCCTTCCATCAGTACTTCGATCCGGCATCAGAATTCAATGAACTCATGAGCCAGTCTTATGTTACCTGGGGACTTCTTAAGTCGGTCCGGGCAGGCGCTGGTTATTTTTATACTAATATCATTGGTTTAAGACCCTCAGTCATGTTTCAGATTTCCCATGCGCGCCGGGACCTTTTCCTGCTGGTTGCTCCACGTGTTGATATTGCACAGTACCCAACCTTTGAACTTTTCTTATTGGCACAGTATGCTCCCATGCTGTCGGAAAAGTTTGGATTTTATACCAGGCTGCAAATGATGAGCAGCACTAATCTGAAAGTCCACGGCAGAAGTTACCAATATTTGCGACTGGGAATACGTTGGGACAGGCTAAAAGCCGGGCTTGGACTGAATTTTGACGAATATGGTCCTGCCAAATTCGCGGAGGCTTATCCAGGCGTTTTTATCAATGCAGATTTTTAGAGGGACACCGCCTGTTCATGGGAATCCTGCACAGAATGTTTACTTTAGGTCCGCTAACTCTGCTGCGGATGTATAGACTGAAACCTGCGCTAATAGTGCTTACGGGCGCTTTATTTCTTATTCTTTTTGCACTTTATGATGGTTACCCCATTGTGACAAATGATACCGGCACCTATCTTACCAGCGGTTTTACACTGCAGCCACCTGATGACCGCCCTTTGTTTTATGGAGTTTTCGTCCGACTGACATCGCTCGGCATGTCCGGCTGGATGCCGCCGTTGATGCAATGCGTGACCTTGTCTTATCTTCTGGTCCGATTTATCCGGCGCGGTGTGCCGCAGATTCCTGCCAACCATATAGCAGGACTGATACTGCTGACCTCACTTGGTACCCTTGCCGGCTGGTATGTAGGACAACTGACACCGGATATCTTCGTCAGTATTTTCATTCTTGCCTCAGTTATTCTGTTCCTGGAAAATGGGCCGGTAAAAAACAAGGTCATCTTATGGCTGGTTATGTTCCTGTCCGCACTGATGCATAGTTCCATATTCCTAATGGCGGCGCTGTTTTGTATTGGCTTTTTTGTTGTTTCCCTGTTTTTCAAGCCCATGCGCAGATACAGGAACCGGCTTATTCCAATCGGCGCTGTGGCTTTCCTTGCCTGGTTAGCCATCAGCAGCAGTCTTTATTTTACAGGCAAAGGCTTTACGAGCAGCCGTGCCACCCATGTTTTTCTGGTTGCAAAACTGGCCGAAAACGGAGTGCTTAAAACCTATCTGGACGTTGCCTGCAACAAAAAGAATTACCGTATCTGCGCATACAAGGAAAAGTTGCCGCCTGCGGCGTGGGAATTTCACTGGAATACTGACAGCCCCGTGCACTTAACCGGTGGCTGGGAGTCCAACCGGGCAGAGTATAACGAGATACTGAAAGACATTTATACGACTCCCCGCTATTATAAAGCGATCATGTTTAAGGCTGTGGAAAGTACTTTTAGACAGTTGGTGCTGCTGAATATAGACGGCTGGTATGGGTTGCCGTGGACAGTAATGGACGAGGGAACTGCACCTTATAACGCCATCAGGAAATATTTCCCTCATGAGCTCAATGAATTCCGTTATTCCAGGCAAAACACGAAGACTTTCAATATCGCTCTGCTGAACAATAGCTATCATTTTTTGTTTATTGTCAGTTCATTGCTTGTGTTATTTTTCCTGAATCAGTCAATCCGGAAGGAAGCAATCATCATTTATCTGATCATTTTTTCATTCCTGTTCCTGAATGCTTTTGTTACCGCCAATCTTTCTTCGGTAAATGAGCGACTGAACTCACGGGCTGCCTGGCTGGTGTCTTTTGTCAACATTTACTTCGTCTACAAAATGATTATTTTAAGATGGGGCTCGCAAAAAAGAAGTAGCTATGTCGGTGAAACAACATTATGACGACCACCTGGCGTCAATCTATTCCTGGATGTGCGGGGATTTTGAGACTGAAGTAGCTGCGTTCGGCGATTTTCTGCAGCAGCAGGGTATTGTTCCGGCACAAGGTTCGCTGGCAGTTGACCTGGGAGCTGGGCACGGTGTACAATCCGCGGCCCTGGCACGCCGGGGATTCAGTGTGTTGAGCGTTGATTTCAGTCCCGTTTTGCTTAAGGAGCTTCAGTCAAATTGTAAAAACTACCCGGTTAGAGCGGTACAGGCAGACGTCAGGGAAATTGATGCCATTGGAATCCTGGACGCTTCCCTGGTGCTGTGCTGGGGGGATACGCTGACGCATTTATCAGGGAAAGACGATGTGCTGAAATTCTTAATGAATTGTGCTGCTCTATTGACCCAGGGCGGACAGCTGCTTCTGTCATTCAGGGACTATTCGTTTGAACTCACGGGTACGGACAGGTTTATCCCCGTGAAGGCAGATGACAGCCGGATGCTGACCTGCTTGCTCGAGTACAGCACCGAAACGGTCCAGGTAACAGACCTGGTGTGGGAGAGGCAGACCGAAGGATGGCGCCAGTCGGTAAGTTCTTACCGAAAATTAAGATTAGATCCGGATTGGGTGAGGAATGTCCTGGAACAGCTTGGATTCTTCGTCAGACAAACCGTGTTTCGGGGTATGGTTGTCCAGAATGCTCTAAAACCCGGGTGAGATTTTGGGCACGGTGAACAGTTCCGGTCAGACTGGTTTCTGTATTTCTCTCCTCAGGTTTCTATTTGCCACGAAAATGGTGTTATAGAATGTATCAGCAAAAATGAAATAGCCTTTTGACAGGATTAGGTCAATCAGTGATTGACGTTTTTCCGGTCTCCCTTCCAGGTAGCTGGAAAAACTGATAGATTCTACACAAACCACATCCGGAGCATGCCTGCTGAAGTCAAGTGACGCAATGATGGCTTCGTCAAGTCCCTCGACATCTATGGAGATTACTGCAGGTCCCTGACCGAAGTGAGTGGATATTATTTCATTAATATTTTGCAGCGGGACTTCAATGACCTTCTCCACTTTTATGCCGCCGGCTTCTATCAGATTTTTCTCTTCTTCCGAGAATGTGTTCAATGCATTATGCTCCTCAGGAAAAAGGTAATAAGTAGCTTTTTCCTGTGTATTGAAACCTATTCCCACATTCAGCGCTGTATCACCTGGTCGTTCTGTTATCAGCTTCTGAAAAAGTCTTGGATTAGGCTCGATCAGGACACCACGGTACCCGCGCTGGTACAGCAGATAAGTATTATTTCCCCTTACCGGTTCGTTCGCTCCGATGTCTAGATAGCTGTTGTTTTCAATCCGGAAAAGGTCAAGCGCGCTCTTTATCAGCAGGTCTTCGCCAAACTGCGAGAAGCTGACTCTTGCATTACCTGCTACGGTCTGTTTTAAGGAGAGGTATTTACGTTTAAGCAATTTAAGATCCATAAGCGACCGACTCAGATCGGATATTTCGCCGAAATATAGTTAATACCGGGAAGGCGCACAAATCCCGGAAATCCTAATGATTGCCGCACACGTTGATATGGTCTGGTTAACCGGAAGGAAATATGTGTGAAGCCGGTGATCAAAATATGCCGGAATTCTCTGATTAGCGGATGATGCTGACATAGGGCTGTCAATTGATGCCCCTAGATTTGGGCAAAAATTCCAATGGCAACACCACTCAAGGAACTGTATACTCCTCAATTCCTGGCCGGGTTTACGACGTACCTTAAGCAGGTCCTTCCGGATTTTCCGGACAGGATATTTACTGATCGGGTCTTCAGTGCTGATTGGCTTCAGCTCGAACTTAAAGGACGTATCAGACGTATATCTACCCTTTTAGAAAAGCTGTTGCCAGGAACGTACGAGCGGCAGTTGCACGCAATTGTTACCACTGTAAGATTGATGCTTGCCAGACCTCCCGGCAAACATAGCATCGAATATCTTTTTCTTCCGGATTTTGTGGAGCAGTTCGGTACCAGTCATCCCGAACTTTCATTGGATGCCATGGAGGAAATAACGCAGTTCATCACCTGTGAGTTTGCGATCCGTCCTTTTCTTTTAAAGGACCAGGGGGCAGTACTTCGAAGAATGATGCGCTGGACAAAACACGCGCACCCTGCTGTCCGGAGGTTGGCCAGCGAAGGCTGTCGTCCCCGTTTGCCCTGGGGAACCGGTGTTCCGGCACTGAAGAAAGACCCGTCACCCATTCTGCCTATACTGGAAGCATTGAAGGAAGACAGTTCGGATTCTGTGAGAAGAAGCGTAGCCAATAATCTTAACGATATTGCCAAAGACCATCCCCTGCTGGTGGTTGGAATTGCCCGTCAATGGAAAGGACAGTCAGAACATACCGATTGGATCCTGCGGCACGGATGCCGGACATTGCTCCGTCTGGCCGATCCGGACATTTTCGCTCTGTTCGGACTGCAGCAGGATGTTTGCTGTTCCGTCACGGAGCTGCACCTGCACAGTAAGACCGTAAGAATTGGTGAAATCCTCGAATTTAGCTTTATGCTCATTCCGGGCGCTCCTTTTCCGGTGAGGTTAAGGATTGATTATATTATTTATTACAGGAAATCAGGCGGCCGGCACGGGATAAAGATTTTTCGTATCGGTGAACGGCAGTTCGAACCCGGTCGCAGCCGCTCATTCAAAAGAAAACAATCTTTTGCAGATATGACAACCCGGAGGCATTATCCCGGAACCCACCGGCTGGCAATCAGTGTTAACGGAAAAGAAATGAGCAGCATAGAATTTGAAGTGACAAACCAGTGACAGCTGCAGCCATCTTGCGGGTACTGTCCGGACATTGTTATTTTAGTGATTTTTCTGTTCTATCTTCGTTCTCATTAATTTATCGCATTTGTATTTTACTGAATTTGGTTTTGATGATGATCTCATGGATGGGATCGACGCCATGGGGTATGATATTGCCACCCCGGTACAGGAACAGGTAATTCCTCATATACTCGCTGGCAAGGATGTCATAGCGGCCGCGCAGACAGGCACAGGCAAGACGGCAGCGTTTCTTCTGCCGGTCCTGCATAAGCTGCTGACAGAGCCGCATGATCCGCATAAGATCAACTCTATGATCCTGGTGCCCACGCGGGAGCTTGCCATCCAGATCTCGCAGACATTGGAGGGAATATCTTATTACACTAATATCAGCTCTATCGCTGTTTATGGCGGAAATGACGGCAATTTGTTCGCCATGGAGAAAAAGGCCCTTACATCCGGGGCCGACGTGGTCATCTGCACGCCAGGCCGACTGATCGCTCATATAAAGATGGGCTATGTCAAGTTTGACGGGCTGCGCTACCTGATCCTGGATGAAGCTGACCGCATGCTGGACATGGGATTTTATGAAGATCTGATCAAGATTATTCAGGTGCTGCCGGCAAAACGTCAGAATCTGCTTTTTTCTGCGACCATGCCACCGCAGATCCGCAAGCTGGCGCATGCCATGCTCAAGGATCCGGTGGAGATCAATATTGCCATCTCAAAACCGCCGGAGCAGATCAGGCAGGGCGCTTTTTTCGTATTTGACCAGCAGAAACCTGCGCTTGTAAAGCATATCCTGCGTGCTGAGAACCTGGGGAGTGTGGTCGTATTCTGCTCCAGCAAGATCAGTGTGAAACAGCTTGCGGCAGAGCTCAGAAAAGAGAAATTCTCGTCAGATCAGATTCATTCGGACCTGGATCAGAAGCAAAGGGAACAGGTATTGCTTGATTTCAAAAGCCGTAAGCTAAAGGTACTGGTCGCTACGGATATCATAAGCCGGGGCATTGACATCGAAGACATTGACATGGTGATCAACTATGATGTGCCGCATGATGGTGAAGACTATGTACACCGCATCGGCCGTACCGCGCGCGCAGCCAGTAAAGGCACTGCCTATACACTTGTAAGTGAGAAAGAGCAACGGAGATTTGGAAGCATTGAAAAGCTGCTCGGCGCCGAAGTACCCCGGATGCCTGTTCCTGAAGCCCTTGGTCCCACACCCGAGATCCGGACTCAGGCGGCTGGACGCGACAGCAAAAGAAAAGGCAGCTGGAAAGGAGGCAAAGGAAAGTCACGCAATAACAGTGGCGGACAGCGCAGCAAGCATTAGGAGCAGCAAATGGTTGCATGGCACTGTATCTCGCCGGTGCGTTTGCTTCATCACCACCTTTACTTTTTGCTCTTCATCTCCCAATTGGTACTTGCTGCTTGATAGCTGCCGCCTGAAACTCAGCGTAACCGTTCCCACCTGGGAGCTCTTCGCTGCGGGAGGTGCCTGACAAAACGCTTCACCAGCAGCAGACCTGCAATAAAGCCGCCGATATGGGCGGCATAGGCAATACCGCCAGCTTCGCGACCGCCCAGCGCGCCAAGCCCGTTGATGATCTGGAACAGAAACCAGAGCCCGACAGCCAGGAATGCGGGGACTGTTGTGATGAACAAAAAGATCCAGACATGTACCCCTTTGCGGGGGTACAAAACAAGATACCCGCCAAGCACGGCCGCAACCGCCCCTGATGCGCCCAGACTTGGAATGAGGAGGCTCTGCCCCAGGAAATACGTGCTGAATACATGGCTTAGTCCGGCAAGAATACCGCCGATCAGGTAGAAGAGCAGGTATTTCAGATGCCCCATAGCGTCCTCCAGGTTGTCGCCAAAGATCCACAGATACATCATATTGCCGATGATATGCGCAATACCTCCATGCATGAACATGGAGCTGATGAGTGTCAGGAAAACAGGAATACCCGTCCGCTGCAACCCGGGCATCTGAATCATCCTGCCGGTGTAAGGGTCAATCAGGACTTCACTCCTTGTTACTATATCCTTTCCCGTAAGAATCTCAGCCGGAACTGCCGCATAGGCAAATGTAAAATTCGCGTCCCCGCCCCAGCGCTGCCAGTAGATAAACACCAGAATATTGATAGCAATCAGCAGGTAGTTGACGAAAGGCGTAATCCTCCGGTCCCGGTTATCATCTCCTATTGGCAGCAGCATGTTCTTTTTTTTATTATTTGAATATATAAAGGTTATACCGCCTGAAAAAACGGCAGATCGCCGCAATTTTACTCTTTCCGGAAACGTAAGCAGCCGGCAGCGACCCGGCACGCAACTGACCGTGATAACCATAACAATATTAAATTTACCAGCTTTAATGACCAAGCAACAGGTACAATGGACTATCGCTTACCAGAGCTAAGAACCGTCGCGGTAACCCGCTATGTCACCCCGCTACGGGAAGGTGGGTCCCTGCCTGCCATTGCCGAAGCAGATGATGGGTTTTCCTATGTGCTTAAGTTCAGGGGAGCGGGGCAGGGGGTCAAGGCGCTGATCGCGGAGATCATTGGCGGTGAACTGGCACGCCTGCTTGGATTCAGGATGCCCGAAATTGTGTTTGCACAGCTGGATGCTGCCTTTGGACGAACCGAGCCGGATGAGGAGATTCAGGATCTGCTCCGGTTCAGCGAGGGGCTCAACCTGGCCCTTCATTATCTTTCAGGTGCTATCACATTTGATCCCAACGTGGCGAAACCAGATCCGCTGCTTGCATCGGGTATTGTTTGGCTGGACTGCCTGATCACCAATGTGGACAGAACAGCACGCAATACCAATATGCTCATGTGGCATGATGAGCTTTGGCTGATCGATCATGGCGCAGCACTTTATTTCCATCATTCATGGGATAACTGGGAAGAGCAGTCACGTCGCCCGTTCACCGCGGTTAAGGACCATGTCCTGCTGCCATTCGCCTCCGAGCTGGAGCAGGCTGACCGGACAATGCACGAATTAATTACCGAAGAAAGGATCAGGAATATCGTTGCCCTGATCCCCGATGCCTGGCTGGAGGATGAACCGGCGATCCCGCCGGAGGAAAAAAGAAAAGTATACACCCGTTTTCTGCTGAACCGGGTTGCGATATCTTCCGAACTAGTTAAAACAGCAATGGATGCCCGGCAAACAGTTATATGAATATTCCGTGATCCGGCTTGTGCCCAGGGTAGAGCGCGAAGAGTTCCTGAACATAGGCGTCATCCTCTATGTGCAACAGCTTCGCTTTCTCGATCTCCGGTTCCAGGTCGTCCCCGAGCGTCTGGCTGCGTTCAGCAAAGAAACAGATCCTTCAGAGGTCTGCAGATATCTTCACTCTTTTTCCCTGGTTTGTAAAGGCGGGAAGGCAGCGGGTCCGATCGGCACTCTCGACCTCCCCTCCCGGTTCCGGTGGCTGACCGCCGTTCGCAGCACGATAGTCCAGACATCGTGTATCCATCCGGGACTCTGCTCGGATCCCTCCGCAGAGCTGGATCGTCTCTTTCAGAAACTTGTGTTGTAGCAGAGGTGCGCTTTCCCGGAAGTTTGAAACCCTTTCAGCCATTAAAATGCGGAAACAGGGCATAAGCTTGTTTTTTCTGATGGGATATGTATCATTGCAGAACAATAACCTATTATCTGAATCCCCCTGTCTGAACCTATGTCCGTCAGAGCCATAATTATCGAGGACGAAGAGCATATCGCCCATTTCCACAAAGAGATGATCGAGGACCTCGATCCGACGATCGATATAGTCGCTGTTTGTCATGACCTGGAAACAGCGGCGCTGGCAATTGAAAAACATCAGCCGGAGCTAGTGTTCTCCGATATCATGCTACCCGGTGGCACAGGTATCGAACTTCTTAAGTCGTACCGGAACAGGAAGATGGAAGTCATCTTTATGACTGCTCATGAGAACTTCTGGAGAGAAGCATTTGAGCAGGCAGCAGTCGGATATGTATTGAAGCCTGTCTCTGCCGACGATCTGGAGGTCGCTTTAATGAACGCAAAAAAAAGACTCCGTTCCGACCAGTTTTCTATCGGAGAAGTGCTTGAAAAGCTGGAGCGGAAAATAGCGAGAAACGACGCGGAGAAGCTAGCCATTCCTACGGAGGATGGTTTTTATTTTGCTTACCTGGGTAGCATCATCAGGCTGGAAAGCAGTAAGGTTTATACCTGGATCATGATGGAGGACGGGAAAAAGATTCTCAGCTCCTACAATCTGGGTGAGTTCGGCAGGATACTTCCCGAACAGGCTTTTTTGCAGGTGCATAAATCGCATATCATAGCCAAGCAGCATATAGTCAATTTTAATGCAAAGGATTGCATCGTATCTATGGCAGATGGCAGCCTTGTTCCGGTTTCGAGACGGAATATCGTTTCGTTTATGAGTCATTTTTACCGGCCGAAACGGACATAGACACCAGACTTGGCAGCTACCAATGGCGAATTCGATCCTGGCATATCCGCCCACCGCAATGGCCGCTCGTTCCGAATTTCGACCGTTGGATAAATGCCCCCGGCTGTTCTTGCGGGCAGCTTTATTTTTGGACTGCCTATAAACCCGCTTTCTTGTTTTAGCGATGTCGCAGCCGGGCGCCTGATTTCTGCTTGTCTGTCTGCATAAAGATGGTAATAAGTGAATAAATAGAAGAAGGCTGCCTGTCCAGGCAGCCTGTTGCTTTTAGTACCGGCGCGTCAATTACACTTTTACCAGCCCTGTTTTGATCGCATAAATGGCAAGTCCCACACGGTTGCTGATCTGAAGCTTTCTGAACAGGCTGTCGCGGTAACCGTCAATCGTACGCGGACTCACGAACATGTTTTCCGCGATCTCTTTATAGGTGAGTTCAGAGCAGCATTGCTGCAGGAATTCCAGTTCACGGTCCGTGATGTCTTCATGCTGCTCCTCGCCCTGCTGCACCATATGCAGCAGCCTGCCCGTTACCAGGTCGGAATAGTAGAAAGGATTTGTTCGCAGGTGGTTCAGGATTATTCTCAGGTCGGCGGGCTCCACATCCTTCAGCACATAGCCATTCGCCCCGCTCCGCAGCATTTTGATAATGCTTTCTTCGTTGTCGTACATGGACAGGGCCAGCATCTTGATCCAGGGCCAGCGCCTGCGTATGGCTTGTGCGGTGTGATAGCCATTCATGACAGGCATGTTGATGTCCAGGATCACCACATCGGGCTTTTCATCCAGTCCCCCGATCTTTTCTACCAGCTCCTGACCGTTGCCGGCTTCGGCAACCACCTCCATATCCCCAAAGTTGTTGATGATCTGGATCAGTCCTTTTCTTAGTATGGCATGGTCGTCCGCCAGGGCAATTCGTACTGCTGCAGTACTCATACGGAATACGGGATTTTAAGGGTTACTTCTGTGCCGCTGCCTGGCTCAGAACGAAATTGAATAGTGCCCATCAGCAGGCCGGCGCGCAGATGCATATTATCCATGCCAATTCCCGCCCGCCCGCTCTTGTCCGGGTCGAACCCCGAGCCGTTATCGGCGACCAGCACATGCAGCACCTCATTATCGTAGTTCAGGATCACCTGCAGCCTGTCAGGATTACCGTGCTTCAGCGCATTGGCAATGGCCTCCTGGATGATACGGAAGATCAGCAGCTCCCTTTCTGCCGGCATGGAGCGCTGCTCGCCGGACGTCTCAAGCTCCGTCTTGATCTTCCGGGTGGAGATGATATACTGCATCTCCTTTTTAAGCGCTTCTGTCAGTCCGGCGCGGCCCACATAGTTGCCGTTCAGGGTATGGCTGATGGTTCGGAGGTCCGTGAGCGCCTGGCTAAGCAGGCTGCTGCTGTCACGGATCAGCCCTTCCGCCTGCTCGTCCTGGCAGTAGGCACCAAGCTGATGCAGGTATAGCTTGCAGGTAGTCAGCACCTGTCCCACATTATCATGTATCTCTTCCGAGAAATAACGGAACGATTGTTCCTGTACCTCCAGCCGGCTTTGCAGCAACTGCTGCTGGAATTGGTGGGAGAGCTCAAGTTTTTCAGTGATATGCATGGTTTGTTTCCGTTTATAGTGAATGAGGAAAAAGATCAGAGCAGATGCGAACAGGATCAGGAACAGGGTCCCGAAAATGAAAACGAAGTAGACATCTCTGATGTTCATGTTGGTGTGTAAGGCGGGGCTTTTCCCTTCAGGCTAAAGAAAACAACTCCTACTGCACCATAAATAAATATAAATAGTAAATATTGTGCAAGCTTTAGCCAGAAATAATATTCGCTGCTTTTGGAGAGTGCGTTCAGAAAAGCCCAGAGGAAAAAGGTGCTGGTCCAGGTGAGAAGGATCAGTACCCAGATCCAGAAATGCGGATAGGCGAAGATATTGCGGATCTCTTCGCGGCGCACCATATCATAGAGCGCATAGAGCGCCAGCGCGGAAAGGATCAGGCTTTCCGCCATCAGGGTATACGTATTGAACTGGTATAGGTCCTGGAAAAAACAGAGATCGGCAGCCTCGAGGGCCAGGGCGCTAAGCGGAGCGATGATTAATGCCCCTGCTGTAACCCGGCCCTGGATGGTAGCGGTGAAGTACAGCAGGAGAATGGAAAAGTCAATGACACTGAAAAAATGAGAGACCGGCATACGGGATCCAATCTGCCCGGCTACCCAGCCCCCGGCGGCCGCGTCCAGGAAGGTCATCACCATCAGGAGCAAGAAAAGCTTCAAAGGCTTATCCATCCTGTTGAACCGGAGCAGTCCGGCAAGGACGGATAAGCCGATGGTCGTTGTATAGCCGATGCTGATAATCCTGATTGCGTCCATGCCTTATCAGAGAAAAGTCGGCGGGTCAACATCCTCGGGAATGATGTGCTGGAGCACTTCTTCCTTTCCATTCCCCTTGTAATAGACCGGTGCGCCGCCCTTGAAGCAAATGACGACCAACTTGCGTTTCGTGCCATCCTGGGCGTAGAAGAGTACGATCTCACCCGCCTGAGCGTCTTCGATATATTTGCTCAGCTTGTCCGTCATGATCCGGTAAGCATTGGGGCTGCCCGTGTAAGCGCCGATCAGTCCGAGGGCTTCATCTTTACCCATCCAGTCTCCGCCCAGGAGATTGAAGGATTTGAGTTCTACTTTCAAACGATTATTTTCCATTGTGATCCAGATGACTGTATGGTTAGAATTAACTTGACAATGAACTACAGCCTGACAGGAGCATTAATTATTTTTCCCTTTTCGTCCTTGCATGGGTGGCATGGGATAATATGCTCGAGCACACGGTTCGGATTGCCCGTTTGGTCGTTAGGGGCAGGGTAGTAAACATGCCGTCCTCCATTAGCTGTGTCAGCACTTACCAAAACCAGGGTGATCGTATCCTTAGTAGGATCTTTCTTTGCCAGATAAACCTGAATGAAATCACCCTCCAGGTCCAACAGCGCTTTGAGGGAGTCTTTTCTGATCAGGAATGAAGTATTGGCTGTCCTGCCATTCTGATAATGGTCCACCCATGTACGGGCTATTGGCACTTCTTCCCAGCGTGCAGTGTCTGGCCCAGGGGCCAAGAGAAATGCGTCAACAGGTTCAGTCGTTTTCGTGGATTTTTCGAGAGCTGTCGCCTCCTGCTTGTCTTCGCAGTCGCAGCAAGCTGTAAGCTGAAAGATACCGGCCATGCATAGCAGCCCGAGTGTTAATCGTTTCATGTTGTGTGTGTTTTATCAGTTAATATATGACTTAGCTGTCTTATTTCTTAATGCCGGCTTCCCGCAAACTTCCTGTCAGCAAATGTATTTACCGGCTTGCCCTTCGGATACGTGAAAAACACCCTTTTGGAAAAGGTGTTTTTCCCTCCGCTGCGGCATTGCGATGTTTCATTTTTGGGTCATCATTCCATGCATCCAAATCTCTTGTCCATGAATCGTCGTTTTTCTTTTATCCGTCGCTGCAGACCGGTTCCCCGGCTGCTGCTGGCTGCCGCGCTCACCCTCTCAGCCGGCTCCTGCTCCGTGCCCCGGGACCTGGTGCTGTTCTATGACGATCCGGCAGCAGCCCGGGGTCTGAACCTCAAAAAAGCGCCCGCCGCCTGGGATGACCGGCTGCTTGTTATCGGTTCCGGAGGCGTAATACTGGCCGGACAGCCGGTTCACCGCCACCCGATCTACCATACGCATGAGACGGAGACTGCTCCCGGCAGCCCTTCCATGCGTCCGCTCGGGCTGCACCAGCCCGTTGCCGCCGCGGCACACCGCCACCAGATCGGGTCAGGTCCCGCTGATCCCGCGGTTTCAGGGGAGGCGGTCTATGATCCCCTTCACCAGGACCTGATCGCTGCTATCACTGCCCGGCGACTGCGCCGCATCCCCAGGGGAACCATTATCGCTTACGCGGGCAGTGATGTGCCGGAAGGATGGATCCTCTGCGATGGCAATGGCAACACACTGCGACTGGACAGTGTCTATATCAACCTGCGCCGCGATGCCCGGGAAGGGCAGGGTGGTGCAGCCGTTCATATACATGATGTGACCCATAGCCACCGCTGGTTTTGTTTTATCCCTTCTCTTTCCGATAACCGCAACAAAGCACTGGCCGGAGATATCTACCCGCATCCCAGCGACAAGCATCCCCTCAGTCTCTTCCGCCATGCACACGCGTTGGAGGAAACAGCACCCCGGCAATCCGTCTCGGAGGCTGAGCCTGTTTTTCCGCCCTCTGTCAGCCTCCGGTTTCTGAAGGCGACAAGCGATCAGAAGGGTTTTCCCGCCGGGGCCTGGGTTCCGTTCCTGGGCATTTCCGTACCTGCCGGCTGGCAGCGCGCCGGCAGCAGCTATCATTCCCGGTATGTCTATGCGGTCAGTGAAGGAGCCCTGCTTCAGGTATTCGGCTCCGCCCTGCACCAGCACCGTTTCACCCAGCCCCATAGGCTGCATGCGGGGAAAGATCCCTCGGCACCTTATCATGTTACGCCGCATGAGGCCCCCGAGGTTGCGCCTTCGGGGCATGGTCATGAGACCGTGGTCAGCCAGGAGGTTCAGACCCATCCTTCCGAAGCATTACCCAAAGCAGTACACCTTCCGTTCATCATTAAAAATTAGATCATGGCAAACAGGCATGCTTCCTACAATCACGAATACGGACTCGTCCTCCACGAAAACGGACTCAACCTCGTATCCCGCGCACTGAGGTTGCGCCGCCCCGAAATGTTCGCAAAGAGCACTACTATCTCCATTAAGCCTCCTACGGCTGAAGATCCCGGGCACCAGCTCGTGCTCTATGCAATGGTCAATGAGCCCATCAGCTTCGATCTTTCCCCCGTTGCCGGCAATCCCGGCGATGACCGGTTCAAGCTCCTGGCCGATCTCAGTTTCAGCCTTACCGACAGTCAGCTCGGCTTCATCACCAGGATGGGCATCCGGATGGAGGCTGCCGGCATTTTCAGGCGCACTGATACCATCAGTATCCAGCTCACAAGCTTCAAAGTGCTCGAGCTGCGTGGCGAGCATCCTGACTTCGCCTCCAGCATCGTGAATGGTAAGATAGATTCCGGCGTGGAGATCCGCAGGGTGTTCCAGCTGGATACGGTAGCCGATGGTAACCTGAAAGAGACATTTGTTGCTATCGTCAACTACCTGATCGATGTATTCCTCGAGGATGCCATCAAAAAGCCGGTCGTAGAATTTCCGGTACCGGACCTCAGCAAGCTGATCAGGCTTGGCAGGCTTAGCTTCCCCAAAGAAGAGCTGCATGGACCTTTTATCCGCAACAATGCGTTTTACGTCACCCTCGGCAGAACCCTTCTGCCCGGTGGCAGCTTTCCCGATCCCGGTGCAGGAGATCCGCATATTACAGTTGGCGTTACGGAGCAGGGCGTCGACAGGGTGATAGGTGCTTTGCTGCCGATGCCTATTGATGACCTGACCAAGGAAACCGATGCGTTTTACCTGCGCTCCGATGGGCTGCACATCCACAAGATCAATATCAACCTGCGCCCCGGTGAAGAGCAGATGTTCGCCCGGGTGTTTGTGAAAGGCCTGATCACCATCCGTGTCCAGTTTAAAGTACCGGTCATCAACAAGCATGTGAAGTTTAATATACCGCTTCCCCTCGACGGGCTAAGTCATTACGGCGGACTTGTCACGCCGGTCCTGAGTGTCGGCGATTTCAATGCAGATCCGGGTGCCCTGGTAAGACTGCACATGGTGCCCAATACGAGGTTCCTGGAGTTGTGGTACGCAGCCATCGTCACCGACTACAGGAATTACCTCGCCGATGTGTTCCGCAGGGAGATCAATAAGATCTCCGACAGCCTCATCATGAAATTCTTCAAAAAGATCCCCATCCTTGGCTGGATCCTGTCCAAGGTCGTAGACATGGTAGGCTGGGCCATCGGGTATGTCACCGGCTTTGTGCTGGATGTTTTCATGTCGTCCGGGCTTACGCTGCTGGTTAATACTATCGGCAGGGCGGTGCTGCAGATCATGGACCGGCAGGAGATAGACATCGTAAGCTTCGCGCAGAAAGATATCTATGATGCCATGGCGGTCTCCATCCGCAGGGGAACGGTTGGCTGCCTGGAAGATGGTAAAGGAGGTGAGCTTAACCTGAAGCTTTGGTTCGACGGCGTGCCTATGCCGGTCAGGCCCCCGCATACCCAGCCACAGCCTGTAGAAGAACAGCAGCTGCCCCAGATGCAGGAAAAAGGACCATTGCCCGACCAGCCTGAGTACACGCCGGGCGAGTTTTTACCCTCCGTGCAGATGCCCGGCATCACGAGCTGGAACAGGAACCAGCGGTTCCGGGTACAGGGGACCGTCGAAGGCGGGCAGTTTGAGGGGAACATTTCCATTTCCCTGTTCGAATCGGGTAATGCCAGGGTGATCGAGAAATCAATCAGTGCTGCAGGAACAGGGTTCACCGAGTCTACGACCATCCGGTATGACAAGGCCACAGGCATTGCTACGGGCATCGCGCAAACCAGCACTATGGGGCAGGATATGGTGTTCCAGTACACCGGCACGGTAAGCGGCAACGGCAAAAGCCTCGAGGTACGCACCTTCCAGAACGGCACCGGGATGGCCAGCGATACGGTCGGTCTCCGCTATGCTATGACCGAGTTTGCCGATCTCTGGCTGTACAAGCTTGCCTATGCCGATCCGGCGGCCGGCACAACGGGCAAATTTGCCAGGGTAGATCTTGCCAATCCCTACGAGTTCAATAACTGGGTCAGGGAGGTGCCGGTCACCATTGTATCCGTGACCGAAGCAGCCGTCCCATTGCCGGATGGAAGCGAGGATCTGGTGAGGACCATCATCGCTTCCGATGAAGAAGGGCGTTATGAGATAAAAACGTCTTCCGTGCTGAACGGCATCAGCAGTATCCGCTTCACCTCCGGAGCTACGGTCATCGCCATGGAAGCTATTTCCTGAACAAGAAACAAACTTCAATTCATCCGCTTAAAAACTTAAACTATGCTTTTCCTCCGACTGCTAAAGATCTTCTGCATCTTACTCCTCTTGCCGCTCGCTGTCGCCGCGCAGACAAGGCCTGATTCCCCGGGAACAACGCCACCTGGTAACAGCAATGCGTCTGGTGCAGGTAACAATGCGGGCCGGCCCTCAACAACCCCTTCTGCTGATTCGACAAACAAGCCAGGACAGGGCTCCCCGAAAGCAGAGGGCAATCCCGCCACCGAAACCTGGATCGCCTTCATGCCCATCATCCTGTTTGCCCTCATCTTTATCATCATACTGGCTGCTATCCGAAGGTCCGGCAAGACGATCGTTGACTTCCTGGAAGATAAAGAGCTTCAGTCGCAGGCCATGCGCGAGCAGTCCAGGGTGGCAACGGCTTCCGTCACCGCGCAGCACGCGGCAGCCCTGCAGCCGGGAACACTGGCCGTGGCGGGCGACAACCCTGCGCAGCCCGCCCCCAACGCGGGCACTACCGCCGCCGCCGCGGCTACCGCCGTGCAGCCGCTTACCGATCCTCCGAAAAGCACCAGCAGGCTGCTGGTATTCATCAGCGGACTGACCTCCGTCGCGATCGCAGCCTGCTTCTGCACCTTCTATATGTATGATTACCTCCTCAATGGCGGCAAACCCGATATCAGCAGCCTGACCAACATTCTTTACGGACTGGGACTGGGCGTTATTCCTTATGGCGTTACCCGGGTGGCCTCGGCACTTAAATGAATCAGGCTAAGCTATAACGGCTAATGTCTGTGGCGTGAATACCCGGATCATATTCCCGCAGACACGCCCGGGGAAAAAAGAAAGGTGATCGGGTTCTCCCTGAACCTTAAATGGTCCGGTATGTACCGGCGGCTGCATTACAGAGGTCGGCCGCCGGTTTTTCTTATCTATGCCATTTGTGTCAGGATATAGCTCTGGAGCTCCGAGCGGCAGTGTATATCGAGCTTTCTGAAGATCTGCTGCATCAGCTTTTTGACCGTACCTTCCGCCAGTCCCATACGGTGCGCCAGCAGCGCATTGGTCATACCGGGCTCCATCTTCAGCAACATCAGGATGTCCTGCTCCCTGCTGCCGAACTTTTCCGGGATCGGTGTCCGAAGCTGGCTGGCAATAAAGGCATTTGCCGGCAGCCGCTCGAGGATCCTGAAGATATACTCGTTGCCCAGTCTGCCCGTGCGCAGCATCTCGCCGATGGCATTGGCCAGATCATAGGGAAGGTCTTCCGAGCACAGGTAGCCACGGGCACCCCTTGAGAAAAACGGTGCGCAGTCCTCGACCTCCCTTCCTTTGCCGACGACCAGCACTACCGGCTTCGAAAAATGACACATGATGGACTGGAACAGCGCCATGCTGTTTTCGGAAGGAAGCAGCAGGAACAGGTCAGGCTGCTGCAATCGGCCGGCAAGCTGCAGCTTCGGCGCCGACGCCTGCAGCAGCTCCGGGCATTGAAGTCCTGTCTTGCTTAATAAGTGCTTTACCGCGAGCAGTTCCGTGCTCGTTTCGCTTTCGCAGACCGTCAGGATGGTCTTTGGTGGGGTCATAAATTTTCAATTCTGTAGGTAGTGCTCAGTGCAATGCGGAAAAGGTTTTTTTGATCCATATAAAAGGCAGCCCTGCTTTCTGTACGCCCTTCTTTTCCGTTGCCGCATTACCTGACAGATAACCCGTTGCTTCCGGCATCAAATATGTAAAACAATACGTGCAAGGAAAAGTTAAATGTGTTTATGCTGCATCGCCGCTCACCTGTACTGCTTTATGGCGGGCATTAAGTAGGTATCCGAAATAGGTATCCTCCCGTATCCGCAATAGGGTTGTGTCCTCCTGTCCACCGGCGGAGCTTTGTATCATCATTCAAAGCTCATGTCAGCAGCCAGCAACATAACGATCATGCTTACTTATACCCGGCGTTCCCCGAACACAGCGGTGATGTGTGGTGGCAGGCTGGTGGTCGGTGCCGGCAGCCTGTTCCTGAAGGAAAGCACGGGGCTGTCGCTTTCCTTCAGGATGATGGACAAGACTAACAGGAAGGTGAAGGCGACAATCATTATCCTTTGCCTGACAGGCAGGACGGTGTCGCCCGGTCACAGGGCGCTGTCGCTGCGAAGGATCACGGTGGAAGCGAACGGCATCATCCTGTCCGGGCGCAGAGAGCTTGTGCCGGCGGAGGGGAGGACGATGGAAGGAGTAGGCAGGATCGTGTTTGCCGACGGTAGGACCGTGTTCGTGAATGTCAGGGCGATGTTTGCTTCTTCCAGGATGATGTTTGCCGGTACCGGTATGTTGTCTGCTGCTGACAGGGCATTGTTTGTATCTGCTAGGATTGTGAACGGCGGCCGGAGGACGGTGTTTATCGCTGGCAGGTTTGTGCCGGGCACCCGGAGGATGAAGGTTGCGGAGAACAGGCTTATGCCCGTTGCCGGCAGGACGAGGCTAGTGCGTATCAGGACAAGGTTCATTCCACGCAGCGTGATCGGCGGTCGCGACAGGATGGTGGCGGAGCCGGCATATCTGCAGCCGCTTTCGCCCGGGCTGGTGCGCAACCGGGGCAGCCCGGGCTTACGCTCTTTCCCTGCTTTATTCAATCAATCATTATTCAACAATTAAAAACTCAAAAAAATGCAAAGAATATCATTAAAACTGAATCAGCTTTCCGTTGGGGAAGTTATCATCCTTGGCAAAAAGATCGTTGCAGCTATGACGCTCAATGCTGCGCGTTTTCCTGAACCTCCGGTTCCTCTGGACGGACTGAAGTCGGACATTGAAGACCTCCTGAAGCTGGAGCAACAGCTGCCCGGCGGTGGCAGGAATATCACCGTACAGCGCAACCAGAAACTGAGCGCCGTCAAAGACTGCCTGGATCTGCTTTCTTTCTACGTACAGATCGTCAGCCGGGGCGATGCCGTTATTGTTAATGAAGCCGGTATGGAGCTTGCAGCCCGTGGGCCCCGCAAGTATGACACGATCCTGGCGCCGGAGGGGCTGAAGATTGACTATACAGGAAACAACAATGAGCTGAAGCTGCGCTGGACAAAGGTGAAGAATGCGGTGCAGTACAGCGTGGAGCTGTGTATTGGCGCGGTGGCGCCTGACAAATGGGAGAACGGGCACTATGCCAACGGCAGCTCCATCATCTTCAGAGACCTGCCGTCCGGTGAACTCGCCTCGTTCCGGGTGATGAGCCTGGGTGCTGCCGGTAAAAGCTCGTGGAGTGAGGTGGTGAGTAAACGGGTGCCTTAGGGCAGGCGGATGGACGTGTTCGTCAGTAACCGGAAGGCAGCGCCTTCCGGTTTGCTGCTTTTGGCGCTTCCCGCAAGGCTCGATTTCCCTTTTGCCCCGCTCCCTCTATCTTTGTTCCGCATGCTGCGCATCCTGATTCCTGTTCTCTTATTCCTCATTTCCCTGCTTGCCGTATTACCGGCGCCGCAGTACCATCTCTGGATGGGGGCGATCCTGGTGACAGAGTTTCCATGGATCTTCCTGCTCATCACGCTACCGGTACTCATCGGGGCATTTTTTGCCAGGACCTGGCGGCTTGTGCGCGTGCTGTTTGCGCTTGCGGCTTTTGTTTTGTTTGCCTCGCCGGTGGTGCGGGCCTGGATGATGGCGCGGTGGCTGCCCGAAGACCTGGCGGAACATGGTATGCCTCTCACAGGCAGTTTTGCTGCGCCGGCACCATTCGACCCAGCTGCGATGATCCGCGGACTTGGAAGGGAAAAGATCTCGCGCAGGACATTTGAATATTACCGTGATGATTCAGTTCGCCTGAATCTGGACCTGTACCCCGGAAAGCCGGGTATGCCCTGCATTATCGCCATTCACGGCGGCTCCTGGCAAAGCGGCGACCGGTCCGACCTTTGGGAGCTGAACGCCATGCTGCAGCGGCAGGGATACCATGTAGCGGCCATCAGCTACCGGATGGCGCCGGTGCACCGGAGTCCGGCCGCCGTGCAGGATGCGCTGAGGGCGCTGCAATGGCTGAAGACAAACGGCCCGGACAAAGGCCTGGATACCGGCTCTTTTGTGCTGTTGGGCAGGTCTGCCGGGGCACAGATAGCGCTCGTGGCTGCCTACACCGCCGGTGATCCGTCGGTGAAAGGTGTGATCTCTTTCTACGGTCCTGCCGATCTGGTTTGGGGCTGGACCCTGCCGGCAAGTCCGCTGATCATGGATAGCCGCAAGGTGATGAGCGACTACCTGGGCGGACCCTATGAAGTTGTTCCGGGTGCCTACGCGGCAGCTTCTGCTACGCATGTGGCAGGTCCGGGCGCCCCGGCTACGCTGATGATACACGGGGGCAATGATCCGCTGGTGGCCTATGAGCACAACCTGCGCCTGATCAGAAAGCTGGAAGCCTATAAGATACCTTATTATTTCCTCACGCTGCCCTGGGCTACCCATGGCTGCGATTATACACTTACCGGGCCCTCGGGGCAGATCATAAGCTACACGGTGGAAAGATGGCTGGCAGCGGCGCTGGGAAGAAAGTAGGAATCAGGGCTTGGCATCCATCACAGCTTTCTCAAAAGCATTGACGATCTTCTCAAACTCAGGGTAAGCAGTAGCGCCTTTTTCCCGCAGCGACTCGTAGGCGGGCACTCCGCCTTCCGCTATATCCCGGAGCGCTTCGCCATAGCCTGCAGGCCCTTCGGCATCAGCCCGGCTTATTTCCTCATCCAGCTTCTGCCGTATCTTCTGGTAGTTGGCTTCGTTGCCACGGTGTTCTTTAAGGAATTCGAGTGTCCGGTCAAGATCTGATTCGCTCATGCGACTATGGTTTCTATGGTCAACATCAAAACAGTACCAGCCCTGGGCAGCTGTCGCCCCGGAACCACGGATGATGATAACCATTCCGCGGGTATGTCAAAAGCCCGTTCTGTTATAAGGCTATTTGCGCTGCTTATCGGCAGGGTCTCGGTTAATCGGAAGCAACTTCTTAATTTTAGGATAAATAAACGTACATACATGAATCGGAGACAGTTCTTCAAAGGATCGGCCATTATCGGCGCCAGCGTGGCGATGCCTGCCATCCTGCAGTCCACTTCCGGCATTGCCGGTGAATCAAAAGGCAGGAAGGTGCACCGGGTGCTGAACGCCAGCAAATCTATGGTGGGCACCCTGCCGGTGCTGCGCGCCTTCGCAGGCGATCATAATGACTATGTCTCTCCTTTTGTTTTCTTCGACGAGTTCGGCCCGGTGACGGTAAATCCGAAGGACAAGCCCCTCCGGGTGGATGCCCATCCGCATTCGGGCATCATCCCTACAACCTATTTCCTGGAG
>Ga0196964_10000099_pt1 | contig 61273 bp, 114 predicted proteins | sample S1_10metaG_FD_148615 | JGI IMG/M metagenome (GOLD analysis project Ga0196964, IMG submission 148615) | Soil microbial communities from Anza Borrego desert, Southern California, United States - S1_10 | ecosystem: Environmental > Terrestrial > Soil > Desert | place: USA: California | collected...
CAAGAATTGACTTGAAGGCGTAGCTGACATATCCGCCCATGCCGCCGCAAGTGTGTCCATCGGGAACGGTCGCTTTGAATTCCTGCCAGGTGAGTTCCCACGGCTCTTTGTCGGCGGTGGCTTTCGGCTTATACGCCATAAGCTGCTCTACGTATTCGGGCGACAATTCGAGATTCTGGTTTCGCAGCACCGTCTTTGAATAGCCGCAATAGTCCCGCATCAGAGTGACCGGCAATCGTTCAATGGCGTACAGCCCGTCAACGTCGCCGTCCGGTCCTTTGAACGTAATGGTTTGCGTCGGCGAACTTTTGCAGCCGATTCGAGTCCAATGCGAATCAGGCGTTAGGTCTTCATGGAATCGCAGGGTGATAAGATATTGATTCCACCCGTAGTATTCGCCGTTTCGCACATGAGTCAGCATCTCAATGGATTCGACACGGTAGGAATGCCGACCATCAGCCATCACGCCGTAATACCAATTGTGGATGCTTCCAAGCGGAAAACCAAGATGGGCGGCGATAACTTCTTTGTCTGGGAAATCGGACGTTCGCTCCCAGGTGTATTCGCCTGCGGGGTGCTTACCATCGCAATTACCGAGCCGCCAAACGGATATGTTTCGCATCACAATTACTTATTCTCCAGAGTCAAAGCTATGAGGATTGCTCTGGTCGGCGGGGAATCCGAATGCCGACGTTAACCACAGCATACTCAAAATCGGGGTCGTTCTTGAGCCGGGAGTTCTCAGCAAGGTCGTGGTAGAAGATTTCAACGCCATCCAGTTCCCAACCGATATCCTTGAAGTCCTGTATGGTCTGAATAACCTTGTCAATATCCACGGCTGCTTATCCAATTCTGTCTCGGGGTCTGAGGATTTCTCCGGGCGTGCCGCCTGCGGCAGCTAAGGCTTATTTCTAAGCCTTCCGCCCCATTTTTACAACAGGTCTGCCAGTGTCATGTTCCGATAGGTGAGCTTGAAGCCAGACAGTGCCTGTGCAGCTTTCCCGAGATTTAGGTCTTTCTCGTCGTCAGTCCATCCGTTGAACATTCCGGTGCCTGGCAAGGTGTACTGTCTCCATCCCTCGGTTGCCGTGGGCGTGTTGAGCAATTTCTCTTCCCATCCGAGTCCTTTCATGGCGGCAGATACCCTGTCCCATTCGGGGCTGTCGATTGGACCTGTGACGTTGAGCCAATACGTCTTGTAAGGCTGCTTAGCTTGAAACTCCAGAGTGAGTTTTTCCATATCTGAATAGAGCTGGCGAGCTACTATCCTTGAGGATTTGCCTGGGGAGAAATTTGGACGGGGAGCCTCTTGGCTCCCCTTGCAGTTTGCGGTGCCCGGTCTCTTTCTCGCCTGGACTGGGATTCTCCGCTGACCACTAGACTACATCAAGTATCGGAAAAAATCTTGAGTGTGAGGATTTAGATTGCCTCAGATGCCAAAACGTTACGGTGAATGTTTTTGGCGTCTCGGAAATTCAAAAAGGCGGACACATCGTGCCCGCCCTCTCGTCGTCGTTGTGGGTTAGCGAGTGGCAAGTACGGCGGTGATGCCGCTGGCGACTTCGAGCGCACGGAGCGAATAGCGCCACTTGTCCACTTCGAGCTTGGCGATATGGGCGTCGTTCTGAGCCTGAATCAGCGCATACTCGGCTTGCTGCACCTCGAAGCACTCCTTTTGAGTCATCTGCTCAAGAGCGGCTTTCCGGTTCTCGGCATTGCTGCCCAAGTCCTTCAGACCACCTGGATGCTTGTTGGTGTCGCTGTACTCGGTGAGAATTGCGTTCTGGGCGTCAGCCATACCCTTCTTAGCCTCGAACACGCGAGTCTGAGCGGCACTCTGGTTGACCAGAACGGTTTTGTAGTCCTCAATCGCAGTCGTGAGATTGCTGAGAACTTCGGCGGTATCAGGAAGATTTGCCATTGGATATATTCTAGCACACAGAGATGATTTTTGAGGATGTTTTTAAGCCTTAGCTGGCGCAGGCGACACGGCACTTAGTCTTCCGAGCGATTTCGCTCAGAGCGGCTACCGTGAATGTTCTTGATATGGGTTCGCATGGTGATTTTGCTGTTCCCAAATCGGGCATCGGTGCAGAGAGAACATCGCACCTTACGACGAGAGCGTCTTCGTTTATAGTTAGCCATTGGTCTGTCTGAATGAGCCGAGCCACTGCTTGTTCTTGAAGATATGGAAGCCATCGACTTCCGGGCCGCACAGGATGAGGCAGCCTACTGAAACATGCTGGTCGATGGTTCGGTCAATTACAGTTTCGACATCGGCGTCAGGAATTTCCTGTTGGCCGACTCGATTGTTCACGGGGTCTTCGATGATGAACTTAGCCATATGTGTCTTATACAGGCTTAGGGATTGACCCTGATTTCTCGCTCCACGCCCTTCTGTATCTTGCCAGAGCTGAAGTTGTGGTTGAACGCCTCATCCCAAGTCTCATAGGGCTTGCTGACCTGGAGGAATTGCATCTTAAGCGACTCGGAATACGGAAAGAGCTTCGAAATCTCACTGACATTCTTCTGGTTGAAGTCTGCCTCTTCCATGACCAATCCAGCGGTGGCTTGCTGGCTATCGCCTCTGCCTCGTGCGAATCTCACCTTGACGAACATAATTTCTTATCCTGCTAGGTGGAATCTATGAGGATTTCCAGCCTAGATGATTCATGAGAGTCGGGACGTACGAGAGGTCGTAGCCCCAGAATTCGACCAAGAACTTCGCCTGCTCTTCTCGCTTGCTGCTGCGAGTATCCTTGGCTAGCTCCAGCCTTTCCTCTTCCACCCAGTGAACCATAGACGAGATATTGGCGAGTCGAGCATATCGCTTGCCGTTCTTTTCCCACTTGGGCACCGTGACATACATGACGACTGCTGGAAATTTTTTCTCGTTGTCCCAGTAGACGATGTTGCCTGGTCGGAAGGTTGACATGTTTCCATTATATCACGTCAGATTTTCTCTGAGGAATTGAACGGGCGTGCCGCCTGCGGCGGCTAAGGCTTAATTTTGGCGAGGGCACGCGAAAAGAAAGGGAGTCGGCTTGCGCCGACTCCCGCAGGGAGTGTTACAGTCCCCGCCGTCTTACTTGGCGAGGGTGTACTTTTCGACTTCTTCCGCAGTCAGCTTGTTTGCGCCGTCCTGCAAATCCTTCCAGAAGCCGAGAACCTGGTCTATGGAAGCGTCCAAGTCGGGGGCGAGGATGCTACCGGCTACTTCTTCCATCGTGCCACGGGCGTCGCCGCTGAACTGCTGAGCGGCACGGGTCAGACCTTGCACCGTCTGGAAAGCGGTGTCGCCCGGCTCCAGTTCGATGGACTTCGCCCACGCTTTGCCCATCCCTGTGGTCAGGTTGTTGCGGTCGCAGATGTAGGCGATTAGCGGATTGTGGTCGCTAACCTTCACTTCGCGAGTGTCCTGCATCCGGTCTAGCAGCTTGTGACCGCCGTTGAGCGCCGTCTGAACCTTCTCCTTCACGATTGCAGCGATTTCGGCGAGGTCGAGCTTGCCGATATGCTTCTTCGTGATTACCGCCGCATTCTGGCGTCCCCAGATGCATCCGTTGAGGCAGATTGCACGGAACAGGAAGGGCATGATTTCGAACTGGAACCGACCGATTTCCGAGTTCTTGAAGTACACGCCGATGCCATAGTCGCTGTCGGGCATGGACTTGAGATAGTCGGGCAGGAGCAGGTTCCCCCAGATATCGTCGCCCGTGTTCTGAGCGTGCGACATGAGCGCATCCGACCAACCGCCAGGAATCGCACCTTGCAGCATTTCGATGACGTGCGCATTGTCGAGAACGCCGTACTTGGACGAACCGACGTACCGGCAGACCGTGTTACCGTTATCGTCGCCTCGGAGTCGGAGCAGCAATTCCTCTGGCGTTTGCAGCCGTCGCTCCATCTCGGCGATGTTGTCTTCCAAGCGACGCCGAGCGGAAGGCGTCCGAGCGTCCTTGAGCTGGTTCTGGTACTTGCCGAGTCGAGCGGCAATCTTCTCGTTGCGAGTCGCCGAACGGTGCTGAATCTCGTAGTTGAGCCAGTACGCAGCGTCCGACTTCGCCCGGTCGATGATGGTCGCATCGTTGTCCTTGTACTCGGGCACGGAGTTGACGAGGTAGTCAACGAATCCTTCGCCCATCTTGTTGCGAGGGAGCGAAAGCAGACCGTGATTCGTGAAACCGATGGAATGGTCGCCAAGCTGAATCGAAAGGTTGTTGTCCAGCTTGATTTTGTCGATGCCGACGTTGATATCGCGCTTCTCAGCCGCCTGAGCGTTCACGTCCGCAGCGAATACGTCAGCGGTCACGCACTGCTTCTGCCAGATGACCGAAACGTGCTTATGCTCTTCGGTCGATTCGAGACCGAGAGCGTTCACATACGTGCCATTCTCCAGCTTGCGAGCGGTGCTCCAGGGAGCAGCCGTAACCGGCTTGCCGAAGAATTCGGCGTTCGGGGTTTGGGTGTCGAGTGTGTTCATATCACCTCTGCTATCTCAGAGTTTGCACGATTCTGAGGAAAATCTGGTCTCCAAAATGAGTTTTTGTCAAAATTGAACCCGACGCCGCCAAAATTAAGCCTTAGCCGCCGCAGGCGGCACGGTTTTCGACATCGGGTCCGTTCGGACGTGAAGCCATCCGAACGCAGCAAAAAGCCCGTTCTCAGACGGGCTGAACTTGCAGGTTTCACCTACACTTGCAGGTTACGGAGGGGAGTTCGGTCGCCAAGCCATGTTCCGGTACTCGGCAGCACTCATTGTGGACAGTGGCTTTGGATAGCCCAGGCATCTCCGGGCGTCATCTTCGCTCAGACCAGGGCAGAGCCGCCGAAGCCAAGCGATGTTGGCGGGTTGGAAAGTGGCGGCAGCATTCCTTGCAAGTCGAATCGAGAAGCGAAGGTTCTCGTTAGTGCCCGCAATGATGTCGGCAATCTGATGAGGGGCTAGAGTTGCAAAGGTCGGCATGATTGGAATAGAAAATTCCAAATCGACTTGTGAGGATTTTCAGCTCCGAGGGATGAATACATGCTCGATTGCGGAATGCACGACGTACACACAAGGCAAGTTGCCCCACCTCGATTTGTAATAGTGTACGTGGTAGTCATCTTTCAGCCGCAGCCCGTTCGATTTTCTACCTGTCCAGTTGTACCCCTCGAAAGTGGCTTCGACACTCTCCCGGTCGGCATACTTCATGAACGTATTGTAGGAGATGGGCTTTCCTTGGTCCATCATCTCCTCAAGTAAAGGCAGCTCGTGCCCGACGCCGACACAATCGGTGTAGAATCGGAAATTCCCCATCAGTCAATTCGCTTAATGGCTTGAATCGGCACGGTAAGAACTAATGGCAAGACACCATTAGCCGGAACGATATCCGCCACGATTCGCTCGCCGCCGAAGACTTCCGAGTGAGAGCTGTATTGCTCTTGGAAGAGCCAGAGACTCCCCTCTTGGAAAGTGAGCTTCGAATCTCCATCTTTGAACATTGGAGAGTCAACAAGTTTCACAACGCAGTTTCGCTCGAAATCCATACTCGAAATACTCAGCTCGAAATTTCTTTGTGAGGAAATCAACAGACGAAAAGATAGTGCGGTGCGAGGTCGGGGTTCCACGGGCGATATCCGAGATTCGCCAGCAATTCCCCGTTTTCATCCAGGGCGCTGATGATTTTGTCTGATTCGTCGTCATAGTAAACGATGGAATGCACGGGCGCTCGTCTTTCGGAATAGCCACCACACTCGCTTAGGAATGCTTGCGCATCTTCGACCGTCAATTCACGATGGACTGAACCAGCCCATCCTCTCGGTTCAGCTCAAATGCCTAGCTTCATATCCCGCTTATCAGAGTCGAAATTTCTCTTTGAGGATTTACAGCTCGGCGTTTTCCCGGAACGCTTGCGCCATCGCTTCGTAGAACTCGTGCGGCTTTTCCTTCCAATCCCAGTTCGCTCGATATTCTCGAATCTTCATATATGGGAACGGGTCGCCAGCGTGGAAGTAGCGATAGTCGTACTTGTTCTCGGGCGTGGAGCCTTCCTCTTTCTGGTATCGCTCGATAATCGACTTGACTTCCCAAACGTGCATGTAGGAAACATCGTAAGTCATTTCTGACATGATTTCCTGAGAGATTGCATCGCTCAGCCGGTCGTCATCAGCAAACTCGGGCTTTAGGATTGCTCGGGTTTCGACAGGATACAGTTCGTAGCTCGGCGTGATTTCGCAGAGGTGGTGATGGTTGTTCTCGTCATACATGAACACGGTCTCGATTCTGAGAATCTTGTCCATGTATTCAGGAAGTTCCCAATCACTCGTCTCGTCAATTGCTACGAGGTGTAAGTTCGGGCGGAGAAACCTTTCACGTGCCATGCTCGTTTTTCGAAATTCCGATTCGGCTATGAGGATTTCACCGTCCCGCAGACAAGGCACTCAATCTGTGGCGAACCCTGAACTTGCACGGTTGGAGTCTCAGCGTCACAAGAAGTGCATAGACTCCAGGTTTTGATGTTTCGCTCTCGGGCGAATTCGTAGACTGCATCGGCACCGCCAGGCTTGCCTTCATAACGGCGCATTGCTTCTCGATAGTCTTTGCGGGTGATGACGGTGTGTTCCATAAACTCGATTTCCTTTAGTTAGAATTTCTTGTGAGGATTTTTCTCTTCACCATATGGTCGCTCGGAAAACCGACAACATCAAACGACTCGAATCCAACGGCGACGCAATTCTCAGTTTCCTGCTTGGGATTCTCAGCGACGATGACGTATTCGGATTGAAGGAAAGGGCTGTTGTTGGGGTCGGCATACTTGTCGCCTTCCAAGTCAACGTAATCTCCCTCTCGCAGGTCACGAACGTTTACAAATTCAGTCTCGCTTGCCATGATTAATTCTTCCTCTGAGATTTGGAGTCTGAGGATTCCTGGGCAGTTTGGTCGTTGATGAAGTCGGCAGCGTGCTGCTTCACTCGCTCCATCGTGGTGTAATGCGTGCTGAACGCAAACCTGTCCGACTCGTAATACTGCATCCCTCGGACATAACGGCGACGCACGTTGTGAATCGTGTTGCCATTCGGATGCTTAATGGCAATCCATGCGTGTAGAATTCCGCCTCGAATTCCTTTGCTGCGCACGGTCTTGATATCTTTAGCTTCGAGTAAAGTAATCATGCCGTCTCTCCAAACAAGAAATTCAAGGACGCTTCGAGCATCCTTTCGATGGCTTCGTCGCTCGAATCTCTGATTCCCGACCAATCGCCACCCATTGTGCCGAGTCCGGGACCGAATCCGTCTGCGAGTTGCTCCAAGTCAAGTCCCCGCTGCCAGGCTTGCTCAATAAGATACAGCGGGAAGCCTGCGGAGAAATTCACTGACATACCGTGTCGATTGGTTACGCCAGTGAACCCAGTTGCCGTAAGTTTAAGTCCGGTAATCATCCCTTCCTTAGAAATTCTAACGCTGGACTGTGAGGATTTCGTGTTCGTATTTCACGCACGGTTCGCCATTCTTCTGGCGCTTTTTCATCCTGCCTTCCAGGAACATCGTCTCGATTTCCTTACGCTCCATTCGCTTACCAGCATGCCGACTCTTCTCGGCGGCTGACCAGAGCGTATGGCAGAAGTCCCACCGCAGATTCTCGTCCTCGATTGTAGCGATATGAGCCAGCAGATTCGACTCTCCACGGCGAGTTCCATCGTCGGAGATGAGCCAGCCTTCGCCAGAGCCATTCCACCACCTAAGAGCAATCCGGTCGTCCTTGCGGAAGATATCGTATCGGTAGGAGTCGCCAGTCCAGTTCGTCATCGGCTTGCCTTCCCGGTCTCTCCAGGCTACTCTTGGCTCACCAAATCTGGCTGAGCAGACATGCTCCCAGTCGCCCGTGTTCACGTCGAAGTAGATAATCCCGTCACCATATTCGGGTGCGAGTTTGCGTCCCTTCTCCACGGGCTTCATTCCTTCGGGAAACGGCTTCTGTTGATAGCTCATGTTTTGTTTATCTCACTCGAAATTTCTCTGTGAGGATTTCTCCTACCACTCGGTGCCGGACGGGATTCCACGAACATGACGCTCGAAAGATGCTCGGGCGGAATATCCGTAGTAGCCGTGAACTTCGCCGGTTGGAGTCACCACATAGAAGCAGTTGCAAGTCGTGCCGTAAGGACCGTACAGCTTGAATCGTCGGTCGATAGATTCAGCGAGGAGAGTCGATTCCTGTTCGAGCCACTGTCCGAACGTCATGTTCCAGGAAGGATGTAGACCCTCGGGCGAATCGACGTGCCCCAGCAGGTTGTCGTAGCGCCACGGATAGAGGCTCCGCAGCCGTATCTCGCCCTTCAGGACGTTCCGTTGCGCCATAAGCTCAATGAGGTCTGCCATAGTTACTCTACAGACTCAGAATTTGCCTGTGAGGATTTTGCCAACACTCTCTCACAAATCCCATTCAGTCGAGCAAGTTCTGGTTCGCATTCATGTCGCCATGTTGCCTGCCAAGCTAGGGCAGCGGGCGTGCCAGCCCATATCTGATTATATCGGTGTGCGGCAGCCGACTTGATATCTTCTGGCGTGTAGGGATTCTTTGCAAGGGCGTAGACGATTCGGGCTTCATTGGGCATCCTCTTGATTAGCCTCGCCCAGACTTCATTCAGCTCGTCAGTATTGAAAGAATGACTTGCCCGGTGTTCGAGCAGTTGCCCCTTAGTGAAGACATCAGCCTTCTTATAGAACTCTTGCCATTCGGCCGTCCTGTTGACAAACCTGGCTTGCCACTGAGCCTCGTAAAGCGCAGCGTAGTCAATCTTGCCCTTCCGAGATTTAGTTCTGGGGAATATGATTACCTCGAATGGATTTTCGACCAGATTCGTGGTCTCGTTCTCTGGCAAGTTCGTCGTTTATCCACTGGCATTTATTGCAGCGTGGTGCCGACGCTTCGTACAGTCCGCAGAACTCGCATGAATAGGTCGAAGTTCCTGGATTAGCTTTCACCCAGTCGCAGACACAATCGAAGCCGTAAGCCGGGTTCCCACAGGTGCAGTCAGCCATTGATATATGCTAGCACCATTTCTTCCTCGGAACCAAACCGCTCGTTGTCATCTCGACAATCTCCGAAGAAGTCCGGCTTATGCCAGCAGCTACAAACTGGACACTCTTCGGCATTGAACTCAGCCCACTCTTCTTCGTGAGCAAACTTCACCAGCTCCTTGAGAGTCATGGTGTCGATGTTCTCAGGAATGCCCTTGTCGAGCGGGTCTCCACTGACCCTGTTGTAATCTTGGATATGCTCTCTTATTGCCTGACGGAGAGAGTCAATCGGGTCTTCCAAGTGGAGAATAATCATGTTTCAGTTATTTCCCTCGAAATTCAGCTCTGAGGATTTACCGAGCCGAGTCCTTGGTACGGACACTCCACGAATTCCTCGATATGCACCGGGTCATCATTGACGGAGTTGAACACTCGAATTACTTCCTCGACAGTCTTGCCCATGATTTCGCCGTGGATTCGATTGCTCTCCGGCTTGGTCATCCAAATCATCGCCTCATCTTCTTTGTTCTCTCGAATGCACAACGGGCGGGAATTGTGCTTGTACATCCGGGGCATGAACGTCTTCTCGGTGACGGCATTAAGTTCCGGGCGGATTGAGAGGATATAGTCGATTGCCGACTTGGGCACGTCGAAGTAGTGAATCATGTTAATGACGTTAATTCGCTTGTCGGTGACGTAACCGCTTGAAAGATTGACGTTGTAGCCGTTCAGCATGAAGCGGACAACATAAAGCTGAACAGACCTGTCCTTTCTTCCTTCGTCACGCAGACGGATAAATTCGTTGGATTCTTGGTCGGTGAGTGGTGCGATACTTGCCATGCTGATTTAGTGGTCTCGAAATTTGGTTGTGAGGATTTACTCTGGATGCAGTTCCCTCAAGCAACAATCGCACCACTTGTAGAGTGCAGTTCTTGAGTGTGGAAAGTCAGGATATGTTTTGAAGAACCAATCCAGCAGCCATTTTACTCGGTCATACCAGGCGTTTCCGACAGCAGCACGAGCCGTGTGGAAATGCATTCTCAGGAATTGGTCTTGCTCATCCGTGAGCGATTCCTGAACTTTCTGGTAGGGCAGCTTCATAGGTGTCGAGCGGGTTCATCATCTAGCTCTGAGGATTCCTCCGGCACATCACTCGAAGACAGCATCTCGTCTACGTACCGGACGATTACGAGGTTCACCAGCTCGTATGGAGAACGACGCACTTCGACCGCTTCTGATACGTCCACGTCGTATCCAGATTGGAAGCTGTAGTGCGTGATGGCAATATCCAATGCCCAATCATTAGTGTCCGGTCGATAGTAGATACCAAAGGTGTCGTTGAACATCATGACGGCTGGACGAGCGTCAAGATAATTCTCCTGAATCTTGCATTGGTTCTTTTCCTCCAGCGGATTGCCACCGAGCGTCTTAATCACAGATGCCACTGACTGCTCGGCGTAACCAAGAACCTTATTGATAGAAATTGGCTCGTTCATAAACCACTCTCCCGAATCAGAATTCAGTTCTGAGGATTCTTCGGGAACTCTCTTCCACAGTGCTTGCAGGTCCCCTCGGGCGCAGCCATCTCACCGATAGTGCCACACACCTCGCTCATCCCAAAATCGACTGCGATTGCAGTTCCCACATGCAGTGGATAACTCTGGGGAAAACCAGTCCAGCCAAGGAAGCAGAGGTCTCCACAGAAGGCAGCCCTCTCACCCGTGGGCACACCGTTCTCATCATCGAAATCGAAAGTCGGGAACGTGCCGCTGGTTGACTGCGGTGCATTGAGTCGGCACCACTCTTGGTTCATGTGAGCTACTTCGAGATTCATGTTGTGGTTAGCTCTCGGGCGGAAATTTTGTGAGGATTTTTTGTCTGGACGAAATGAGGACTTGTACTCCCGCCCCAGTTGCCTGGTGATGTTGGACTCCGCCCAAATCCAACGGCGCTTGCTTTCTCAAGGTTAACCCCACGTGCGTGGCATGAGCCTTCGAAGTTTCTATCCTACCCGTTTCTCTTCTTGAGGATTTCGTTCGCCGTATCCATCAGAGACCGCAGATAGTTTGCGCCATCCTCCGATTGATTGAGAAAGTTCATCTCGTAATCTGAAGAATCTTCGGCATTCTCACTGGCGTTTTCGAGATGAAAGGCGATTGCCAATTCCTCGGCGTTGAAGCCAGGAAATCTGCCGTTGCGAGTGTTGATGAGCAACTGGGCGACATTGGTGCCACGTTCTCGGTCAATTGCTTGTGCGGTTTCGAGTGCAAAGTCTTCCATGCAGTTTTAGCACGAAGAGACCATCTAATGTGAGGAAAGGGGCGACGACTGCAATGCCGCCAGCCCCAGACCACTGATGAGTTTACCCGACACCCTGACTGACATTCAGTTGTCAGCCATGCGCCTAGGTAAATCTAGCGCTGCTATCGCTTTGAGGAAAATTGGGCGTCTTACTTGATGAAGCCGCTCTGTCGAGCCTCGTTCACAGCCTGCATTCGGTTGTTGACCTTCAGCTTCATATAGATGTTTGCCAGGTGGAAGTCAACAGTTCGCTTGCTGACATTGTGCCGGTCAGCCACTTCTTTGCTCGAAAAGCCGTTAGCAATGTCGGTCAAGATTTGAGCCTCACGCTGGGTCAGGCTTGTCTCACGAGGTCGAACGGTAGTGGTTGTCATTTCTTTTTCTTCTCCTCAGATTTCTCACAGCGCTTAACTGCTTGAAATCTTCATCGTGCGGAAATGACAGAAATCGCACTATGAATTTGCGAGGAGAAGATTATTTGGTTCGAATCAGGGAAACTGCGCCGATATCAACAATTTCCCCAAATGGCACGAGACTTGGATACGCCTGGATGATGTCTCGAATCTTGCGACGTTTGAAAGCTGAGTTCTCCGAGCGGAACTTAGCGGCCTGCCGTCGCCCTTCATCGGTGAAAGGGAATTCGACTAGGTGCGTGTCGTTTTGCAGATGATATCGGCGTTCCATGTTGTAGTTATGGACACTCGAAATTCGCTCTGAGGATTACAGCGGACAAGCTCGTCGGCGCATGATTTTCCGCACAGCCTTGTCGCTATCAACCAGCCCGAGCCGCTTCTGGTGGGTAGTGACGACCTTCCCAATCTCTTCGATGACCAGCTTGTCATTCTTGCTGTCGTAGACGAAAGTTGGGAGCTTCATGTCTTTCAGGCGCACGAAGTAGATGCCGTCCCCGAGATGTTCACTGCCCTCTGCCTCAATCGCAGCGGCAATCTTCTTGAGGATAAACTTAGCCGAGCTAGGAATCCACTGGTAAGAGCAAATCTCTCGAACAGCTTGAACCTGCGCAGGCGATAGCCCCAGGCTCTCTTTCAACACTTTGGCGGTCGGCATTCGACTCATGAGACCATTATAGCACAGATTTTTACCTTGTGAGGATTACTTTGCTTTCTATCCCCTAAAGGGGATAGAAAGTGGCTGCCTAGAGTTTGCATGGTCAGTCGCCCAATTCCACTCGATTAGCGGCAACGTCCATCACTTCGCCATCGCCGTCCTCAACGCTCACAAGCGCTGTACCGTCAGTATCTTCTCGGAAGCCGACGATTGTGCCAACGTAGGAATGATAGTGTGAATCATCCTGCTCGGGGTCGGGCACTATGACTGAATCCCCTTTAGAGAGTGCCTTGCCATTCTTGTCTTTGACCATGTGTAGATATGGATTTAAGTCGGCGTCTATGAGGATTCACTCTCGAAACTACAATTCTCCAAGATATCTCGCAATTTAAAAAGCCCCTCCTCCAGGGAAGGGGCTTTCTGTTCGAGTGGAAGCGCTGGGCTTACGACTTCGATTGCGGGCGGATTAGACCCTTTTGCAAAGCGGACGTGTCGATTGCAGTTCGTAGTGCTACGGTTTCTGCATCCTTCTCGTCTTCTGCGTCGAGAGCCATCAGGCTATCGGACATGAGCGGCGTCTGAGACAAGTCCGCCATAGCGAACTTCTTCGTGCGGTTTGCCATGTATGCCATCGTCTGAGCGGTTGCGCCCTTTCCGTACGACACACTATTAGCTGCGCTGAAGCCATAGGACTGCGAAGCGCTCCATGCATCCTGGTCGGCACCCATATAGACGAACGTCCAGAAGCCAGTGGCGTTCAAGTCGTCAATCAGCTCCTTAACGGTGCGCTTGCCTTCCTCGCCTGGATGGTTCCTCGATGCGTTCTCTTCTCCGTCTGTGAAGACGACACAAAGCACCTTCGGCTTGGACTTTGCCTTGCTCTTTGCGATGCGGTCTCGAACTTCCTTGACGGTCTCGATAAAGGCGTCATTAAGAGCCGTCGAGCCGGTTGGAGAATAGGTGTTGTGGGTGAGTTCATCTACGTCAGCGAGCTTCTTGCACGTGTACTCCTTCTTGATGTTGGAATTGAACGTGGTCAGTGAGACTCGGGCGTCGATGTTGCTGTCTTTCTTTAGGTCGGACAGATAAGTGTTGAATCCACCGATAACGTCGTTTCGGCAGTCAGCCATAGAGCCAGACTGGTCGATGATGACGATAATCTCGGTTTTCTGTTTTGCCATTCGGCAACCTCCTTATGTGGGATACCTCACATATACAGTTTTCCGCCGAAATTGCTGAAAATTGGCAAAAAGAAAAGCAGCCATTTCTCATATTTGTGATGCATTTAGCTTTATAAGCTCTTCATGTCTAATGACGAACGAAATGCCTACCAACGAGCATGGCGCAAAGCAAATCCAGACAAGGTAGCCGCTCAAAACAAGCGCAATCATTCTCGTAACCCAGACGCAAAACAACGGGCTTATCAAAAATGGGCGGCAATCCATCGAGAACAAAAGCGTTTGGACGATAAGATTCGCTCTAGAGAATATCGCAAGACTGAAGCTTATCAAGAATTTAAAGTTAGGCGACAGCAACGCCGACTACAGAAGCTTGAATCAGTTGCCGGTAGACCTCGCCCAACAGATTGTGAACTGTGTGGAGATAGCTCACGGCGCATCGTCTTTGACCATTGTCATGAAAACGGAATGTTTCGGGGTTGGATTTGCGATTTGTGCAACAAAGCACTAGGTCATGCCAAAGACGACCCCGCTTTGTTGCACCGAATGGCTGCTTACATAGAAGCAGCTTCAAAACCGTCATAGACCGTATATTTACGGTGGACGGCGAACTTGGCAATCTTTCGAGTTTCGCCAGTCTGCACGTTCTTAAGAGTGTAGATGTCGTGCGTGCCGAACAGTGCGGTCTCTAGGTCTGTCACCTCGAAAACCTGCTTGCTGCGTTTGCCCTTCAGCTTATCTCCAATGTTGAGTTCCATACTTTTTCACCTCCCTGATTCAAAGTTTGGGCCACGCTGCCACTACGGGGGATATCATTATATTCGAGATTCGGCCGATTGTCGCCTGTTTTATTGCGCTTCTAAGTTTTCTTCAAAGCGCACAATCGACGGGAGATAGTCGGGCACCTCTAACCTGTACACCCACTTTTGCAGCAGCGGGTTCAGCCGCCGCTCAATGATGCGTCCGGTCAGTCGCTCGTAGCCGAGAGCCGAGGGAGTGACAACAGTTTGTCCCACCTCGAATTTCGCCGTGTCAGCGAGTTGAAAGTCAAAAGGGTTAGATGATGCCATTCTCTTGGTTGTATCGCCTCACCATCTCGTCTGTCATGTCGATGCGCCCGGTGCCCTGATACTTCCCGTTATGGTCTAAGCACCAGATAGGCTGTCTCGACGCTCCAGCTATCGCCATTCTAGCAAAAATCGGCAAATCCATGTGGTCTGCTACGCCCTGGTGACACTCAGCATCGTAAAAGCGCTCGTCAATGAGCAAAAATTGGTGGTAAGTGTCTGCGAAGCCCCAAGGGGTCTCCCAAATTGCCACCGAGTGTTCTGTGTTCTGTAACAGAGCGTAGACTTCATCTGACCACTCAACACAGAACCCATTGTTAATGTTGTACGGGTCCACTCCCCTGGCGGCAAATCGCTCCGTGACCTCCTGGAGAATATCCGAAATCACTTTGGAAGTTCCAGAATGTACATCTCGTAGGTGGAGTCGAGATACACGTTGCCCTTCTCTTCCAGCTCTTTCAGGCGTTCAGGCGACTGCTCTTCGTAGCCGTTACCACGCAGAATATCCAGCCCCGCTTCGAGACACTCTTGCTTGGTGCCCCGCTTGACGATGTTGGGTGAATTCTCGATAAGTTCCAGCAGAATATGGTCCATAACTCAATTATGCTGGAACCGTCCCGGCTCTGAGGATTACTGTCGCTCGGCAGCCTTCGCCATCCGCTCCAAAGCATTGGCGGCACGCTCGTCGGCAGCCGCAGAACGCTCCAGGAGAGCCGTCTGCTTCTTGATTTCCTCCACTTGCTCGATTTCAGAGAGTGCTTTGGACCGAGCCGGGTCTACGTAAGGGTTTCCGCAACCCGAGACCAAGACAACAGCAGCAGAGATGAGAATCAGAGCGAATGTCTTCATTGTGTTACTTAACCGCCTCTACGGTTTCTTGTGAGGAATAAATTTGATTCTCCACGATATAATCGTACACCGAGGGTTTGAGGAGATGCGACACGGGCTTGCCTTCTTTCATTTTCGTGCGCACTTCAGTGGATGAGATGTCCGGCATCGGATGGTTGATGATATCCACTACGTTCCTGAACTCGTTTGGGATGCGAGTATAGACAACATTCATCGTGTCTGGCAGCCTTAGCAGGATTCCGACTCGGCAGAGCTTGACTAACTTCTCAACCTTATGCCACTGGGTGAAGTTGGTGAGAATGTCGGAGCCGCCGAGCAGCCAGAACTCGGTCTTGGGGAACGTGTATTCGAGCGCTTTGATGGTGTTATAGCTGTAGGATGGTCCGGGCGCATTCACCTCGATATCCGTGATGCACATCTTCTCCTCACCTTCAACTAGGAGAGTGGACATTTCCAGGCGCTGCATCGGGGACGCGAACGCCAAATGTTTAAGCACGTTCTGCTTTGCTGGCACAAACCATAGCTCGTCAAGTTGCAATTCCTTGATGAATATCTTCGCAGCATTCAGGTGAGCTATGGTTGGCGGGTCGAAAGTGCCGCCGAAGATGCCAATTTTCATGCCATCCATTTTAGCATCTCCGGCGCTCGAATTGCTGATTACGTGTTGACGAAAACGCCCCACAAGACGATAAACGCCAAGGCAAACAGCATGTAGATGAGGGGCTTATTCGCTTCCCACCATCGCCTCAGAGTCACGGCAGTATCCTTCTCTCACCGCTGCCGAGAGATTTCTGGCGATTGTGCCGCCAGACGAGATATGCGCCGCCGCCGAGAACGGCTACGACCGCTGCCAGTTTGATGAGTCCCCATGCAAGCGGCAACACCCAGTTGACCGTCACCCAGAGACCCACGATGATTGCGACGAGATACCAGAAGTATTTCATTGAAGCTCCTTATACCCAGTGCTGGACAATCCAGCCGAAAAGCAGTGTGATGAACGGAGCCAAGATGATTCCCCACAGCCTTTCCAGAGCCGGTTTCTCGTACTCGTCATCAATCGTTGACATCTGGTGCGTTAGGAAAGCGACGATGGTGGCAATCCCAATTGCCAGCGGGATGGTCAGCTCAACGAGCGTATATCCCTGCTTGGCAGCGAACGGAATCGCAAACCATTTCCACAGCCATGTCAGCACCCAGCCGTTGATGATAGGTCCGAGAACTATCCAGACGATAGCTATCAGACATCCACCCGCAGCGGCTCCAGGACTCGTTTGATTTGCCATATTTGCTTTTCTATTCTATCACGAATTGCCTGTGAGGATTTCTCCTATCACCTAAACAATGTCGCCATAACTCCGATTGCAGCCACAGTCGGGTTCTGAACACCCGAGATAATTTCTTCGCATCGGTTGGTAAAGCCGTCACCCTCTCCGCCATAATCCACGGGCGGATTTCTGCGGATAGCGTCTGGAATCAGGATGCGGAAACGAGTCGAACAGGGACGACCAATGTCGTTCGTGTCTCCACGCCGCCGAGCAACGGCATCCTTAGCCTTCATCGCTTCTTTCCGCTGGTCAAGGCGGTAGTAGTTCTGATATGGCAGATTCGAGTTGTAGCCGTAGTGAACCATCAGCCCCGTCCCGCCATGATTGCAGCCCAGCCCGAAGGTCATCACGCAATACATCGGCTCAGTGACTTCACGCCACAATTGCCCGTTGATGCAAATGAAGCTGCTGTAGAAAGCAGTGATGCTGTCGGCTTGGCTCTCGAAGGTGTCTACAAGCCGTTGATGGTCACCAAAGCGGCAATACGACCACCATGTACAGCGTCCATCTTCACCGATTTTACCGAGCTTGCTTCGAGGCTCCCCACAGGCGTAGCCCCGGAAGCTGCAACGGTATAGCTTCTCGCCAAACCAGCGATAGGTCTTCGTAATCCACTTGCCGTCGCCGTTGAGCGAAGATTTCTGCTCGATGATTGCCACAGGCGCATCGCTCGCCTTCACCTTTGGAATCTCACAGGTGATTTCTCCATCGTGAAAGGTCTGCGGACGAGGATTGCGGCATCTCGGCGGTAGGACGTGCCTGATGTACGAGAACCGCACGGAGACGAGAATCTTGTCCGGTGTGTCGGTGACGGTAATGTGTTCCGCTGGCATAGTCGAATTATGACTGTGCGAATCTGACTCTGAGGAAAAGGGGCTTACGCCCCTTCGCCCGCTGCGATGTATTGCTTCACCGCTTCATCAAACGGAAGAGAGTTCAGGATGGTTGCGTTTGGGTAGCTGCGCTTGGCGGCTTCTAGTACGGCGGCGTCGCTTGGAGACCGTCCGGCGACGGGCTTGAGCGTAAACACCTGCCCAGCTTCCACCATCACCACCTTCGAGCGAATCATCTTCGTGAGTTCCTTCGCCGCCAAATGGTCAGATACCAGCTTGGTGGAAATCATGTCGAGGTCGTCGTAAGGAAACTCTCGTCCAGCAGCCTTCATCGGCGGCAGCGTCTTGCCCCAATCGAGCAGCATCTTCTCGGCTTCGGCGTAGAACTGCGGATTCTTCGGATGAGGGTCGTGAAAGCTCATGCCACCACGTCCATCGTTCCTGGCGGTCATTGCTGGCTTGCCGTCGATAAAGATTTCCGCATAGAAACACATGGTCTCTTGGGAATTGCGAGGCGAGTATTCAACGTTCTTGAGCGAGATATCCATGTTTCAGATATCCCGCCCATGCACCGGCTGTGAGGAAATTCTATCCGTAGAACCCGCTCAGTTCGTTGAACAGATATTCGAACACGTCTTGCAAATCGCCAACGGTCACATCGTTGTCGTTGCTGTCCATATCCAGGATGGCATCACTTTCCAGCAAAGTGCCGCCCTCCAGAATAGAAATCTCCACTTCTCGCATATTGTCATGGTCAAGATAGACCCGACAGATGACCTTGAAGTCCCGTTCTCCATAGGCAGTTTCAAATTCGAGTGCCTTGTCGCCTTCGTAGCCATTGTCTGTCCATTCCACGAACGAGACATACGGGATATTCTCTGCGACTGCAATGAGCTGTTCGGCAGCCCCTTTGCTTCGCAGCAGCTCCGCGAGGTTAATTTCCACCTCTTGCTCTTCGACACGGACGACACGCTTTACGGCTTTGATTGGCAGTGTGCTCATGTTATGGATATCTTGCCTGCGTGCCGTCCATGAGGATTATGCGTTCGTTGGAATTACTACGTCGTAGTCGATGTAACCGCCGAGAACGCCCCGAGGCTCACCGATGTTGACACGGGTTTTGTCTTGAGACCACTCCCTGGCCAGCCGCTCGTCGTTGGCGATGATGGAGAGTTCCTTTGCGTATTCAACATCTTCATCCCCGGACAGATTTGATGTAAGAATCTGTCTGAGATAATCGCGCACTTGCTCAGCGGCAATTGACCAGAGCTGTTCGGCACGCTCGCCCAGAGTCACCTGAGCCTGCACGCCGTTCTGGTCTCGAATCACTTTAACGAGTGCATACATATGCCTAGTTTAGGCAGCCCAATGCCGTTGTGAGGAATTTCGGAAGAAATTGACTTGTGAGTCTCTTCCGGTATCCAGGTGGCAAGACCAAACTCCTCAAGCCTATCCTTGCAAAACTGAATATGGTAGGTGAAAACTGCGAAGAGTATCGAGAGCCATTCTTCGGAGGCGGCTCTGTTGGCTGCCACGTGCCCTATCAGAGGCTCTGGATTAACGATAAGGATATTGGCCTCGCCTGCCTGTGGACAGCGCTTATAAAGGGCTACGAGGACGAACTGTGTGCTCTTGTCGAGCGGTTCGAGCCGTCAGTCGATGCCTACCTGCGATTCAAGGAAGAACTACTCCACCTCGAAGACGTTTGGCCGATTCCTGATGGACAAATTCGCACAGTTGTGAACATCGGCTTCAAAAAGCTGGCTATACATCAATTGTCATACTCTGGTTTGGGCACCAAATCTGGTGGGCCACTCGGAGGCATGACACAAACCTCAGCCTACAAGGTCGATTGTAGGTGGAATCCATCGCGTATCTGTCAGAAGATGCGCACTCTAGCAGCAACATGGAGGGGAAAGATATTCAGGCACGCATCATGTACGATGCTCGATTTTCAACATCTGATTGAAGACGGGCAATCGAGTGCTCTAATTTATCTTGACCCTCCTTACTTTGTGAAAGGCAATGACCTATATCAATGTGGTTTCACTCAGGATGACCACATCCGGCTAGCTGAATGCCTGCGGCGCACGGAGCACAAGTGGGTGTTGTCGTACGACGATGCCCCGGAAATCCGAGACCTGTATGGTTGGGCGTCGATGGAGTCGGTCGATGTCAACTACAGCATCACAGCTCGAAAAACTGAGGCCGGCCGAGTGTCTACGACAAAGCCTGAGCTGTTGATTTGGAGATAGCTACTTCCAGATTGCGAACCCGAGCGCTTTCACTTGCTCGATGTCCAGTCCACCCCGCTTGTGGAATTCGGAGAAGCAAATCTCGCCAGTCTCTCTAACAAACCAGCGGTTCCAGCCGCCTGCGCCATAGATTGCGCTGTTGCCATCGACGGTGAGTGCGTAATCACCAGGCTCTTCGTTGTTCTCCTCGCAATACGACTTGTACTCTTCGTATTCTTGAAGGAAGCCTTTGAAACTGAAGGCGTTCACCTTCCATTCCATCTCGGCACGCCAGGCTTCACCTTCAATTTGCGCCATCTTGTCGAGGGCATCCTTGTCGGTGATGTAAACAGCCATTGCCTTAGCTCACCTGCGATTCGACATCGGTCTCTTGGCGTGCTTCTGCTTCTTCTTGAGCGATTTGGCGTTCCAGATTCGCACGCACTTCTTTCAGACGTTGATAAAGAGGGGCATTCGCATTACTGACACTATTCATCCGCTCAGTGACCAGCATGCGCAAAATCTCTGCGTCAGACCAGTCCTGTAGTTGCTGAATGGTGAATCTGTGCTTCATGGGGCGGTTACGTGCCGCCCCAGAGAGCTTTGAGGATTTCACGTCGTGAGAGCTGAGTGCTCCTCAGAGCGCCACAGGATTGTCGTGTTACCCAGCCAGACATGCTCGACATCGTTAGGCGGCTCGGCATCGTACTCTGGGTCGAAGTCATCGGGCTTCTCTCCGGGCGTGACCTTGACAGTGTAGGTGCCTTCCCAGCGGTAGACGCCGACGACTTCGCCGTGCGCTTGTGAAAGCTCGTAGATGAAATCGCCCATCGCTCGATAGAACCACGGGTTGTCTTCCATTCCGGGGAAGTTAGACTCGATAGGCTCCGTCTGTCCCCAATTGGTGTACGTAAAGAGCAGCACGCCTGGATAAGCACGGTTGGTTTCAGGTGCCAGATGTCCAAAGGTGGCGGCTTCGACGGCTGCAAAGTTGTCAGCCTCGATTAGTGCGGCTACGTGCTGTAATCCCATGCCCTTGTTAGCGGATAGAAATTTTGGGCATGAGGAAAACTGAATATCGAGATAGAAACTGGAGCGCACGGGCAGAATCGAACTGCCGAATGACGGTTTTGCAGACCGTTCCCTTAGCCACTTGGGTACGTGCGCTTATTGGTTTTCTTCCGAGAGCGTTTGGCGTTCCAGATACTTTTACACTCTCGGCAGTGATGGTCATATCCGCATGAGTTGTGTTTGTTCAGTGAAAACTGGTTGATGGGTTTTTCTTGTTTACACGTTGAACATCTGCCGAATCCACGCTGAACTCTGAGAATCTGCTCTTGACGAAATCTGCTTGGTTTGTTACAACGGGCGTGTGAAAAAGCAATGTTGTCTAAACTCCAGAAAAGTTCAACACTTACCCCTTCCCATTCTTGTTTATGCTCGATGGTTAGTTCATCTACACTCCCAATTACCAAACCGCATCTATAACAGATGTCTCGTTTCGCTTGTTGCACCAACTGAAACATTACTGCTTTTCTAAGGCGGTGCATTGCTGTTCCGTATGGCAAGTCTAAAAACTTAGACTTTTTATTCGTTGATGCCACATAACGTTATCCTTCGAATTTTGGAGGCCAGGACAGGATTCGAACCTGCGGTGATATTCCAGGGTTGCAACCTAGCGCCTTCGTCCACTCAGACCACCTGGCCATTTGAAATTGGCACCCCCGACAGGATTCGAACCTGCATTTTCACTCCATTAGCTTTGTCTGCGTTCGAAGCGCAGCGGCGTACGGGGGCATGAAACTTCCCGCTCGGGAACATTTCGACTTATAGCAGTAGAAATTTACAAAACATTCCCGCTCGGTAACATTGGCGCGCCCGACAGGATTCGAACCTGCGTTTTCAGCTCCGCTACGGATATTGCCTTCGCAGGGCAACTCGGCTACGAGCGCATTTGTTATCTCGACTATTCAGCTTTCAAAGAGCAAGAAATTGGTTCCCGCCCAAGGATTCGAACCTCGATAGACTGAGCCAAAATCAGTCGTCCTGCCGTTAGACGAGGCGGGAGTTTGGCTGGGGAACCAGGACTCGAACCTGGACTAGCATCTCCTGTCTCCTCGTTCAAAGCGAGGCGTCCTACCATTAGACTATTCCCCAGTGAAATTTTTGGCTGGGGAGGTAGGATTCGAACCTACACAAGCATCTTCTGTCTCCACGTTCAGAGCGTGGCGTCCTACCATTAGACTACTCCCCAGTTTTGGCATCCGGGGATGGATTCGAACCACCACTATCTGTGTCAGAAACAGAAGTCCTGCCGTTAGACGACCCGGATGTATGCCGATAAACGGTCATACCGCCGAGGCGGGCTGATTGCGTGTTGCGTGTAGCAGGAATACAGTGTCAGCCCGACTTAAGCGGTACGCCGACACCGTTGCTGGAAGAAGCAGCATCGGATTGCGAAGCCGTTGGCTCCGGTGTTGAATCCGATATTAGGAGTGGTGATGGTAAACATCGTTGCTGCTTTCCTATTGACGATAAATCTTACACGAATAGTTCCGTGTTGTCAACCCCTTAATGAGGATTTTTGAGATTTTCGGGCGAAGTTGGTCACCCGGATTGCTACGTAGGTTCGGCGTCAGGCTTTTTGACTGCCTTCGCCGCTTCCCATTTCTCGTAGTTCTCTTTGATTGTCAGGAATCGTCTAGCCGCCGTTCGCAAAGCTGTTCCGATTAAGACGAGCCAGATGAAGCCGACGATTAGCGAGATGAAGATGAAACCCAGCCCTCGACCAACCTGCTCAACGAAGAGACTCGCCATCCCAAAAACGAACGTGCCAAACGAGGCACACGCAAACACTAGCCAGAGACCGAAAAGCCAAACAACTTTGCGAGTTGCCTTCTGATACGTTTCCTTGGTCGGAAGAGCCATCGCTACGGCTTCCTTCATGAGATTTCCGAAGTTGACTTTCATGAGGGTTGTATTTCTTGGAAGAATTTCTCTGAGGATTTCCGGGCGGCTTAGTCGCCCGGATGCTCCCCAACACGTCGAACACGTGCTGCTCGGAAGGGCACCTTCAATTCCCCAACCTCCGGCGCTTGATAGTCACCGAAATATAGGTCGTAAGTGTTGCGCATGGCTTTGGCAAATGTCTCGCCGCCGTAGGCTTCGCCCGGTTCCGTGCTCCAGAATTCCGTGGCGTATCCTTCAGGGTTGTCTGTAAGTTGTTTCGTCCAGTTAATATCTGGATTCTCTGCTTCCAAAAGCTCGAACGCCTCGACAACCTTGAGGAACGTGTCCTTAGCCGCCTGAGTGATTTTGTTCGTTTCCTGATGGTCGAAGCCAAGACAAGCGCCACCCTTCAAAATCAGCCATCCCTTGCGTTCGAGCATGTTGTAGCTCCGATATTCGCCAGGATAGTGCAGCGTGACGAGCATGCTGCCCAGGTCGCCGTGACAAGTGTAGGCACAAGGATAGAAATCGCCGTTAGGAGCGATGATGCCCAGTCGAGCGCAGACGGGCTGCGGTTTTGGACCGTGCTCTTTCAAGAAATCCAGCTCCGCTGCGTCGCACATCTTACACTCGGCAGAAGTCGGGCGAGTTTGATTCACCACCTCGCCGTAGTCTTTCAGGATGGTTACTTCTTCCACCAGAGCGGTTTGACGAGTCATGCCGAGCGGGTGATGGAAAATGGTGTACGTTGACGTGTCGCCATCTCCACGATAGCCAAGCTCAAGCCCGACAAATCGAGGCTTCTTACTGTCTTTGAAAAGAATTGATGCGACTTTCATTTGGTTATCACCCACACTGATTCGCAATTCTCGCCAGCGTTTGTGAGGATTTTCTCTACAGTATACGGCAAAGGAGCAAGGTCTTCGTCAAAATGGCTCTCTTTGCCGATGTAAAGCATCGTGCCGCTTCCTTCCACAGCCCGGATAATCGTCGCATGAATCCAAGCACCACGGTTCGGGCGACACAGAATCGGAAGCATGTCGTCCACGTAGGAGAACATTGCTGCATCCATGCCCATGATATCGTCAATGACAGCGAAATCAGACGGATACAGGTCGATGGGCATGACATCGAAGCCAGCATCACGAAGCGTTTGGGTGACGTGTCCCACGCCACAGCCGCAGTCGATAATCAGCCTGTTCGGGAATCTCTCACCGAGCATGCTCAGGAATTCCTCGTTCGGCTTGAAGAACTGATTCCAGCTACTGAAAGCGGCTTTGCCTTCAAGACGGCGCATTGGGTCGCTGAAGTAAGACATCAAAGTGGCTTTCGGGTCAAGCTTCGTAATCATGAGCTAGATATACGAACAGAAATTCTGTGTGAGGAAAAAAGCTCCACCCGTATAACTGACCAGGTGGAGCTTGAAATGCAGAGCAGTGTCGGAGAAGGCTACTTTAGGGAGACTCTGCTTGCGTCCCGTTTTTCTAAACTAACGTCGTTCTTGGCACTGCATCAGGTCACGTGATTCCTGACCGTCCTGGACTTCGCCTCCACCACCTGCCAGCAGTTGCACATGCCCAATGTCTACCCTATGCTCAGGCACTACATGGACAAATCCGCCCGGTTAGTGTTTACGCCCAACCCGAATGAACCCTTACGCGACTCATCTTACGACGGGTCTTTCCCCGCAGTCAACCCACTCCCTATGCGTGGGTCCGCATTTCATCTCTAATATACCAGAAGAGATGCAGAATTCTATGAGGATTTCTCGTTAAGTTCGTCCCAGAAAGCAATATCTTCCCGTCCCCAGTCGAGAATATGGTTCAGCTCTTCCAGCGCCACCTTCGCAGACACGTCGTAAGTGCCTCTCGTAGCTTCGTGATACTCCTCGAATTTCTCATCATCCCAGGTAGGATGTTTCGCTCGGAATTCCTCTTCGGGCGAATTGCTGGCGTCAATTGCCTCAAGGAAGACACGCAACCAACCGGGCGTGCGGAAGTATCCCACCTGCTCTTCGACAGCACCCTCTTTGATAAGACCAAGGGTGGATAGGTCGAACGCATTCCCAACCTGGACGATGAAACCTTTCGCCTTTAGGAACTCATGGAACGGGCAGTTGCACGCCAGATGCTGCTTGCCAACAGTCTGGTCTCCGGGAAGCGACATGAGCCACTCTTGGAACGGCTCGTGAGAGACGATAAGGGACTTCAACTCGGGGAAGTCATCGTAGTTGAGACGGTCAGCCATGCGAATTATATTATCCGCATGGCTCCGTCTGTGAGGATTTCCTAGAAGTTAAGTTCGCCTCGCTCCCGTAAGCCGTCCCACATTGCTTTCAGCTTCCGCAATTCCTTGTCGGTGATTTTAGGATGCTGCGCCGAATGCTTGCCGCCCTCGTTGTCGGTTGCCATGTACGTCTGCTCAAGGTAGTCAGGCAGCTCCGGGATGTTCTCAAACGTCGCCAGGTAGGAGATATCGTTTGGCTGCTCCAGCTCGAACGCTTGCAGAACACACACGTTGTAGAAGCAGTATCGCTCCCGCCCCATTCTGTCAATGCGAGTGACGTTATCTCGCACCTTGCATTGAATGCCCCGGACATAGTAGGCATTGCGCTTCTCCATCTTCACGACATAGATGTAGCCCCTCAGAATGAGTTGCCGAAACACCCACTTGCGGAATTCGTCGTCGCCCACGAAGTGTTTGCGCCACAGAACGTAACGGATAAGCAGATTGTCTTCTGCGGGCGCAAGGAATCTCTTGATGAACCGTGCAAGCCGGTTTCCGATGAAGGACTCCAGCTTCCTCACTCGCTCGTCTTCCGCCAGCTTGTTGTTGAAGGTGAAGCATTGCAGACTCGACACCATACCCTTCCACTTCATAAGCTCAGGGTAGTCAGCCAGAACCTCCAGCTTCATGTCTCGGGCGAGCGTTTCCACCTTGTCCAAGTTTGCGAGCAACATCTGATTTCGCTCGATATAATCCTCCGACGACATATTTGCCATTGCAGCAGAAAGCTTGTTGCCGAAGTCGTTTGCGTCGATGGTTTGCATGTCTTTGTTAGAAATTTCGCCCGCTTGCCTTGAGGAAATTAGATGACGTTGTATTCCCTGCCTAGTTCCTCGACACACTCCCGCCACTGCTTTTCGTCGTATGGCATCTTGGCGTCTAGTAGAGCGATGCAAGGGATGGTCTCGTCTCCTCGTGCCGTGTAGTGCCAGAACCGATTCCAGCCATCCTCGAACGGCTCCGCCGCCCAGCCCGATAAGAAGACCGGCCAACGTTCATCCTGGTAGGTGGGTTCTGGACGATATTGCTTCTCGTCTGCAAAGAAGTCTTGAAAGCCACTGTAGGCAGAGAACCGCTCCGGCTCCTGAATCTTCCCGTCCTCAAAGACAGCTTTCTTCAAGCGGTCGGCAGGCACCTCAGCCAGCATGTATCGGAACTGGGAGACGTGCCCATCCCACTCTTCATCCGAAACACCTTCGATGCAGTATTGCCGAAACGCTTTGCGTGCGTTCTCCGGCATGTCGAAGAAATTGTCGTAGAAAGAGATTGCACAACCAGCGAGCAGGGCAAGATTCTTATGCGCCACTGCCATTAGATTTGCACCTGAACTTGATGTTGCATCGTGGCGATGGACTCGACATGATAGGCGATGAACTTCTCCGCCCTCGGGTCGGTCTCCATTCGCTTGGAGATTTCCTTCACCCACGCTTCCTTGTCAGTCGTAACGTGCATGTTGACGTACTTGTGGTCGTGCGCAGGATAGCCATGTCCAGGATGCGTTCGAGACCGCTCGTCGCCTGGGATATGAATAGAGCCGATGTCGATGATGACGTAGTGCGGCTCTCTCGGGATGTCTGCCAGGCTTGAAACTGGGAACATCATCTTGTTCTGGATGTAGTGGTCTCGAAGTCTTTGGTCCATGATTCTATAACGCTGACGGGAATTTACTGTGAGGAAAGTGGAGCCTGCACGAGATATTCACGTAGGGCAGCCAGCTTTTCAAGCTCGTCTTCGTCGTAGTGCTGCGGTGCATTCTTAACGGCAGGCACGCACTGCTCGTCAATCCAATTGAGACAGGCTTTACGATGCTCTTCGCTTTGCGGGCGACAATCTTCGGAGAAACCGTACATGCACGCTCCAGGGTCGCCATCTCGCATATAGCTGCCCCACTCAGCAGCATAGAGCCATGCTTCCTGAGAAGACATTTCCATCATATCTTCTCCACGGGGTAGCCGGTGTCAGGCAGGGATTCTGCAAGGCAATCTTCGTTGGAAAAGAGCAGGCAGTTGTCCCACTGCTCACCAACATTCTCGCCTTGGTCATCCACGATGGTTTCGTCCATCTTGATGGAGAGCAAAGGACCATCTTGGTGTCCAGGCTGCCGAACTTCGTCAACCGTGCCCGTTGACCCTTTGCGGAGAATGAACAGCGGATACCGCTCGACATCCTCAGTGAGCCGAACTCGTTCGCCCACGGCAAAAGGAATCGGCACGTAGCCGTTCTCGTCGGCGTCGGCAAAGAGCAAATCGGTCGGAGTTTGCTCGGGCGTCTCGGAGTCGTCTTCAGTCTGCTTGATGACGTAAGACTCCCAGTACGTGCCGTCCGTCTTGAACCAATCCGTCACCGTCGATTTACCCTTGGCAGTTGTGGCTCGGGGTTCAAAGCCCGCTTCCTTCAACTGCTTTACGAGGTTGTCGATAGAGTCAGGATGCGCCCGCTTGATGAGGTTCGGGGTGACGTAGGTGACTTGGTAAAGCATGCTTCCATTATGTTTACCAAATTTCGCTGTGAGGATTTTCTTTCGAGCCTGTACACTAGGTTTTTATCGAAGAACCTCATCAGCCCAGGCTTGCGCCGCAGGTTCGTCAGCTTCTGAGAATAGAGCCTTGTGATGCGAGGCGCAATCTCCTCGTGCCATCCTTCCGGCAAACCAACCTTCTCATAGCCGCTTGCCACTCGCTCGGCAGCATGCTTGCCACTAATCAGCATCACTTGGATACCATGCTTCTCCGCCGCTTCGTACACACACTCGACAGCAAAATCAAAGTAGTGGCGTGGGAGTTGATAGAGCCAGCGGTTGCCCTTCTTTTCCTTCAACTGCACTTGGTTGATGATTAGTCCAGCGTGAGTTGGAGAGACAGAAATTGTTAGCACGTGCTTCCCTTTGTGCCAGATGAACAAACCGAACGTGCCATCTATGTATGTCTCGGAGTAAGGATGATATTTCCGAGTCAATGCGCCGCCGCTTCTGGTGTTGCAGCCGGTGGTCATGTCTAACGTGACTTCGAAATCTCCAAACTCGAAATCCTGGAAGAATCGGTAGTAGGCAGCCATATCCTTCCACTCCATTTCCTTCATTCGGAAACGCCAAGCGGAATTTCTGATTTTCCAGAACACAGCGAGTTGCGGAACTGACTTGAGTGATTCGCTACGATAATAGCCACCCACCTCAGCAAAGAAACGGCAAAGTTCGCCCGGTGTGCAAAAATGCGCCATCATCCAGTTAGTGAGATGGTCTTTGGTTTTAGGGTCGGTCAGGAATTCCCGAGTGAGTTGGGTGCGATATGACTGCTCGAAATATTCGTTCAAGGGGTGACATTTCTCAGCCACGACAGCAACGATATCGTCGCACTCCGGGAGGTCGATGTTTAGGTCAGCTTTCGTGAGACCTCTCGGATACAGGATTCGGGCTTCGGTCTCAGAGCCGTATTCCTCGAAGCGCCTGTTCTCTTTGCCTTTCGTCAGAAAGTCGTAGATTACTGGGAAGTCCTTCGCTGTCATGCTGAAATAAGAAATTCTCAGTGAGAGCTTGAGGAAAAGTCCGCAGGCACCTGGGGTAAAAAGCCAAACCCGTTAGATTTGATGCCTTGCGGACTCTTCTATCCTACCACCCTCTGCGCCGGTCGTACAAGCGCTGCAACACAAAAATGCGAAGCGCCAGGATAACGAAAACGGCTACGATGGCGAGTTTGACGTACATGATAGGCATATACGCCTCTCGGGTCATCACCCCGCCCGAGACAGGACTGAGCGGGATGGTGAAGATGTTGAGTGCGATGAAGGCGAAGAACGCTGCCTTCACCCGGTCGAACGATGGTCGTGCGTTCAACTCGCCTTCTCCAAGAACTTGTAGCTGGTGAGAGCCTTGTCCAGCAGCGGGCGAAGGACGGCAATCTGCTCAGGGTCGGTGACCTCGTATTGAAGCTCGACTCGCATCGGATACTTCGTGCCGAAGCGGAACGCCAGGTAGTTATCCACAGGCTCTGCCGACTGCAACGTCGGGTCGTGGCGGGAGACGTGGAAATCCCAGGACACAGCCGGAGACTCGTCGGGCACCAGGCTCATCGTACACCAGTTCTCAGACGTGCCGCTGAATCCAGTGCAGATGCAAAAAGCCAGGTTTTGCACTAGCTCGCCATATTGCTTTTCGGTGAGGGGTAAGGTTCGCATGCTCCTATTATCCCTTCGACTCTTGCTCTGTGAGGAATTTTATCAGCCGCTCTTTGCTCTTGTAAAGATTGCCATGCATGTCTTCTCGACATACACAGCTCAGAATTGCTTCGTCTCGGGTTTCAAAACGTTTGGACGACCATTTAGAATCATCGTATTTGCCTCGCCTGTGCCAGTAGAACTTACCTGGGCGCTTCTTATCCTCCTCGACGGTGCCGATTGAGGAGCCATGCTTGGTCTCGAAAAGCTCGACTCGTCCGTCTTGCCATAACCACCCCATGTACCACGGGGATACACTGGGTGGGAGATTCAGCTTTAGTTCGGGCATGGCATCTTCACGATATCCCATTCAGGCATTGCCTTCTGCTTCGTCCGGTTGACATGATAGGCGAGACAGTTCAGAAATTGCCCGAGAGCTTCCTGGAAATCCAACGTCTGAACGAGCGTGTACTTAGGGCAAAGCCGCTCACTCGCTCGTAGCGGTTTGCTTCCCCTCTCGCCTGCCTCATAGAAGAAGCCCTTGCCCGGCTTCCATACAGCGGCAAAATGCAGGCTGGTGCTGCTGGTGACATATTCGTCGTAGCTGATGGTTTCCGGGCGGTGTTTGGCGACTTTTTCCGGCTTGATTTGCATGTCGAAGCCTTGCGAACTCACATCACGAGTTGACCAGGTGACACCCGAGGCAGCAAGCTCTTTCAGTGCCTCCTCGACGGGCTGCCACATCAGTTCCAGTTGCTGCTGGACGTTCTGCTCGTCCGCCTTCTTCCTCTCGGTGTGGGCTTCTTGCTCGGAAAGACGGGTCTTAAACATTGCGAGGACGCTCATACCGATAGTATGAAACGCCGTCGATGCCCTTGAGGAAAATTAGACTGAGACGGTGACGGAGCCTGAAATGTTGAGTGTCGTAGATAGACCTGACACTTCACCAAGAGCATCATCAATGAGCAGTGCATCCTGCTTCTCTTGCTCTTGTCTCACCTTTTTAGCGAATTCCTTAAGATAAGCATTAGCGAGATTCACGAAATTCTCTTTTAGCTGTTCAAGCTTAGTGAGACCATCGTCCGTGCTGGTATTGATGCCTGCGGCCAGTTCGGAAGTTCTGAACTTGTCAGTTCGGTTTTGCGTGACAACGGGATTGTCGAAGGACAGCGTATATGCAAGAGTGGTCGTGCCATCTGCATTGTTGGTCACGCTCGTAATGCTGTAGTCGATGGTCAGTGTGCTATCAGGCATAGGGGATATTTCGCAATCCCCTATGCCCTATCCTACCGCTGAGGAAAATGACAATCGACGCTCGACGCCCCTGTGTTCAGCATGTTCTTCTTGAACACATCCATCAGAGACTCGATGCGTTTGAATTCCGCCTCGAATTGCTCCCTTCCAAGCAAGGACATGGAATGGAGTTGAAGAACAGCATCATGCAGGGCGTAGCAGAACGCCTCGTTACCGTTCTTCGGCTTGTTTCGGTTGGTGGTATCAGGTTTTCGAGCGTCTTCGTTTGCGGCGAGTTTGCATCTATTCATCTTGGTTCTCCGGGACGTTTGCCCATTGCAGAAGCTGAACGTCGTCCGCCTGGATGTAGGTCGCTAGACTCTCTAGCTCCAAAATCTCATCCTGACTGATGCACTCGGCTTCTATCTGACTCCGCAGATATTCCAGCCGGTCTTTCACCGACTGAGGCGCTATGTCCGCCAGAGAAGACGGCTCTTGTAGCGGATAGAAATCTCTGTCCTCTGCTATCGAGCGCAGTACGTCCCAGTTGATGCCGATATCCGCGTCCATTTTGCGTTCGGCATATCTCAGGACACCCTCGCACTCCTCGAAACTCAGGTCAGGGGCGACTTCACGAACGTCGTCCACGCACCATGTCGAAACCGCATAGGTGGTATCCATGTCCATGTGCATCTTTTGGTCGAACAAAGACTTTAGCGCCTCTTTGATTTGCTCGGGCGATTGCGCCTTGGACAGTTCTTCAACCCACTCGTTTGAATCTATTCGCATACAAGAAATATCCCCAGAGAAATTCACTCTGAGGATAATTTTGTTCCCGCTGCTGGTTTAGAGCGGAAGCGCCGTGATGATGTTGCCCGTGGTGGACATGGAGAACGTCTTGGACGTGTACTTGCCATGCAGATGCACACGGATGTTGTTGTACTGGTCCACGACGTATTTGCGAGCCTTGGTGCCCGCGGGCGGAATAGCGACGAAGCTCACGGACCCAGCGCCCAGAACGGCGTAGATGCGGTCGTTCGGGCGATAACCTGCATCCCGCAGCACCTGAGCCGGAACACGGATGCGCCCGAAGCGGTCCACGGGGACCGAACTTGGATTCCTGCCCCGATTAGAACGTCGGGATATCGTCGTCGTCGTCGGCTGACTGCTGCTGGTCGGAAGGGTCGCCGTCCCCACTCCCGACCCCGATGATAAAGGGGACGCTGGCTGAGCAATGGGAGCGGCTGGCTGAGCGATTGGCGATGTGGGCTGTGCCACAGCACTACCCCCGACCGTCGTCTGCGCCACAGGAGTGGCTGGCTGAGCGGCGAGAGGATACGTGTACGGGTCGTCGGTCACGGGGTGGTAGAGCCACGCTTCCTGACCGTTGGTGAGTCGGATGAACGAGCGAGTGTAGCTGTAGTTTGACGACATGTCGCCGTACAGGGCATGCACTTCGTCTCGCACGCTGTTGTGAGGAACATCGACGCCCCGTCCGACCTGCTGGCGAACCGCTTGCGTGATATCGTAGGCGGTGAACATTTGTCCCGCTTGAGCCTTCTGCTCGACTAAGGATTCGATGGCTGTCTGTACCATGCTGTCCATATCAAATTTCTCCTTCCCCGTCTGAGGATTTATTTCCCGAACTGAATCAGGTAGCAAGGGTTAATCTGCGAGGTGCGGAACACAATCATTTCGTTGTTCGCAACACCCGACTTGCGCCCTTCCGCAAAATACGAGTCGTAGCCCCGAGGCGGGTTGGATGAAGTCGGACCGTGAGGCACGTAGTAATTCCCCATCGCAACTTGGTTCAGGAACATAAAGCAGTTGTCGTCGTAGCCCCGACCATCCCAATAGCCGTAGGCATAGTTCAGCGATTTCGTAGACTGGTCGCTGAAATACACACCGTTGCCGAACATGCGTCCGGTGCAGTGAGAAGCGTTCGACGGCGGGATAATAAACCCACCCTTCAGAATAGAAAGCAAATTGCCAACACGGGTGCCATGCCATAGCTCCCAAATGTTGTCCAGCTTTGCGCCGTCACTCTGGAAGGAACGAGCCATGTGCCCTACTTCCACTTCGTACACTCGCTTGATGCGAAGTCCCGAGGAAACGTGGCTCTGGTTCTTTGTCTGTCGATAGAAAGCATCAATGCGGTCGATTGTCTTTCCATCCTCGACAACATGCAGCTTGGCATCGAACAGCCGAGGCGCTTCAGCAGGCTTCGGAGCATCATCGGCAGGCATGGTCATAACCATCTTGAGCGATGCTTCCAGAGAGTCCAAAATGTCGTTCTGCCGACGTACAGCGTTGAGGTCCGGGTAAAGCTCGGAAAGCTCAACACGTCGCCGCCCGATATCCTGCGGGACAAGGCGCATGTACTTGTTGACGGTGGAAACAAAATCGTCGCCGTAGTTTCGAGCCGCTACGAGGTCGCCAATGTGAACGAGCAGCCGACGAGCATCCACTAGGGCATCATCAGTAACGACGCCGAGAGGAGTTTCAAACAAACCGCTGACCTTGTTGAACGTCAAGGTCGTTTGCGACGTGATGTTGTGGACGTTCTTCTGGTGGAGGTATTCGATTAGCTTCAGCGTTTCAGGACTGTTCGTGGCAATTTCCTTCTTAGCCACTTCAAGAATGTTCGCCGTGCGGGTGACTTGCACGGGCATACCCTGTCCACTGAGGGAGCCGCCGCCAACTGTCTTGACTTCGGTGTAACAGTCGTCCTTGCTCGACTTGTTCTGCTTCTCGTTCAGCTTCTTCTGATAGAAGCTCTCGCCTGCGCCCGAGAAGGTTTTGGATTGCGCCTTTTCTTCTGCGCCTTCAACGACACGTCCCCAACGGGTGATTACGTCGCCGTTATCGTGAAGCTCGATTGCCCAAAACTTGTTGTTGTTGTTGGCGAGATTCGTACAAATACCTTTCCACTGCTTAACAATAGCCATTGCTCGTTTCCTCCGTCCCTAGGGTGCCACTCATGGGCACAGTTGGACTTCCTGGAGCTTGTTGCTCTAGGATATTTATACAAGATTTGCCCGGCGTTTTCCTGCGTCTGAGGAAATCTACGGAGCCTTTTTTAGAAGAAAAGGCTCCGCACGGTTGAGAGTGATGCCATGACGTGCGAGGGCTTTCACCATCTCGCCGTATATCTCTTGGCGCACGGCGGGATTTCGATAGCACTTAGCCGATTCGCCATCGCCATGACGAGCACGACTCTCGGCGTGAATACGATTCAACTCGTCATAGCCGCCCGTCACCGCTCGTAGAATTGTTCGGGCTAACTCATGCTCGAAGTTCGGAACGATATGCCCATGTGCATAGTCATAAATTTCGTCCCAACTCTTGCCCAGCTTCTTGAGCGCCTTGTTGCCCGGATGGATTCCCTTCCCGCCCGAGCCGTTACGAGGACCAGTTGCACTGTTGTTGTAACGCCAATTCCCATTGCCGTCCTGATACAACTTGCCATCCTTGAAATCTTGGATAGCGCCTTCGAGAGTTGACGGGTCTAACATTGTCGTAGCCATGATACTTTAATTTCCTGCTTGTTCGTCTCTGAGGAAAATTAAAGAACCAACTCGGCTAAGTCTCGGTAGACGCCAAGAATTTCCGTGTAGCCGTTGGCATGACCGTCATCCCACGCCTTGCGCCAGACCTTCTCTTCCTTCACGTGTCCAACGAGACCGAACTGGTGCGCACAGGCTTGGCGGAATTTGTTGACAGCCTCGCTCTCCCCTTGGTCGTACGCACGCTTCGCATCCCGCCATTCGAGCCAGGTAGGATGGTTTTTATCCTTCTGGGTCGGACGCTCAGGGTAGCGAATCTTGTTCTCGAACTCGCCTGCCTGAATCCGAGAGTACATGTTGCTGTAAGCCTCTTGGATATAGCCGTAAATCTGAGAGTTTGCCATGTATTTTTTACAAGCCGGTCAGACGGTCTTGAGGAATTTAGCCATAGCTTTGCATGACCTGATGCTCTTTGCCGACGTACTTCTCGACTCGGCGGTTAAGAGTAAGCACGGCAATTTGCAGAGTAGTGAAGAGACTGCCCGTGAAGTGACGCTTATCTCCTTCTGTGACAATCCACTGCACGCCGGAGTGGGCATGCATCATGGCATTAGCGACATCCTTCTTGATGTCGAAGGTTCTGCCACAGAGCGTCATCTGATAGTGCCCTGCGGCAACCTTGGTTGGCTTCACGTCACTCATATATTTTTTACGAGTTAACTGGTGGTCTCTGAGGAATTCTTAAGCTTGGCTTCCACACTTTCGAGCGCAGCCTGCTTCTCGTCGTTCCAGTCATCAGGCTCGCTGATGGTCAGAGTTTCGAGGTGAAAGGAAATCGCTTCGAGAGCTACTTCGGCTTCGAGTTTGGTGAGTTGGAGTGTTTGCATGCGGCGATTATGCCACATACATTCTGGCTGTGAGGATTTTCAATTGGCCAGCTACTTATTCCAACGGGCGATTTGCTGAAGCACCTTGACGACGGCATTGAGCGGCTTGCCTTTGTCTCGAAACTGTCGCCAGGCCAACTCCCAGAACACGTCTTGAATGTGCTTCTCGAAACGGTAGAGACCCGTCGCCGCCATAGCATCCTGCCGCAATGCCCGTTGGCCTTGAATATTGGCCGAATGCGTCGGGTTGTCTCTACTGATGGTGTAGGCACCTTCGGAGACGAGACGATTAAGTCTAGCTATTGTCATCGTCATCCCCGATGCTGTGATTGTCCGTGGTGAGTCCGTTGCTCAGAGTCATCAACTCTTCCTCGATGCGTTCGAGACCCTTCTGGTCTTCCTTGTTCCAGCCATCCTCGCCCGGAAGCGCCAGGTCGAAATGATTGAGTTGGAAGTTGATGCACTCACGCACATTGTCAGCTTCGTTGGCTGTGAGAGTGAGCGTGATAAGAAAGTCGATTTCGCCTGCGGGTCGGATGGACTGAGTTCCGTCATCAAGTCGGACTCTCAAACGTCCATCAGGTTCGACACCAACCACGTCGCCCTCTTGACCCTGAATCCGAACTCTCTTGCCAATGTAATCCATAGCCGAAATAGCGGATGGTTTTGCCTCTTGTGAGGAAATTCGACTCACCGCTTCAAACATATAGCGCTTGATTTCGTCAATCAGTTGTGGTTCCTCTTCGGATACAAATTCCAGCACAGGCTCCAAGTCGGCTCGGGTGAATCCCTCTTCTCGAATCAGTCCACCGAATGATTCCTCCAGAAAACCGACTCCATAGCCAGCCGTCCCATCAAGAATAATTACCAACTTCTCTCGGGCGGAAATTGCGTCTCGAATGCGCTTCACCAGCAAGTCCTGACGGAACTCTTCGCCGGAGTGCTTGCTTTCGGTGCGATATCTTGCACCTGGAGCTGCTGCGAATTCTTGGCGGATGTTGAGTTGCATTAATCTTCAAACTCTTCGAGAAGAGTGACATGCATCTCTGTGAGACTGTCGCTATTGTCCCATTGAACAATTGCTGTCATGCCTCGATTGAGAACGACAGTGCCCTCGTCGCCCATTGCAATTGTTCGGACATCAGCAGCCGACTCCCGATAGGTGGTGCCGCAGCCAGGCTCTTCGTCAACGAGCATTTGCGGTCGAATCGTGCTAACTCTCTGTCGGACTCGTGTGCCGGTTGTCATAAGTTGAATATGTATGCGTGTAGCGAGGCTTGAGGAAATGGTACCCGCAGAGGGATTCGAACTTCAATGTCATATCAACTGTGCAGGTGAAGTTGGGATTCGTATTGTATAAGACAAGAATGCAATGCCTTTCATGTGGTGTATCAACACCTAATCCCAAATTTTGCTCGAAAAGCTGTTCTGCTAAAGTGACAAACCGTTACTCAAGGAAAAGACGAAAAGAAGGTTCCTGTGCAACTTGTAGATGCGAAATCAGTGCATCTCATAAATACTGCGCTCCATGTCGCTCGCTGGCTAGAGGCATTCAACACAAAACAACTCTTGGTGAACTACGCCGTAAACTTTCTTGGCGTAATTTTCACGTAAGCAACCGTGAAATGTCACGCTCCAACTACGAGAAAAGCGGTCGAGCTAAGGTGTGTGTTTGCGGGTATTCGTTGCATGTGGATATCTGCCACATTCGCCCTATTTCCGATTTCGCCGACGAGACTTTACTATCAGTTGTTAATGGAGTGGAAAACTTGGTGGCTTTATGCAAAAATTGCCACTGGGAATTGGATAACGGATTTCTAAATCTTAGTAGCCCCACTGGGACTCGAACCCAGATTTCGCAGGCGTCTCCCCACTAACACGGTGTATAAAACCGCTGGTTTACCATTAACCTATAGGGCCACTAAAACGTGTGTGTCTAAGCCGTGTAGTAGCCGTCAGTCGGATTCCAGCGCTTCAGACCGTCAGGAACCTCGGTGAGACCAAGGGCTTCGTAATCGAAATCGTCAGGAAGCACGCCGTTGTTCTCTCGGCACGCCTTGTTCAGAGCGTCCATAACCTGGTTGTCCGGTCCCGTGTTCTCGTATGTCGGGTCCGTGGGAACGATGTAGAAATTGTTCCGCTCGTCCATAAACCAGCGCCCGTCCATAATGGCAGCGTCTTCTTCGGAGTTGAAATCGAAATCCATACAGCTATAGCAAGCTGCTCGAATTTCTGTGAGGAAACTGGTGGGCGATGACAGATTCGAACTGCCGACTCTCTCGGTGTAAACGAGACACTCTACCGCTGAGTTAATCGCCCGTACGTGTATCTTCTAGGGAGAACCCTTCGAGTTCCTTGTAGCCGATGCCCTTGACCATCCACCACTTCTCGCCATCGAACATCACGTCACCGACTGAAGTTGAGCGATGACCCTCTGCGGGGTCGTGGAAAGCATCTACCTTGTTTCTGTGAACGGTGATGCCATGCTCTCGTGCCGCATCCACCCACGACTCTTCGATGTTGTTGGTTAGCCGGTAGGCGACTTCTTTCTCGGTCGTTGGAACTTCGGCTACAAGCACCAGCTCTTCGGACTTCGGAGCATCATCTTTATAGTTGTAGTCGATGAAGTTCTTGTTGTGGTAGACGAGAATCATGCATCCATTATCATCGGGCGATTTTGCTCTGAGGATTTTCAGAATTTTAACACCCTATAATTAGGCTAAGCATTCAGACGTGAATTAAGCATAGAAACAATTAGCCACAATTGGAGCTACGGGTCGGATTCGAACCGACGAGGGCTTACACCGCCTGCTTACGAAACAGGTGCAATCGTCCACTATGCGACCGTAGCATTAAAGCTCGATATCTGGATAGGCTTCTTTCAATACACCTGGCACATCACCACCGTATTGAGCGTAAGCGACCCAGATATGTAAATCTAGTTGAGCCGGGTCAAGCTTCTTCGAATCAGCATAATCGAGGAACGCTTTCTCAAGACGAGCATATTCCCTCGAATTCGTCGGCGTGCTTTTCGGAACACGCTCAGCTTTCACATAGTCACGTAGGAATTTCAACAGATGCGTGTCGATGGCAGCCACTCTCGCATTCGGCCGAGAGTCCATGATGAAAAACCTGGATGTCTTCATCCCAATGCCTGGCAGCGCCTCAAGGTCTTGTGGTGTACACGTCCGAAGGTCAATAGGGCTGTTTACAACGGCTCTGAAACACTTTTCGAGCCGGGTGTACTGTCCGAGCCTCGATTCCCTGATTTTCTCTCCTAGGGTGCCAGATTTGTCAGCAAGACGAATCCGCTCGAACGGGGTGTCTGGCTTAGCAGGACCGATGAGGGAGAAGAATCGGTGGAGAGCCTTGACTTGTGTCGCTGCTGTCTTTCCAGCCACCACGATAGAGAAGAGAAGAAATTCCTCTAACTCGACATCCGTTCTGTCGTGAATGATGACACTCGAAGGGTCGGTGGCTCTGATTCCCACATACTAGTAATCTTGTGGGAATCAGAGTTTTGAACATCTTAGTCGTCAATGCTGTCGAGATGACAGGCATTTGCCGCCCGACTATACACAACCAGTGTTCGAGCCGCATAGACCTGGAGCCGCCCAGTCTCCCTATCAACGTGCAAATCGACGTGTTTTCGCTTGTCGATTGCCGTGCCGAGATAGATGCGAAGTCCAGACGCCGCAATCGGTCGCTCTTTCAAACCGTCATGAACGAAGAAACGAGTCTCACCCTTCCCGTCGAAGGTGTCGAGCTTGCGCTCCAAGGACTCCATATCCTTCATCAGCACTTCCACTTTGGAGCGTGCCCACTTCGGAAGCTTGTTCAGCTCTTCATCAGTGAAATTCTTCATGTTTTGCTAAGCTTACCAAATTCTTTCTGTGAGGAAATTAAAGCCCGAGGAGAATCTTGGTCGGTTCAGCCAGGCGATATTTGCCGAATTTGTCATCCCAGTGCATCCACTCCTCGACTCTGCGCCCGACAGGATTGCTGAGCTTTGTATCGCCCACGACGTAGTAGCCGTGCGTAGTGCATTTACTGCCTCTGCGCTCAAAGCCCGTGTTGACGAAGCCGAACTCAGCTCCGTCTTGAATCTTCTTAAGAATTCGAGCGATGGATTTGGGAATCACTTATTTCGCTCCTCCACTTGTTTGAGTAGATTCTTGGCACCCTTCTCCAGGTCTGGGTCAAGCCAGTCACGCTTTTCTGGGAGTTCATCCATCAGTCGGCGGAGAAAGAGAATTGCTGCCTCGCCTTCTTCTTGCGTGAGTTTCATGATTACATGATTTCAGCCGGGCGGATTTTCTGAGGAAATGTCAGAGCTGGCAGCGGGAATCGAACCCGCGTTGGTTTACACCGCCTGCTTACCAAGCAGGTTCCCTACCACTAGGATGATACCAGCCCTGACACGTGGAGGAGAAATTTGGCGGATGGGGCGGGACTCGAACCCGCGAGACGTTGCCGTCTTGCCAACTTTCCAAGTTGGTGCAATAGCCGCTATGCGACCCATCCGTAAACTGGAGGAGAGCAGCGTACTCGAAACGCAGACCTTGCGGTCCGTACTGTTTAGCAAACAGCCCCCAACACCCGTCAGGTTTACTCTCCAAATGAAACTGGCGGATAGTGGAGGCATCGAACCCCACACCTTGCGGTGCTACCTGCTTTCGAAACAGGCTCCAGAGCCAACTGGTCACTATCCAAATATCTGGAGAGTGACGCTCTCCAGAGGCTTAGCCGACGAACGGCACGTCAACGCCGCACATACGCATCACCCAGCAGATAATTGCTGCGGGGAGTGCGATTTCACCTAGAAAGAGTCCGCACACCATGTCTCCATACCAAGGGATATCTTTCCCGGTGATGCTGTAAAGCGAGTAGTCGAACAGCCATCCGCCAAAGGCGAGATTAAAAACGAGAATTGCGATTAAACAACCGCAAACGCCGGAGCTTCCATCTGAACGTGCCATGCCAAGCATAGTATAGCACGAAAAATTCTCTGAGGAAATTGTATAAGCGAGGTTATGAAATTGTGCATAACCTGTGGTAAACAACTTTCTGGACGCCAACGACTGTTTTGCCGCATCAAGTGTAAGAACGTAAAACATCAGTCTTATGATGCTCAACAATCAAGAGCTTTAGAGCGTAAAATGCATTTCATCAACCTCGCAGGCGGCAAATGTTCGAGTTGTGGCTATAAGAAAAATCTTGCTGCGCTGGTGTTTCACCACAGAGAAGGGAAAGTCTTTTCCCTTGATGCTCGAAACATGTCAAACAGAACGCTTGATGCCGTGAAAGCTGAAATTGCTAAGTGCAAATTGCTCTGCGCAAATTGTCATGCAGAACTACATTACCCACACTTGTCAGAGTGGGACGTGTAGGATTCGAACCTACGGTCTCACGGTTATGAGCCGTTTGCTTTGAGCCTCTAAGCTAACGTCCCTCTCTTCTTTCACGTAAGGCCAGGTCTTGAAGCCAGCGGGCGGCTCTTCCAATACCCACTGTCTTACATCCACCGGAATCAGCCCGTTGTGACCCGCTTCCGAAATAGCGCTCAGGATTTCCTTGGCAAATGGTCTCAGCACTGACACTGGGCAATTCGCCAGATAGAACACCTGCTTGAAATCGTAGTCACAGCAGTACGTATCGTCATCCAAGAGCTGGTTGACATGCTCGATGATTTCCTCGACATCACCCAAATCGAGATGGACTTCCCGCTTCTCAGGCTCTGGAATCGGTCTCATGGCGTGCATCATCATCCGACGAGCATCCGAAGCCCTGTCGTAGTAATCGTTCGGACCGACGTAGATGTACGGCTCGACATTCTCGAAGACCCATCTGGTCGGGTCGATGATGGATTTGGGTTGCACGCCAACCGAGTTCCATCTGGGCTTGTCTGCGACGAGCCAGCCGTGGTTCACGTCTCCGCCTTGTCTCTTTCCGAAATGGCTGTCCGGGTGAATCGGACCGCTCCAAGAGCCATATACCGGCTCCGCATCGGTGAGTCCAACCATAACCATCTGGCAGGCGATTGCATAACACTTGCCATGCCAGTTCTCGACTGGGAGACCGATGGCTGCGGCGACTTCGTGAACGTCAAACATGAAGGTTCTAACTTTTCACTCGTTCATGCTTGAGGGAAATTTGGAGCTGGCGACAGGATTCGAACCTGCGGTGTTGGAGTTCCTATTTACAAGATAGGTGCAATCGACCACTATGCAACGCCAGCGTATGTTGATGTCCTCAATAGTAAGGACAACGAAGCCATGTGGGAACAAACTTTTACAGTGGATAATCGAACTGGCTACTGCTACAGAGCTAACACAGGGGAGTTTCGGCTCCCCTAGCTCGTTTTCACAAGACCCCGAGCGTGCTTGAACCCTCGAAGCACCTCGTTCTCGAAGCTCTTGGGCACAAAACCAGCCCAACTCCACTCACCCTCTTTGGTCTCTTTGTTGAAGGTAACGACCCCAAGGACAATCATGCCAGGCTCGAAGATGCCGCCCGTGATGGCTGTGTCGAGCACATAGCCTCTGGTGTCTGTCTGCTTCAGAACGACTGCCGCCCGAGCCGGATTCTCTTTGACTTTCCTAGGTAGGATTTCCGAGTCTGCACTGTTGCAGCATGCGAAGACGCTGATGCCTCGATAGAAAGCCGTGTCCATGAAGTCAACACCAACAGGCGCTGCTACGAGGTCTCGGAGATAGGCAGAAATTTCGGAGAGAATCATGCTGCTTTAGCTCTCTCGAATTTCTCACTTGAGGAAACTATGAGTCCAACTCTGCGGAGGCTAAGGGATTCGAACCCTTAAGACGCTCATCACGTCCAGTCGTTTTCAAAACGATGTACCGCACCAATGGCAGAACCTCCACAGAATCTATCTACGCAACAGAAATTCTTCTTTCATGTTAATCGTTGACCTACCAGCCAAGCATTGCTTCACTAGATACTCACCATCACCAGGTCGATAAACATACAACCAGTCGTAGGCATCTTCAACAGTTTTCTTAACCACATAGCCTTGACCGTTAGAATGTATACGCCGGAGTTCGACCTGCAAGCCTGTTGAATATCGCACCTGCACACGATGAAGTCTTCCGTCATCGACAATCAAATCGTAAGCCGCGGATTCAGTGATTGGTAACGACACATCCCAACCCATCTCGGTAAAAGTCGCTATGGCACGTGCTAATCCAATATCCCCTTTTCTTTGTGTTTCTCGGTTCCCCATGATGAAGAACCTTTCTGTATGGGATACAGTGTCACCTACTATCTGGCGCGGATGAAGGGAATCGAACCCTCGACTTTCGGCGTGACAGGCCGACGCTCTACGACATAAGTCTCCACTGAGCTACACCCGCAGAAATTTAACTGCGCTTGTGCGGAAGATGCGCCATTGCGATTGCTGCGATAAAAAAAGCGACAAGTCCGAGCACGACAGCAAGCACCAAACTTTGCTTCGTAAACCAGAGTGTCCCAAACACCAGCAGTGCAAAGACGATTCCGACATTTCTGTCTAATGCAGGCATGATATCTGCATTATCGCACATTTCCTCTTTGTTGAGGATATTCCTGAGTCCCCGCAACGGGCATCGAACCCGCCTGATGTCTGCCGTGACAGGGCAGCGACCACAACCAGCAGTCCCTACGGGGACTCAGGAGTTTGAGAAATTGGCGACCCTGACGGGATTCGAACCCGCATAACCCGGATAGACAGTCCAGTCGGCGAACCTTTGCCACCACAGGGCCATTTGGATGCCGCAGCGTCTTACTGGGCATCCTTTCCTCCCTTACTTCGAGCTGAACAATCCGTGTTCAGATATGCATCCGTGCATTCTCTCGTAAGTTCGAAATTCAGTATTGAGACATTTCGAAGAACTCACCCTTCTCGATGAAGCCAATCCAGTTTTTGTCCCACATGTCAAAAGCTACCCGCTCATATCTGCGAGGTGCCCCGAGCGACCATCCGTCGTCTCGAACGAAAATGATGTCAGGCTTTGCTCCCTTCTCGGCAGCTCGCTTAGGATTAGTTGCTGAGCCTTGCCGGTCATAGACCACTCGGTCGGGTCCGTGAGTGATGATTCTCGAAATCGTGTCTGCTGTCGTTGCCAATGTTGTTCCTCGATTTTGATATTGGAGCGGCTAGGGGGATTCGAACCCCCACCTACACCGTGGCATGGTGTCATCCTACCATTAGAATATAGCCGCGAAATCTCCGAAAAGTTTGAGGAAGCATTTGTAAAACGTCTGTGCCGACGCTTACTTATAGAGGGCGACGACAGGCATAATCTCAACTCCTCTGTGCTTGGAGTGCCCTCGAAAAATTGGAGCGGAAGACGGGACTCGAACCCGCAAGGGATTGCTCCGCCTGCTTGGAAGGCAGGGACGCTACCGTTACGCTCTACTTCCGCATAAATTGGAGAACGCACGGCTTTCTCCTAAGCCGTGCGTTCCTCAGAAACGTTGTCGCCGTTCGTTAGGCTTGCCGACCGAGGAAGTCAGCCCAGCCCTTGAACTCGCCCTTGAACCGCTTGTCGGGACTCGACGGGACGGTCTCAGGGAGCTTGCCTGCACGAGCCGCATCGCGGAACTCGTCTCGGTTCTTGAAGCCCATGCGAGACACGAGCATCTTCACCTGCTCGTACTCGGTGAACTTGCGCTTGCCGGGCTTCAGCGGAGGGAGACCAATCCAGTCGTTGAGACCGTTCCAGCCATCGCTCTTGTAGACGATGTTCGGATTGCTGGGGATGTTCTCCGGTCGCTTACCGGACTTCGCATACTTCCACCACTCGGCGGTACTGGTCAGGGCGAGACTTCGAACAAAGTTGCGAGCCTCGGCAAACGGCAGAAAGTTCTTTTTTCGTCTTGCCATGAATCTCGTAAATTTCTCCTCGTCTCGTTCTGAGGAATTTTCTGATGAAGCACCCAGAGCGGGCGACGGGAATCGAACCCGCGACGGCTTTCGCCTCCTCGTTGGCAACGAGGTGCCCTACCATTGGACGACACCCGCTTTCGATGCTCCACCTAGGGCGGCAATCAGTTGGCTAGACTACTGCCGCCCCGCTACGCACACAATATTCAACTTTCAATGAGCACTACACCAGAGATTCGCCCCTGGCTGATTTGGTTGTTAAAAAGAAAAGAGGCTCGGCGTTTTTCTCGCCGAGCCTCTTTTGGTGAATTCGTTTTATCCTAAAGAATGCTACGGCGAGCCGCTCCCGGTGGTATCACTATCCGTACCTGTACCAGAAACACCGCAAGACGACACGGAGCCTACGCCCGTGACGCCTGATGTTCCCGATATGGATGTGTACAGCTCGTGTAGCATGTCTCTAATCTCTGACGTTCTATTCTTGTCGAACAGTTCCCTTCTTGTCAACCCCTTTTCGAAAAAATCTTCTTCACAGACTCAAAAATCTATTGTCCGTACATCAAGACGGCTCCGAAAATCGCACCCATAACCGACTCTGGCTCGTCCGCCCACTCTCGCTTGTCCCAATAATTTGCATCGGGCAACTCCTCGCCATCAGGTCCACAAAGACGGACATGTCCACCCCATTGATACTCCTCACCCTCGCCGCATCGCAGCGTGCAACCGTTGGGCAATGTGATGCAAATCTCCTTCCCAACCTCCGACTCAACAATCTCTATTCGTGCCTGCATGTAAAAGATATAAAACAGGCATGCAGACTATGAGGAGTCCTTAAGCTGCGTTTCGCTGCTCGAAATCTCGTTTCCAGCGGGCGATTTGCTCGTGTAACTGCTCGGTGTCTCTTGGGTAAAGCTCGTTCGGACGGTAAATGCGCATCGCTCGAATCCACTTCATCGTGACCTTGTAGCCTGCATGGATGTACATGCGGAAGTTGCGTAAGTCGTCGTGTCCGTCGAGTTCGCCAGTGCAGTTGAAGCAGAGCCTCTTCACACCGTAGTGCATGTACTTGCGCTTTGTGGAACAACGCTTGCACACTCGATTGCCGCAGCGAAAACACTCCGGGATTCGCTGATTAGCTGTCTTCTCGTCTGAATCGAGACAGAACTGCTCGACAACGGCGCATTGAACTCGCTCTTTCTTCATGGGGAATTAAAGACGCTAGCTGAAGAGCTGTGAGGAAATTCTCACAATGCCTCCACTTTCTTCACGATGGCGGGAAGAGTGTCGCTCAAGATGGCATCCACCAACTCGCCTTGCGTGCAGCCAAGCTTCTTGCAAATCTCTCGAACCTGTCGGGCATATTGCTCAGACACACTGATAGATGTTCGAAGCCCAGCCCGCTTGATTTCCTTGCGCCGGTCGATTAGGTAATCAACACTGCTCACTTCACTTCGTCCTCGTGCATGATGATAGCACGTTCCGAAATGAGCGTCGCCATGACAGCTTCCTGGGCATACATCTTGATGGTGAGAGCCATGATTTCCTTAATCTGCGATTCCGTGCAGGCGATGCGGACAGGAATCATAATCTCACAGTCGGTCTTGCCAGTGTTGGGTGATTTCCAGCTCCCCTTGGCTGCCTTCATCAAAGTCATGCCGCCCGTCATCTCCATCACCTTGGCGTCCCACTTGCGGTGATATTCGACATGCACCACAGAGTTCGCCCGAGGGAGTTCGGGATTGGTTCCATCATGCCGACCCATCCGGTGCGGCACGAGGATTTCCCAGAGCGGCAAGACTTCTGTCATTTGAAGTTCAGCTCATCCTCGAAGACAGCCTTGATGGACGCCCGGACATCATTGACGGCGTTCAAGATAACATCGGTCGGAGCACGCCGAAGCGCTTCTCGGTCATCGACGGTGTTGAACGACGCAGGAGAATTCCTGTCGTAACTGTCGAGCGTCTTGCCATCCTTAGTCGCCTTGAACGACTTCAGCACAACCACCGGAGGCTGAATCGCTGTCGGGTGCTGAAGAAGAGTGAACGTGTACGTGTGCTCCACGCCGTCCGAGTTGGTAAATGTCTGCTTCGTGAAAAACATATTTCACCTAACAATAGCCGAAGCGATGCTTGAGGAATTTAGAAGGTCAGCGGAAATCCGCCGATGAAGCCGCCACGATTGTTCGTGCCCATCCAAACTCTCCAATCTGTATTCTGCCGCATGAAGCGCAGCTCAGCTTTTGGGTATCCGACATAGCAGACTGCAAATGTTCCAGGCGTGTCACTCAGGGCGTCGATTGAGACAAACGGATGCTGCCACGATGACAACTCACGGGCAAACTTGAAGCACTCTTCCTCTTGGTCGGCGGAGAAGTGTTTCTCCACACGGTTGGTGTAGAGATTGCTCGTAACCCTGAAGCCTGTCGGCGTAAAAGGAAGTGCCATAGGTTGATTATGGCTCGTCCGAGTGCTATTGAGGAATTTGGTGCCGGAGGCGGGACTCGAACCCGCAAAAGAGGTCGCTTTTAAGGCGATTGCCGTGTACCAGTTTGGCCACTCCACTCCGGCATATTGGTCGGCGAGGAGAGCTTCGAACTCTCACGGAGGGCTTTACCTCCACAGGCTTCTGAGACCTGCGCGTGCTACCAGTTTCGCCACTCGCCGATTATGAAATTTGGTACCGGAGAGGGGCTTCGAACCCCCACGGAGTTTTAACTCCACAGCCCTCTCAAGACTGCGCGTGCTACCAGTTTCGCCACTCCGGTGTATGGTGGGCAAGGAGAGACTTGAACTCTCACGGAATTTCTCCCACATCGACCTCAACGATGCGCGTATACCAATTTCGCCACTCGCCCATTTGGTGCTGGAGGAGGGATTCGAACCCACAAAAGAGACCGCTTTTGAAACGGCTGCCGTGTACCAGTTTGGCTACTCCACTCCAGCTCGATATTCAGTTTTCAAAGATTGGTGCCGAGGGAGGGATTCGAACCCACAAAAGAGACAGTTTCTAAAACTGCTGCCATGTACCGTTTGGCTACTCCACCTCGGCAATTTCAAACGCAAAAAAGCCCGGTTAGAACTCTTCGCTCTAACCGGGCTGTTCGACTTCTTGTTACGTCAAAGCTATCCGCAGTTAGAGCGGTCGGTAAGCAACAATAGGCCGAGCAGCATTCCGCTGTTCGACTTGACGTTGCTATAGCTCAGTAACTTGCGATTCATGACGTTGTTAGTTCAGACGATTGATTATCTCCGAAAAGTTCCGAGATGTCAACCCCTTTTCGAAAAAATCTTATTTATGAGCGGGAACGCAGCCCTCTCATTCTCTGGACAAAAGCTTCGACATCATCTTGGTGGATTCGGATTTCGTGATACGATGCGCCATCCAAGTTCTTGAAACGGAACTCGTCGGCCAATCGAGGCAAGTCGCCTAGACCATTAACGTAGTGAGATGCGTATTGACACTGCATTCCCAGCAACCCTCGGGCGACATCTCCTAGCGGCACGTAGCCTTCAGCATCCACTTCGAAATTCATTACAGTGACTCTCTGATTTCCGCCCGGACCTGCTCGATTAGATAGCTTGTCCAGTTCGCAAAGATGTTTGCCCAACCTTCGGGGTCTTGAGTGAATGGCTCTTCCTGCGGGAATGACTCCAAGAAGAAGTCCGAGTAGGAGTTCTCCAGCGCCTGCCATCTCGGGTCGCTCTGCGTCGCCAAGTTGATGAAGGACCCGCCTCGGATGTGAGCTTCGTGGGCGAGCTGCTTAAGCACAGCCACCTCGGTGTAGTTTCTCACCACCCCATTTGGCCAACCATTCGGGAAGTCCTGACGGATGTCCCGGAGCACCTCGTGCGCCAGACCTCGAATCATGATGTCGAGAGGGGACTCTATGGATAACTGCAACATATGCATCGAGTACAAGACCCTATCGCAGTTTTTGAGGAAAGCCCTAGTCTGGCCACTGGCAAATGAGCTGTCGAGGCATGTCGCCCTCGAAGTGGCTGTACACCTGAACGACCTTCGTGTCGGTGTAGATGACGACCAACTCCTTGTTCACGTGCCTGAACGGGCGGTTCTCCAGGGCGTCGGCTAGCGCATCGACATCTTTCGAGGAGATGAAGAGCAGAAACGCCTGAGCTTTTTCCGGGGCAATCGTGGTCTTCATACCGCCCCGAAAATGCTGACTGAAGAGTTCAAGCACCTCATCAAACGTAAGCTTCGGCTTGCCCAGAACATAAAACATGCTCGGGGCAAGATTCATAAGCTTGTGGCTGATTTGGGTGAGCCTCTTGTGCTCCTTCTCAACACTTGTCATGCCCTAAGTCTACAACGAGGAGCTTGCAGATGAGGAAAATTAAGCGCCCGTCGCAAACTGGAAGTGCATGCCGTCCTTCTTCTTTCCAGACCAGTGTCCACCCCAGAACCAACCTTCCTCCTCAAAAATCTCAACCACCCACTTCGGCATTGCAGGCGTCAGGTCACCCTGAGCGTTGTTGGCTGGGTCCAGGTCGATGGAGATGCCCCACGAGTGCAAGCTTAATTTCTTGCTTCCGTGAATTCGGCGGAAATTGAACGTGCCGCCGAAGTTGTCGAGGTTTAGTTTGTCGAGCAGCTCGGCCGTCTTCTTGTTGTAGAAGTCAGTGTCCTTATCAAAACCATGCTCCTGCTTGACAAGGATGCGGGCATGATTGTAAACCTTCTTCAGACAACTGAAGAGCGAGTCTTTCACGAGTTTGTGGACAAGGATGCGCTTAATCTTCGTGTCCGGTGCCCATGCGATTTTCATCTCATAGGGTAGGTCCATGTAGACGATGTTGTCGTCGTACCACGTCTTGTTGAGCTTAAGGTCGGCAGTGTATGGCACGCCGAATACCTTCTCAATCTGCTTTCTTCCGTGCGGTGCTTTCACACGGCGGCTTATACAAAAAATGCCCGAGCATATTTCAGCTCGGGCTACATGTCAACAGTCGCTCGAAATCTTAAGTGAAGCAGAGAGTCTTTCGAAGTATCGCTCGTCCACGGAAAGTACGAGAACGAGCAGTCCCAACCTCGATGCCGCATCGCTCAGCAATCTCAGGGAAAGACATCCCTTCAAGGTGGTGCAACTTCACCACGTAACTGTAATGCTCCGGCAGCTCGTCCACCGCCGCTCGAATTTCTGCATTCCTCTCTTGGCGGAGAAGGTCTCGTTCCAGGTTCACCTTCTCATCACCGACTTCGAATTCGACGCCCAGGTTCTCCGAGGCAGCATCCATAGAATCGTAACGGATGCGACGTGCATCGTGACGCTTCTTGTCGAGAAAGATTCGGGTCATGATGCGAAGAGACCACGAGTAGAAGGTTTTCTCCGTCGTCAAAGAATCCATGTTTCGGTAGATTCGGATGCAAGTCTCTTGCATCAGGTCCGTCGCATCCTCATGATTGCCTGCCAGCTTCTTAGCATGGCGGAACATCTTGTTCTTGTGCTCACTGATGAGGCGCTCGAATTGCTCAGTTGTTGGGTCTTTCACCAATGTCATGCGGTCACCTATTCTACCTGCTAATCTTCTGGGGACACGAGATTGCTCTCGTGAAACTTCTCATGGTCGTCCAGAATATTTACGGTGATAGAACACTCGAAGGTTGCTCGATGACGGACAACTTCGTCGCCCTTTAAGTGAAGAACCAACACCTTGCCTCCGACAAGCGGTTCGTTTTCGAACATACTGTCGAGAGCTTCTCGGCTCATCACGCCGTCATCGACCCAACGCTCTGGTAGATACAGGAAATCCTCGCCATCATTCAAGCCATCGACTTGAACAATGACGCCGTTGCACACATGAACGGTTAGAGCACGGATGTCCATCCCACTTCTCGTGACATCCGGCAGTTTGCGTTTTGAGGATTTTAAGCTAGCGACGCAATGAGCACCCTTTGGTAGGCACGCTCGATAACATCCGAGACATCGAGCGATGTCCAGTCCTCGAATTCCTCAAAACTTCTATCCTGGAGAATAGGTTTGTAAATGAGCGAGCACTCATTCACCTTGAAGAACGCTTGAGCACCGACTTCCCATAGCGCCGCTCGAACTTCAAGAGCAACTGGGAACAGCTCGATGCGATATTGCTTCCGAGTGGCTTGGTCCAACGATGCGTCGATTAGCACACCTTCGGGTCCGTTCTTCACGACGGCCACCAGATGTCCTGACCACTTGTCTGGTTCTGGTTTAGCAGGCTCGAAGCCGATTCCGAGAGACCAGCCTCGGCGGTCGCTGACATATCGCTCAAGGGCCTTCTTGGATGGAACCGGCTTGTTGGGTGAGAAATGCTTGCTGACGAACGGATTAAACACGAGCGTCTGGACGGAGAGTGGCGCTGCCTCGACGCCGAATCTCTTCAACACCTCGATTACGACACGAGTGGACGTGATACATCCTTCCCAACCATTTCGCTTAATTTCCTGTCGGACAATTGTTGCGAGGGTTGCGTAATCAACAGAAACACGGCGCATAGCAATTGGCTGCGGTGGGTTTTCTGTCTTCTCTGGTTCGAGCGAGATATCTTGTTCGTCTACAGGCTTGATAAGCATTACCCAGATTTTACAACATAGTTATCTGAGAATTGCCTCCAAGTCACCTCGAATTCCTCGATTCCTTCCAAATCGGAAATTCGGCAGCCGTTGCTCATCACCTTGGTGACACGCATTTCAGCGTCGGTGGTCCGGTCGTAGACGATGGTGCCCTTGGTCGGGCGATTCTTGTGTTCTTTGATTGCTTGCATTGTAGGCATTCATCGAGAATATCTCCCTCGAATTTCTCGATGAGGATATTTTACCTCGAATTCCTGAATTCACCTACACGCACGTAAAGAAGAGGGGATGGCTTTCACCATCCCCTCTTCAGGTCATTGGGTCAGAAGACCTTTACGCCGCCGCTGGGACCGACTGCTCCTGCTTCTTCTTCCCACCGGATTTCCTCGGAGACCCCGTGCCGCTTCCGCTTGCGTTCTTTCCATTTCCGCTCACTGAAGCGTTCCGAGCCTGCTGCTTTCCCAAGTCGGTCAGAGCGAGCTTGCCGTCCGCAGCCGGAGCAATCCAGCCGTTCTTGAGCCACTTGGTGCGAAGGTTGCCGCTGTTAGCGAGGAAGCGAGGCTTCGGCGATTGACCCGTGGTCTCCACATCACCAGGCTTCAGCACGCCCGCCTTCTCCATGCGCTCCTTCATGTTGTTCTGCCAGTCGATGAACCGAGCCTCGCCCAGTTCAAGCGCTGCCTCGAACAGATGCGGCTCGTAATCGTTCATATTCGAGAACGAACCCGCAGGACCGCGCTGGTAGTGCCGAGTCGTCTTGCGACCGTTGGCTGCGCCTTCCTTCTTCCCTCGACCACGAGTGTTGCCCGTCTTCGGAGCCGCATTGGTCTTAGCCATGCTCTTCCGACCGGCACCGGCTCGGCGTCCGCCACGCTTCGGCTTCTCGCCATCAGCCTGACCATTGCTCGTGGTTGCAGCAGCAGTCGTCTGCTTGCGAGCATTGCGGCTGCCAGCTTTTCGACCGCCGCCTCGCTTTCGCTGAGGAGTCGCATTGTCGTCATCACCGTCATTCTTGACGGCAGGCTTTCGACCACGCCGAGTTGTCGGAGCAGCCTTAGCCATGTTGCGGCGACGACCGTTGCCGCCGACGAAACCGTTGATATGGTCGTGAGTGCCCTTCAGCACTTGCATCAGCTCAATAGCGGGCTGAGTGTCACGACCCTCCATCGTGGCAGCGCCGACTTCGGCACTGAGTTCTTGCACTGCCTGAACGATGGATTCGCTCAGATTCTGTAGTTTGCTTGCCATTGTTTCCGTGTCCTTTCCTGTTGATTGGCTGTTCCGCAGCCCTTCAATGGATATTCTACTATCGACTTTTGCGCAATGTTTCGTAAAAAATACAAAAACGTGCGAAATTTGCCGGGAATTTGGGGTTGGAAACGGCAATGTCTCTCCCGTTTTTTAAAACCGAAGGGGAGATAATATCCCGAGAGTCGCTCGGGATATCTCGGCGTCGTTACTTCTTCGGACGCAAATCTTCGTTGAGCTGGCGGATTTCCTTGTCAATCTCGTCACGCCGAGATTTCACAGGAGCAATGAATGCCCGGAACTCACGCTCAGCATTGTCGAGCGATTTCTGGAGTTCAGCTCGCTCAGCTTTCAGCTTTGCAAGACGCTTGACCTTTCGGTCCCCGCCAGGTGACCAGGCTGAGCTTGCCACCTTCACTCGATGCTTCGATGCAAGTGCCTTCAATTCGTTCATGGGGACACCCGTGCGCTTCGAGACCAGCTCGCAGTAAATCCGCATCACTTCGGGTCCGTGCCAGGCGACGTTCATGGCAGCCAGGTCGTTGACAGCCCACGCCATCATGAGTGGAAATACAGCAAGAAAACGAGACGAGTCGCTGGCGTAAATGCAACGATTGCGGTAGGTGGCATTTCGACGCCGATGGCTCACATAAGCCCTGGTCTGAATGCCATAGCGAGGCAACGTGTCAGCTAGCCACGTGTCGCAATCTTGATACGAGAGTTGGACATCTCTCTCGCCAAGTAGACGGGAAACGTCTGGAAGGAAGTTGTTCCAGACCTTACTCCTCTGGTTATCTCGGGGTCTGCTCATCAGGCGTTATATCTTTTACACCTGATGAGCTTGAGGAATTCAACCCCGGAGTGCGATGCCTGCTTCCAGTCGATTGCGGCGCTTCTCGCCTCGGAGACGCTTCAGCTCCGCCTGGAAAAAAGCGATTTGCGACTCAATATCTTGTTCGCAGCTCAGCGTCCGCTTGATACTCCGTTCAGAAGGAGGAGCAACTTTTCGAAAGTAGACATCCTGCTGATTGGCATACGTGCGGGCGATTTTGCTCTCAACAATATCGAAGTGCTCGAAGAGGTACATCAGCACGCCGACGAACCGCTCGCCGTGTCCAGCATCCCTCACTCCGAATCGCATCTCGACAATAGCGTGCGCCACTTCGTGGAGCACGATGTGCTTGTTCCTTGCCCAATCGGGCAGACTGATTGTGTGGTCGGTGGGACGGTAGTAAGCGACCGTCTGCTTGACGCTCCTCGGACCACGGATGACGACCCTCTTCACCCCATACAACTCACAGGCTTCATCCGCAATCTCTTGACAAGTGTCGAGAGACAACGGTCGGTTTCGCACCGACTTCGGCAGGGGAAGAGAATCCTCCCAAAGATAAACTCGTGAGCGCTGAAAATCCACTGGTTCTTCAGCCATGCTTCAGTATCCACTGTTGAAGCTAATTCTATGCTCGATTGCTTGCGAAGTTGCTAGCAATTTTGCTACCAAGCCATTCATCCATGTCTTGTTTGGCTTCCTCGATGCGTATCTTTCCACGCAGCAAAGGGAAGTCTGACTTCCAGTCTTCAAGGATACCGTACACGCCGTTCTGAACGAGCATCTTAACGAGAAAGTTCGTTTTGAATGGGATGCCGATGTAGGCTGCGTGCTCGACATTTCTCCAGGTGAGGTCGTAGACATTGCCGGACCTGTCAATCACCCAGGCGTGCATCGTTGGGATGATGCCGAGACCGAAGCCCTCGACGTAGAGGAAATCATCTGGATTGGACATCACCAAGTCGGCACAGTTTCCGAAACACCTCTTCTTTGGGCCAAGCCGGACTCCTCTCGGGCGCTTGGCAGCTCGCTCGAACTCGACACCGTGCTGCAACACAAGGTCTTCGTTACCACAGTAGAGCAGTGAGCTGCCAACTCCATTCTTCTTCTTGAAGTCGGCAAGCATCTTGAGATGCTCTCGAAGAGCGTCAAGGGATGTCATTGTATTTTTACGCCAGGCTTTCTGGGCGGTCTTGAGGATTGTGCTCAATTTTTTCCTCAGAATCAAGTTTTTTCTTGAGTAGGTAAATAGCTTTCACGAGATTGGGCACCTCGGAAAGGATGCGACGACGATGGGTGAAGTAGTTGTCTCGCATCATCTTGAAGACGGTCTCCGGCACGGGAGGGTCGATGAGAGCAATCTTCAGATAGCGGACCTGAGATTCGTTGTAAGCTTTCCACTGTCGGTGGAAAACCTGTAGGAAAACTTCGAGTTCATCGAGCGACTGGATGCGTTTTGGAGTGTCCATATAAACCTTATGCGGAGCAGGACGATGTTTTTGTCCGGCCACACAAGAGGTAGCTCGTGAAAAGTGCGATTTTGCCATCGACATCCAGGTTTTTGAAGCTAAATTCGCCAACTGGATTATATGGCCAACGGCGACCATCTCCAGGAACTCGTAATGAAGCGAGCAACTCAAGGCATCTTCCAGATTTGCCTCATCCAGCTCGGGGAAGACCATCTCATCACGAGAGCTTTTGAAACAGCTCTTCTGCTCGATGACCACGACCTCATGATGCGAGCCGTCGTTCTCCTGGAGAACGTCGAAGGAGCAAAACAAAAAGTGCTGTGGGGAGAATGACGAAGGGGCTGAAGATATTCTTCAGCCCCTTCCACAGTTAAACCGACAGAAGCTCTTTCCCGGTTGCATTGCTACATCCGCTTCCCGGAGTAGGTTTTGTCAGCATTGCTGCTTTAGTTCCCTAGGAGCACGCTCCGGTACGTTCAGAATCTCTTATCGAACGTAGGCTTTTGACGGCTTCCGTTCGTATGCGTGCGTGTATTAGACGTACGCCTCGAAATTCTGATTTGTCGGTTTTCTGGATTGCTCCAGAAATCATGTCCGCTCTTCGGGCCGCATCGCTGCTGCACTTTCTTTCCGTTGGCTAACTTCCTTCGAGAAGACAAACCACCTTTGACAGTGGCTCATCCGCCTCTTCCGGCACCAGGTGTGCCCCGCTCTCTTGCGAGAGCACGCTCGGTTGCCAACCCGAACGCATCGACTATCCTGGACGATGAGCTGACTTTAAACTTTCAAATTGTTGGTCGGGCGCTGGGAGTCTGTCTAACGACTCTCACTTTCTTTCTGCTTTCCCTGCTTCTCGTTTCCGGCTTTGACACCTTGACGAGCGCCCTGAAGTTCGTTTCCCTTTCCCTTGATTTGACTCTTAGGCGGGCTGGGAGAGACGGATATTCTCACCCGTGGACTTCCGGTGCGTCCGACCAAAACTTTCCAAGCGAAGAAATCTTGTGAACATCTTCTCCGAGTTGCCTCTTCTCTTTCGAGCTTCGGCTTGTTTGCTCGTCGCTTGTAAAGAAGATGATACGATACCCCCGAGCACCGTGTCAACCCCTTTTCGAAAAAACACCAAATCTTTTTCGCCCGACCAAATCTTGCTTCACCAGCAGCAACAATTTGGTCCCCTCGAAAATCAAATATATAAGTTTCGAGGGAAAAGTTCGCCAGCGCCGAGGGCAGCGAAGATGATTACTCATCCCGACACGACGCTGGCCCGAGTTGCTTTGGAGAGCCAAGGAGACCGCGGTGATACGGAACATCCTTCCCGGACGCCGAAGCGCACGCAAAAGAGTACCAGAGTCAACACTGTCAAAGACAAAGAATTTTCTCCCCACGTTTTCCACAGAGTTATCCACAAATGAAGATTTCTGATACAATGTAGAAAAAGGCAGCCGACATGTACAGCTATCGACTTGACCAAGGACTCGCACAAGGCATTTGTCTCGCATGCATCAGCTACGAACAAGCACTTGACATCTGTAAAAAATACATCCTCAACTCGCCTGACCCAGAACTACGACGAGCTTATATTTTTTACGATAGCTGTGGACAGAAGACGGAGCTGGCGAGTTTGAGCTTTGATGAAAGGGAAATGCAGCTCAGAACATATGAGCGAGTTGGGTCTGCGCAATTTCCTAGCGAAATCTACAAAATAGAAGGCGCACAGTTCTTCACTGGACAAGACGATGATTGAGAGCGCCTGCCACCACTAAGGCTTATTTCTTCAGCAGTGACTGATGAATCTCTCGGGCGAGTTTTCGAAGCTCTCGAATTTCTGCACGGTTTTGCAGCCAGATGATAATCGTCAGACACAGAGCTGATGCGCTCATCAACAAACTGAGCGTCCAGAGATAAACTTCGATTACTTCCATCGAGACTCCAGCTCAGATACCCACTCTGGTGCATGGCGGAGCCAGCTACTCCACCTCGTGTGCAAACGAACCATCTCAGGATGAGTCGAGTGCTCGAAAATCTTCGGGTCCACACCCTCGTGGGACAAGACGGCCATTGCCGCACACAGCTCTGCAAATCCGGCCGAGCGAAGGACATCTTGCTGGTTCAGAATGCTGGCTGGAACGGTCTGTCCATATGCGTAGACTTCCAGGAGCCACTCGTCATCGAGCTGATGAAGATTGAAGTTCCATTTCGAAATGGGCGGCGGATAGGTTTGGAGAGAACGACTCGAATCATCCACCCAGAAGACGACATCTCGCCAAAGCAATGGCTTTCGGTCAAGTGTCTCTGTAACATCCGGCTCGGGAAGACTCATGAGCACTCCTTATACAAGGAAGACGAAAAAAGAGCGCCACTCCGTTTTCACGAAGCAGCGCCAGAAAGGAGAGTGATGAAGCTCGTTCCGTCTTAGCCGCAGGCTACCTTGTGGGACTGGTAGATTGGAGCCAGGAAAGCTGGCACCATGTCTTGGACGTTCTGAAGAAGAGACAGATGCTCGTCAATCAGCGACTGAAGACGCTCGGAGCTGACAACTTCACCCTTGATGTCATCTCCTGTATAGCGTAATGCACTCCGAAACTCCGCCGTTGCATACAGAGTCGGCTGCGGTCCATCAGCCACCAAAAGGAACTTAGCCGCACTCTTCGCATAGTGAAGCGAGAGCAACTGACCAGTCTGGAGAATCTTGCACAAATAGGAATGGAGCTGGTCTCTCGTCACCACGTGAGGCTTGATGTTCTGACGGATTGCCAAGGGAGGAAGCGTCTTCACTATCCCTCGGTGAGTCTGAAGCCACTCGGTAATCGCCGCAGCGTCAATCCGAGCTTCCTTCGCAAACTCCAAGTCCGTAGACTCAATCGCCGCGGCTTCTTCAAGCAACCTATCTCTCGTACAAGCTGCCCAAGCATCCGCATCGAAGACGAGAAACGGAGCATCCACCTGAGCTGCCGTCGCTTTACCTCGATTTATAATGACCCCAGTTGTTTTCAAACCGCTGCACTCCTCGTCGTGAGACATCGAACGTTCACCTCGTCGCCTTGCTTCCTGCTACAGAACTTGGCTCGTCTCACTGATATTTTTACTTACGCAAACTCACCAGACAATCGCTATGATATCACTAACCAGTCGAAGATTAGCAAGAGTGTCCCCAAATTTGCACACTTTTTTGCTCTCTCAGGCGCAAGAAAGGGGCACCAGTTGTGTCTGAATGCCCCTTTAACTACAAGATGTTGATGTAGCGTCAGTTAATCGTGCGGCGGATTGCCCGGATATCTCCTCGAACCTCGTTAAGGCTCAGACCCAGGTGGTCGGCAATCTCTTCCATGCTGAAGCGCTGCATGAAGTAGAGGTCCATGACCTGCTTTCGTCGGTCGCTCAATTTCTCCATCTGCATCGTAATCTCTAGATGGCGGAGGTGCTCTTCGCTTCCAAGGCGGTCGTCAGCACGGAAATCGAACTGGGCTTCCTCACCCAGATAAGTGTTGCCTGAGTCGAGAGAGTAAATCTCAGGATTCAGAAGTGCGAAGCGGTCTTTTAGGTCGGCGATGTCATCGTCTCCCTTGATGCCATGCTTCTCCTCGAACTGACGCTTCTTCTCCAGGTCGTTGTCGTATTTGCCAGAGAGATACGAGCGGAATGTGCTGAATCCTTGAGGACACTGGATGAAGGCATCCTCGTCAACCATCGTCTTGAGCCAATTGCTGACTCGGAGATAGACGTACGTCGAGAGCTTAGCTCCGGCTGCTTGAGCCTTCTCGACATTGAAGTGGTCGTACGCATGGATAGCACCCAAGGTGGCATGGCTGAACTGGTCATCGAACTCTGTCCATCGGCGATGGCGCTCATATGCCTTCTGAGCCAGACTTTTCAGAAGCTTCTCGTGACGAAGCAGCAAAGCTTCGAGAGCGAGATTTGGACCTGATGCTTGTTCTTGCTGGCGTCGGTATTCAAACCAAAGAGCCACTTCAGGAATGCTGACGTATTCCGAGGGGTGGATTGTGCGGTTTAGCGGTTCGTAAGAGTATTCACTCGATGGGCGTCGATGCCCGGTCCCGCCCTTTGAGGGGCGTGGACAAGATTCGTTCACTAGTTGTTACTGCTCCCTAAATGTATCCAGTGAGTTCCAAAGCCACCCGCTCGATTCCAACACAAATCATCGGGATGAATCTGACTCTACACCCACAGTGTATCTAACACAGTACATGTATTGTCAGAATTTGCTTGCGGGAATTCGAGCAAAAGATGCTTGCATGCATCACTTGATTATCTTGAGACCCAATTTCTTCAGCAATTGGCGGTTGATTGCTGGGAACCCAGTTACCTCAACCTCATCTCCGGCCGAACTATGCACCTCGATGGCCTGGTCGGTGACCACGACATCCTCGCCGATGAGATGCACTCCTCTGCCAGGCAAGTTGGAGAAATGGAACCGTTGGTTCGAGCTGCCTGCCAATCCGTTTTCGAATCGTAGTTCTTCGACATAACGACCATCAATCAAAAGGTCAATGTAACGGAGACACTCTTGGGCCGCATCTGGAAGCTCCTCGATGACGAAGCCCGTGAAACAGATAATCCCCTTCGGCAGCCCTTTGAGGATTTCGCCATCATGAAGCGCCCGGAGAAACTCCAGCAGGCTGTCGGGCTGTTCGAGTGGGTCACCACCTGTCAGAGTCAATCCTTCAGCTCCGCTCGCTAGCACCAACTCCGCCAGCTCGACTGGATTCCAAAACATGCCGCCCGAAGATTTCCAAGTCTCAGGATTGAAACATCCACGACATCCCTTCGAGCACCCTTGAGTCCAAATCACAAATCGGCTGCCCGGACCGTTCACTTCCGATGAAGGAATCATCGAGTGGATTAGCAAATTCATTTCGCAGCTAACTCCACCATCCCCGCTCCCGAAATACAATCGACACTCGGCCACTGAACATGAAGCGCTGGAACACCCTCTTCCTGATACATTGAAGCCAAATCAGGATAATCATCGAGTGCCAAGATGACGTTGTATTTTTTACGCAGCTCAGTCAGAACTGCACGCTTGTAGACAACGTGGTCGAATTTGGGTTCTCCAGGTAGCCAGTAGATTCCGGGCGACCGCTCCACGTAAGCCGGACGCATAATTAAATCCTCAGAACAGATTGCGGGATTGATAAAATCTTGGAGCCAAATCAAAGTCGGCTCCCGCCCGTCTTCACCACGGGAAGTGACAAAGAAAAATCTGGCTGGGAACATTCCGATTTGCAAAGCTCGGTAGAGCCGCAAGCCGGAAGGAATCACCTCGTCCTCTTCGGTCGTGGCATTGTAACGTGCCATCGACGCACGCCAGGCATTGTAATCACCACGATTCAATGCTTCTATGTCTGCGTATTTCGCAATCCTCTTCGAAGAATCACAAAGCACGCCATCAATGTCGAAGATAATCGCTCTCGGACGTTCTGAAATTTCAGTCATTCATTTCCTTCGCTTGCGCATGCGCTCACGTAATTCCGCAAGCTCACGCTCCGCCTTAAGCGCACGCTCACGCCAATACTCTTCATTGCGGAAGTGATATCTCGTGCGCACTAACCAATGCTCACGAACAGAAGCCTCATCCAAAGGCTTCCCATCATCCACACTCAACTTCACAAAGAAATTCTACTGCCCACATTCCGAATTTACAAGACGGAAATTATACGGGCGTGCGGGAGCGCCTAAGACACATGCGCTCGAAATTCTGAATTGCACATATGAGTGAGCGTGCTCGAAATTCTGAATTGCATACGCACGCACGTTAGCGCAAACGCCCGCTCGAAATTCTGAATCACCAGAATAGGAATAGGTCGTGAGATATGAGACGCTGCTTTGATACTGCCGTCCCGTGGTGCTCAGCCAGCATTGCACTAGCATTGGAGTGCAGCCCACTCCAGCGGATTTACTTTAACGACTCAACCCGGAGTCGCCCACGACCATCAAGATTATATACACCACCAACACAGCTCGTCAGACTCAATTCAACAAACCGCACGAGATATCACAGCAAACATACTTGCTCTCCTCACGACAATATTTTGAGGGTCGTTGTATTTTTTACGAGAGCTGCTATATCATCAAAGAGCAACGGAAACAAAGACAGAAACATATCCTCTCTCCCCTAGCCCCGTGTAAGGATGCCCTCTCCTCACCGGGGCTTCTTTTTTGTTATCACCGAATGTCTACCAATTTCTCACCAAAATCGCCCGAGAAATCCAATTTCCCTTAGAAGGAATTCAAAAGAAAAATCAGATGTCTACTAATATCTAGCAGACATCTGATTCGGACGCTAATTAGAACCAATTGAAACCAATTAGCCTAATTCGATACCTTCGGCTTCGAGGAAGTTCTCAAGCTCGATTTCGTGGTTTCGTTGAGCCACATGAGTCACAGGCGCAGAGTCGTTCTCGATGAATGCAACTTTGATGGGAGAAACAGTGCGAGACATAGTGGATTTCAAATCCCTAGGTAGCTCTGACGAACTGAATACACGAATCAAAGGAACACCATCCCGCTCGGCTAAGCCCATACCGTGAATGTTGTATTTCCCTAAATAGTAATTCTCAAGAGCGTCTTTGGCTGAAGAGGCAGCCCTCTCTAATTGACGCTGCTCTTCACTCACCTTGATGCGACGCCTCTCGACAGAAGCTCCGGCACCACCAGCTCCGCCGCCTCCTGCCGCACCGCCACTGGACGAACCTTCACCCGAATCATATCCGGGCTGTCCATGCGGGTCCATCGGAATGCCTTTACCGTCATGAGAATCCTCGTGCGGCTTCTTGCGGCGACGAGCCTCAACCTCAGAGGCAACCCTCACCATCATCTCGGTCGCCTTGTTCGCCAAAGCAACATCTCCACGAGCATCTAACTCGTCAGCCAGCTCCGCCAGCCCTTGAAGTACATCTTCCATTTTTGTTTTTCTCCTGGGGAATTTTAGAAATCCCGGAGACAGTCAAGACTATCCACCCGAGCATTCAGTCGGGCAATTTCTTCCCGAAGCTCACGGATTTCAAGTCGCAACTTCCTTACCGAATCGTCCATCTCATTCGATAGACCCTCGAAGCGGAAATCGTAGCAATGACACTCTCCTGGGCAATCACACATGGTGATTATCTTCTACAGGTTCGAGGCAATTTCCTGAATATCTGTCTCGATACCCGAACCTGAGCAGACTCGAATCATCAGCGTGAATCCTCCTCGGGCGCACACGAGATTTAGGTTCGAGCCGTGTAAAAAATATGGAGTTGAAATTTCGACCGAGGCAGTTTCGACCTTGCCAGCCGAATTCGGACAGGTTTCGAACAGGCATCGAACAAGGTATCGGCTAGGTTTTAGACAGGATATCAACTGCCTCTCATCCCGCTTCTTCGGACAAATCTGGCGACAAATTTCCGAAGCGATT
>Ga0196964_10000100_pt1 | contig 60495 bp, 98 predicted proteins | sample S1_10metaG_FD_148615 | JGI IMG/M metagenome (GOLD analysis project Ga0196964, IMG submission 148615) | Soil microbial communities from Anza Borrego desert, Southern California, United States - S1_10 | ecosystem: Environmental > Terrestrial > Soil > Desert | place: USA: California | collected...
ATCGAAAAGCCGCCCGTGTCGTTCTCGGACGATCGAGGCTACATCAAGAACCTGCTGAACCGGCCGTGCGGTGGCGTGCAATTCATCTTCAGTCGAGCAGGCTCTAAACGCAGCTCGCACTGGCACAAGACAGACGGGCATGTGCTCTACGTGCTGGAAGGAATGTTCGAGTACTGGGAAAGGCCGGTGGGCAGCACAGAACCGCCAAATCGGCTGCTGGTGATGCAGGGCGAGCAGATCTACACCGGTCCCGGCATTGAACATTGGACTCGGTTTTGTGTCGATACGCAGCTCATCAGCATGAGCGACAAGGCGAGGACGCATGCCGAGCATGAGGCAGATCTTGTGCGTGTGGAGTGGGTGCCGTGAAGAGCGACAAGCAACGCGAGGTGGACATTGTGCAGGTAAACGACGGCTACGTAGGCGAGGCGTTCCCCGGCGGGAAGGGATACCCAGGTACACACTTCTTGGCGAGAGACTTCGACGACCTGGTCGACAAGCTACGCAGGCTGTTCAAGGTGGAGCCAGGCAATGGCTGATCATTCGGTCCGTTCCACGTGTCGCCTGTGCTCCTCCCCCAGCCTCACCACCGTCCTCGAGCTGAACCCGACACCGCTCGCAAACGAGCTTCTAAGCGACCCAGACGAGAGCGCGAAGCAAGAGCGGTTCCCGTTGCTGTTGGTCCAGTGCTGCGCCTGTGGCCATGTGCAGCTGCCGGTGGTGGTGAAGCCCGAGAGGTTGTTTCCGCCGAGCTACCCCTACCAAAGCGGGACGAGCGCGGTGTTTAGGGAGCACTTAGCGGAGCTCCACGGTGTCGTACAGCGGCTGCTGAAGCATAGTTACCCCGGTGTCGTGCTCGACGTCGGGTGCAATGACGGCACATTCGCGAGCATGTTCGTGGACAAGGCTTTCGGCGTAGACCCGGCGGCTCCGGAGCGGATGGGTTTCTTCCGCGGCTTCTTTGGTATGGAATGGGCCAAGAAGAATAGCCCGTACGCGCGCTTCGAAGTGGTCACTGCGCTGAACGTGTTCGCCCACGTCGATGACCTCAACGACTTCGCCGGGGCCGCCTCGTTCGTGCTCGAGCCCGACGGCCTCTTTCTCATCGAAGTTGGCTACCTCCCCGATGTCATCGCGACCCGGAACTATCCGGTCATCTACCACGAGCACCTGAGCTACCACACGCTGCGCCCGCTCGTTTCGTTCTTCGAGCGTCACGGCATGACGATGGTGGATGCGCATCGCATCGATAGCCAGGGCGGCTCGGTGCGCATCTTCGTCAGGAACGGTCCGGGCGAGCAGAGCGACAGGCTTCAGAAGCTGATTGCGGAAGAGCCGGAGACGTTCGAGTTCAAGGTGCTTTCGGAGAAGATGCTGGAGGACCGGGCGACACTAAACGGTTTGGGCTGGTATTGGGGCTATGGAGCGCCGGCCAAGCTGACAACGCTATTGCATGCCACCGGAGCCGAGAAGCCTGTAGGTGTCCTCGATGACAATCCGCTCAAGGTCGGCAAGTTCGTGCCCGGTACCGATGTGCCAATCATCCGGGCATCCAATGTCGATTTGCTGAGCGAGAAGAGAGACGCGGTCATCTTCTCCGCCAACTTCGCCGACGACATCAAGGCGCGGCATCCGGAGTTCAAAGGAAGGTGGGTGGTGTTGTGAATCCGGCGTTCCTCGCGGTCTGGGTCACTGGTGCGGTCGTGGGGCTCTGTGTGTACGGCTACATCAAGGGCGAGAACGAATACGGCAACGTTTTTGAGCAAGATCGTAGGCTCGCGGTGTCGGCTTCGATATGTGTATGGCCGGTTACGGTGGCCATTGCGGTTGCTGTAGCTGTGCTGGTGGGGCCGTTCTTCGCTGGCAAGTGGCTACGGAGGCGAAGGGAGTCGCCACGATGAAACCGCAGCACTTACACGTGCTCCGTGAGCAGTACAACAAGGGGGCGATGCTGTTCGGCAGCGAAGAGCATGAGGCTTGGGTCGAGTCCATCACAGAAGCGGCGCCGGCTCTGTTCGAGGCAGCAGAGCTATTGATGGATCTCCACGAGGTCGGTGAGCACCCACCTGTCAAGTTCTACCCGGTGGCGCCGAAGTGGCCACCGGAGCGCATCGAGCGGCTCGTCCGCTGGCTGAGGGCGCCATGAACCTCGGCCTCATCGGCCCCGGCCGCCACGGCAAGCGCTACCTGGAAGAACGCAACGGCGGCCGGCACGTCGTCGCTGTCTGCCGGCGCGGTGACTCCCTTGACGATCTGCTAGCCAAGGTGGACGGGGTCATCGTGGCGACGCCTCCCAACACGCACCGAGACATCGTTCTGGCGGCGCTCAGGGCGGGCAAGGACGTGCTTTGCGAGAAGCCACTGGCTCTGACCTGGGAAGACTGCAAAGCGATGCTGGACGCCGCTGAGGCGGCGGGACGGCGGCTTGTGATCGCGCACCAGCATCTTTGGGCGGATGGGTTTGCCAAGCACCTGGGCGCTCCTGTGAGTCACGTGGGAGCCGTAAGCGGTGGCGCGTATGGTCACGACTACTCGGCCTGGTTCGACTGGGGCACTCATGATGTGGCAATGGCTATCGCCGCGTTTGGAGTGGCCCCGGTGCGCGTCTGGATAGCCGAGGAAGGGCGCAGGCTGTATGGCGCACGGCTGCAATTTGAGTGCGGTGGCGCCGACATTCTTACGGGTTTGCTACCGGCGAAAGTGCGCGCGTTCCAAGCTCAGACTACTCGCGGCGGCTGGTCCTACGACGGCACCTTCGAGCCCGGCCGCGAACCCATGCGGCTGATGGTGGAAGCGTTCGTCGAGGGTGAGACGGCTTGGCGTTCGAGCATCGACTTCGGGCGTGCGGTGTGTAGGGCGCTGTTTGGCGTTGGAGGCACGGAATGAAGTCGTGTGAGCACTGTGGCAAGGATTTCAAACCAGTGAAGAGATCGAGGCGCTTCTGCTCGAAGTGGTGCTCGACCAAGGCCACAGCTATCGGTCGCGTACTGGTCGGCAAGTGTCAGCTGTGCGGCACTGCATGCGTCGGCGCGACGGTCGTATTCTGCGCTGCCTGCCGGCACGGAGATGTCTTGCGCGTGCATGAGGAGCGGCGCTTTTGGTCAAAGGTGAGACGCGGGAACGCTGAAGAATGCTGGGAGTGGGTAGGTGGCAGTTGGAACAAGAACGGTTACGGCCTGTTTCATACCTCAGAACCACGGAAGATGGTCACGGCTCACAGGTTCTCGTGGAAACTGAGCAATGGCGACGCCGGCGATCGATTGGTCTGCCACCACTGCGACAACCCCAAGTGCGTGAACCCCGCACACCTGTTTCTCGGCACACAGCAGGACAACATGGCGGACAAGTGCCGCAAGGGCCGTCAGGCGCGCGGTGAGCGCTCCGGCCATGTGCGCCTGACGGAAGCGGTGGTCATGGATATTAGAGCGCGTCGCGCTGCAGGCGCTGTAATGCGTGAGATCGCGGAGGCGCTGGGGCTGAGCATTAGCACCGTGACGAAGGTCGCGAATCGACAGACATGGAGGCACGTAGGATGAAGAATCTTCTTTTAACCGGCGGCTGCGGCTTCGTAGGCTCAGCGTTCTGTCGGCACATTCTCCAGACGACGGACTGGAAGGTGACGGTGCTCGATAAGCTCGATGAAGCGGGCTATCAGGGACGCATTGCGGGACTGAAGCAAGACTACCCGGAGCGCCTGCGAAGCTTCTGGCACGACCTTCGAGCGCCCATCAATCCGGTTATGCTCCGCTCACACGGAGAGTTTCACTACGTGGCGCACCTCGCTGCAAACTCGCATGTCGACCGCAGCATCGTGGACCCAGCAGGCGCAGTGCTCGATAACGTCTTGGGCACGTGCCACCTGTTCGACTACGTGCGCAACCATCACCCGTACGCCAAGGTCTTGTACAAAAGTACGGACGAGGTTTTTGGACCCGCGCCGGATGGCGTCGAGTACGACGAGTATGGGCCACACTGCCCCCACAACCCCTATAGCGCCGCAAAATCGGGAGGCGAGGCGCTGTGTCCGGCGTTTGCGAACACATACGGCATGCAGATCGTGGTCTCGCATTGCACAAATATTTACGGACCGCAGCAGTACCGCGAAAAGTTCATTCCCATGACTGCGGAGAAGATCTTGCGCGGCGAGATGGTGCAGATTCATTCGCGCAACGGCGTGTCGTCGAGTCGCTACTACCTGCACGTTGACGACGTGTCACGCGGGCTGGTGACTATTCTCGAGCGCGGCGGGGTCATCTGCGGACCAGGCACGGGCAAGTACAATCTGACCGGCGACCGCGAGTACACGAACGCCGAGGTCGCGCTTCGCATCGCTGAGCTGCTCGGCCGCGAACTCCGTTACGAGCTCGTCGAGAACCCACCCAATCGCCCTCGTCCCGACATGCGCTACGCACTCAGCGGCAAGAAACTCGAAGCCCTCGGTTGGCGCCCAGAAGTGCCATTCGAAGTCGGACTGAGGGATGCGCTGGGTGTGTGATGGCAGCGCCTGAGCCAGAGCTACACGGCTGGCTGCCACCCGAGATCCCATGGGGCGAGGAGCTGTTGCTCACGCTAGCCACCGTCTACGCTTGCGTCTGGGTGGTGCGTTGGTGTCGCAGTTGGGCAGCGCAGAGGCAGCTCTCCGCGCAGCAGTACAGGCGCTCGGTGAGTCCAGGTGCAGCCTACGTGCTGCTATTCGTCTACTTGGTGTGGGCGACGCACTGGTGTCTGCGCTGATAAACGGCCAGCGACCGACACCACAGCTGGTAGCTCACAAGCGCCGGGCTCATTGCCAGGCGGCCACGGACGAAGGGTACTGGGGAACGGTGCACAGGACCTCGCATGGGCCGGCTGGTGAGCAGGAGCTGTGCCAGAGTGAGCCACCGGAACGAGCCTGCTGGATACCGCGCGACCGTGCAACCTTTTCAGCGAAGTAGTCAAGTAGGATAAGAATTCTGGTGGGTATAGGTGCGCAGTTGCGCAAACGCCCGAGGTACTCGCGCAGGCTTGCGCAACCGGCCGCTTGACTCAAATCGTGCCATTGTGCCACCCTGTGCCAGGAATGCACGTGGCACACGTGACCCATTGCGGCGAGAGCGAGGCTCAGAGCGGGCTCATAACCCGTTTTGGCTTGGTGCGACTCCAGGCGCCGCAACCCGTGCGGGGGGCCTCCCGATCCACAGGACTAACCCTCCGGTCGCGCGCGCGCGCGGACTCACAGGACGGCATTGGCCGAGGTCGATGACCGCATCCGGGAGGTCCTCAAGCTGCAGCTCGCTGGCAAGTGGCGGGCGGGTAAGTCTCACATCGATTTCGCTCAGCGCTACGGCGTCGCGATCAAGACGGTGCAGGACTGGGCCACGCAAGCCAGTCGCTTTCAGCGCATGTGCCTCGGAGACGACGACGAGGTGCGGATGCAGATCCTCGCCAACGTCGCTCGGGCGGGGCGGATCGCACTCAAGCAGTCTCGCACCTACGAGACCAGGAACGGAGACACCAGGACCTACGACTGCCCTGATGTCCGCTCTTACCTGGCAGCTCAGGAGCTTTCCGCGAAGTTGCTGCGGCTGTTCGACAATCCCGAGCGAGACGAGGGCGCGGACGAGCAAGTCCCAGTGGAGCAACTAGCGGCCGCGCTTCGGGCGCTTGGCCATGAGGTAAAGCTGAATGAGCGACCAAGATCTGAGCCAGCACCCATTAGCGCAGCCGGTGAAACCGACCGGGAAGAACGGGAAGAAGGCGGAGCCGGAGAAGACTGAACCGGCAGCCCCGCCCGACGTGACCAAGCCCTTCAAGCTGCGCATGGTGCGCACCTCTGAGGTCTTTCTGAACGCGCAGAACGGCAGCAAGATGCTCGCGGTGGGCGTGTACATGGCCAACGACGCAGGCGTCGATGGAGTGGTCGAGGAGCTCGTCCATCACCCGAGCGGCACTGTCGTTGCGAAGGTGGTCAACTCGCGCAGCGGCGCTGTGAAGTACGTCGTGATCCGCGGTGAAATCGTGGCCGAGGTGCTTTGATGGCGAACTACAGCGGTCTAGTCGCTGAGAGGCGTATCCCTAGTGCGGCCGAGGAGCAAGAGGCTGGCATCCGTGTTCAGGCCGCAATCGAGCGGCAAAGACACCGCTGCAGAGAGTGCAAGGCAGCACTGCGCGATGGCGAACAGTGCGGCTTTTGGAAGCGTCGCGTGGCTGCCGACGACAGGGTGGTATGTGAGCGCTGTGCAGGTCGCGGGAGGACGCTCAGTTGAGCGCCAATCTGGCCCCCCGCCTCCGCCCCACTGGTAATCACCTGCTGGTCCGCCGTGTCGAACCGCAGTCGGTTTCGAAGGGCGGCATCATCATCCCCGAGACGGCGAAGAAAAAGCCGTTCGAGGGAGAGGTGCTCGCAGTCGGCCCAGGCTGGCGCGATGAGCGCGGCGTCCTTCACCTGGTCGGTATCCGCCCGGGCGAGCGTGTGTTCTTCGGGGCCTACACCGGCACTGAGATCGGACAAGAACTGTTTCTTTCCGAGGACCAGGTGCTCGCAGTGATGGGCTCCGACGGCGAGAGCCTGCGCGCTCATCAAGACAACGTGATTCTGATGTTCGAGCCGCTGCAGAGCATGTCGAGTCTGCTCACGATCATGGATCGCAAGCCCAAGCATCGTCTCGCGCGGGTGATGTTGAGCGGGCCTGGGTACGTCACCAAGCAGGGTGTGTTGGTCGAGAACACCGTGCGCGTGCGTGACCGCGTCGTGGTCGATGCGCTTGCTGGACAGGACTACGACCTGGACGTCACGGTTCCACGTCACAACAAGGGAAGCGAGTTCGAGTCGCTCTTCGGGGAGTCGGGAAACTTCAGGGTGGTCCGAGAAGAAGAGATCCTGGGCATCGTCGGGCAGAGCGTGGGAGCGGTGGAGTGATAGAGCTAGCCAGCGAGGACGAACTAGCGACCGAGTGGGCTAAACGCTTCCGGTGTTGGATGGCCTCGCGCGGGCTGTCCACGGGCGTGCCTGTGACCGCTGAACACTTCCCCGTCCTCCGTCTCCCTGACGAGGTGACCTGGAAGCGTGGCGCGCGCTCTGGCGCTGGCTTCACAGCGGTGCTGAGCACGCTGATGCGCGCTTGGCTGCCGCTCTTGGTGTTCGGGAGGGAGCTGTGAGCAGCAACACCATCGGCCCCATTACTGGGCGCGACTGGGACCGGGCTCTCGGCCTCGACAGGCCAGAGGTGCGCAAGATCATCGAGGAGGCCTCAGCGCGGCTACTGCTGTTCCTGGGCTCTGCTTGCGCAGCTTCCGACCTAAGATGCAGCGGCGTCGATAAGCAACCGGGCGAGGGTTACAGCTACCTCGCGCGGTGGAGCTCCTACGAAGATCGCAAGGTGGGGTGCGTATGACCGACGCCCTCCAGCCCCTGCCGCCCATCGAGGAGCCGCAACCGCCTCCGCCTCCGAAGCGTTGGTATCTGTTTGTCTGCGACAGTCCGAATCCGGATAGCCACATTGGGCAGGCTGCCGGCAATGGCTACTTGAACGGCCCGTTCACCCCGACCATTCGGCGAGCGACCGCGGAAGACGTGGAGCGCTTCTGTGCGGCTCGTCCACCGAGAACGCTCGAAGAGGTCGAGCCGTTCTTCGACAAGCTAACGGCGTTGCAGCGCAACACTTTGATAACGCTGCTGCAGGAGCGTTACGGGGAATGAACCGCCGCCAGTTCCTCGGGGCCTTCATCGCTGCCGTCATCATGACGCTCATGCTGCCGTTCGAGCGGTTTGCGGAGTGGTGCAAGGGGTGGCTGAAGTCGTCGGCGCGCACTGTCTCCTTCGAGGATCTCAAGCGTGACAGCTACGAATACCGACTGACGACTTATCCGTCCTGGACGATTCACGTCTACCGCGCGAACTGGCCACTTGGCGCGACTTACACGGTGAACGCATGACCGCCACCGTCGCGATCCCATCCCGCGCTTGGCGTGCCGTCCGCAAGGCCATCGGTGCAACACAGAGCCACATCAGCGACTGTCACCCGAAGCAGCTCGCGCTGGTCAACGATCCGCGCCGGCGCATCGCTGTGCAGGGTGGGCGGCGGGGTGGCAAAAGTCACGCGCTCGGGCGTCGCTTGCTCGCCGCCTGTGAGAAACACCCGGGCGAAACCGCCTGCTATGTCACCCTCACCCGCGGCCGAGCTCGGGACATCCTGTGGGACAAGTGCCTTGCGCGCATCAACCGCAAGCACGAGCTGGGGCTCAAACTGGTCCAGCGCGAAGATCTCTTCATTGAGCACCCGAACGGCGCGCGCATCTGGCTCGTGGGAGTCGACGACAAGGGGCAAATCGACAAGCTCCGCGGCGGTTTCTTTTCCGAGGTGGTGATCGATGAAGCAATGGCCATGCAGGACTACCTGCAGGAGCTCGTCACCGAGGCGATTGAGCCGGCGCTGATGGATCTTCGCGGTGCGCTGGTCATTGCCGGTACTCCGAGTCCCATCATGGTGGGCTACTTCTGGGAGGCGACGACTGGAGGCAATCCGGACGTAGAGCAGTGGCCCGTGCACCGGTTCACGATCCTCGACAACCCCTACCTTCCGCACGGCGCAGCAGATCTTCAGGAGAAGCTCGAGAAGGACTACGGCGGCGACCCAACCCACCCTACCTATCGCCGTGAGTGGCTGGGCGAGTGGGTCGAAGATCTCGGCGCTCTGGTCTACCCGTTCACGTACGAAAAGAACGCTTGGGAGCCATGCGGGGATGTGAACTTTGGCCTGCCGCCAGGCGAATACCTCTTCGGGCTCGGCGTGGACGTGGGCTTTAGCGAGCGGTCAACGGCGTTCACTCTGGGTGCTCTGCGACGCGGCACAGGTCAGATCTACCTGCTCCGTTCCTATACGCGAAGCCGGCTCATCCCGACGGCGCTGGCGGCTCATTGCCAGCAGGTCCGTGAAGAGGTCGCGCAAGAGACCAAGACGCTTGAGCGCCCCAATGGGCTGCCGCTTACCATCGTGGTCGACGAAGGCGCCTTGGGTAAAGGCTTCGCTGAGCAGATGCGCGACATGGGCGTAGGCTGCGAAGCGGCGGAGAAGAGCGAGAAACGCGCCTATCAAGAGTACGTGGGCGGGCTCATCCGCTCGAGTTCCCCGCCTTACCGTACCGATGACGGCAGCTGGGAAGGCGGTTTCGGTGTGCTCGTGAACTTCAAAGAGTGCCGCGAGCTCATCGAGGAAGCGCGCAAGCTCCAATTCGATGAGGAGACAGGCAAGGAGAGCGAGCTTTACCGACGCCACTGCGCGGACGCGAGCCTGTACCTCATTCGCAAGATGATGCCGCGCTACGAGCCGAAGGAGAACGAGCCAAAGCCGGGCACTCCCGAAGCGGTGCGGCTCGAGATGAAGCGACTGAAGGAACGCGAGATCGCCAAGCGACAGAAGGCGAGGGTGAGCAAGTATGGCTAATCCCTCCCTTTCCGAGCTGCGCGCCATGTTGGCCTCCGGTCGAAAAGTGCATCCGCGCACGGGACTCGCGATCGAGAAGCATATCCGAAGCGAAGAGGCGGCCATGCGTCGTGCGCTGTACAGAGCAAAGGCTGACATCGCACGCCGAGAGAGAACCCTCACCAAGCTGGTCGGTGGCGTGGATGAGGCACGGCGCGATTACCTTGCCGCGAAGGCCAAGCGAAGGCGAAGGCAGGAAGCAGAAAGGGACAGCTGGTCGGCATTCCTTGCCGAGGAAACAACTCGGGTGGCGGTCCCACGTGGTGCGAGGGCGAGGCAACGGAAGCTCCGCATGGAGGAACTCGGCTTCACCGGTAGGGAGATGGGTTATGGCTAAGCGCAATCCTTTCAGGTTCACGTGGCGCGACCACGTCCGCAGGTGGTGGTACCGCTGGCGGCCGTACGAGGATAGCTACACGCGGCACGGCCGACGGCGCGTCTGGGCTACGCCCGCGGGTTACGCTGAGCTGCTCTGGCACCGACTCGGCTGCTGGTTGGGGTGGGTCCCGCACGCGAAGAACGACGCGCTGGGACCAGAGAACGCCTTCTACGCGCGGCACCCACAATGGGCGAAGAATCGCGAGAACGACCGCCGGACGATACGTGAGCTGCAGGCTGTTCAAGACAAGCGCAACGAGCAGGCCGAGCGCCTCTTGAGGTACCGCAATGGCTAAGCGCAAAGTCCCCAACGTCACCCGTGATGCGGGCAGCATCGGAGAGTTCGACAAGCCCTGGCATCAGCTCGACAAGAAAGAGATGGGCGTCGAAGTCTCGCGCCTATTCGACACTTTCCGCAAAGAGCAGGCTGGTAGACGCGCGCGCTACGTCAAGAACCTCGAGATGTACGAGAACCGTTCGCTCGGCGGCCACACGGCGCACAGCTACATGGGCGATGGCGCGAAGGATTGGCAGAACCCAGACCGCCTCGGGATCCTGCGCTCCATGGTGAGCAGCGCTGTAGCCAGTATCTACGCGCCTCAGAAGCCCAAGCCCCAGTTTCAGACGCTCGGCGCCACTTGGGCCACGCGCCGCAAAGCGTATCGACTTGACCGTATCTGCGAAGGCATCATCAACCAGCGGCAGGACGATTACGTCAACACCTGGGCGTTCACGCTCGACGCTGCAGTCGATTGCGTGCTCCAGGGTGTGGCCCCCATCAAGGTCATTGCCGACACGGAGGAGATGCGGATCACGCACAAGCTGGTCCCGCACCCCGACATCTATACGGACCCGGCCGAGGGACGGAACCCGAAGAACCTATTCCAGCGCGAGCCAATCGACGCGAGTCTAGCCATCAAGCTTTGGCCCAAGGCACGTCAGGCCATCGTCGGCGCGCGCCCCTACGAGTGGTTCGGGCGCGCCTCCACGCAGCGCCCACGGTCGACCAAGGTCATCGAGCTGCAGTATGCGTGGCGGCTGCCGTTCGGTCCGAAGAAACCTGGCCGCTGGTGCGCTGTCATCAACTCTGAGGTCGTCGACGAAGGAGAATGGACAGCGCCGGCCTTCCCGTTCGTCTGGCTTGGCTGGGAAAGGCACCGGGACGGCTTTTGGTGGAGCGGCCTCGGCGACGAGGTGGGTGGTATGGCCGCTAATGCGGCTGAGGTCGACTTGCGTCTGTACTACCGGATGCTCGTCGCGAGCGGGAAGAAGGTTTTTTACCACTCCGGCGCGGTCTCTAACCCTGACGATCTCATGCTGAACGAGGCCGTTACGGGAGTCGCAATCACGGACGGCGCTCCGTTCCCGCAAGAGAGCCTAACCCCGCCCTTCTCGCCAATGGAGCTCGAGTTCCGAGACAGCAAGGTGCGTGACGTGTGGGACGCGGCCGGCATCTCGCAAACCAGTGCTGCCGCGCGTCGAGAGCCGAATATCACGAGCGGCATCGCGCAACTCACGCTGAACGACACCAAGGCGGGCCGGCAGCTCACCAAGGGTCAGCGCTACGAGAACCTCTTCGTTGACCTGGCTCACCAATACATGTGGCGCCTGCGCGAGCTCGCTGAGAAGGACAAGAATTTCGCGGTCAAGTACCCGGGGAAGAACATGCTCCGGAGTTACAAGGTAGCCGACAGCGATCTGCCGGACGATGAGTTCTCGGTAACGGTCGCGCCGAGCTCGGCACTGCCTCACGACCCGGCAGGCAGGCAGGAGATGGTGAGCCAGCTGTTCTCTGCTGGACTCGTTGATCAGGAGCAGGCGAAAAACCTCATCGGCTGGCCCGACCTCGAGGGCGAGCTGAACATCGAGAACGCCGAAAGCGAGTACGTCGATATGTTGATCGACAAGTACCTCGATGCCGACGAGGACAAGTGGGGCATGGGCGACTACCAGGGGCCCGAGGGCTTCCTGATGAACAAGATGTATGCGCTCCGGCGCTTTGTTAGCGCTTGGGCCAGGGCACGCGTCGACCAAGCCGTGCTTCCGCCGGACGAGCAAGCGAAGGCAGACTTCAACATCGACCTGCTGGTCCGCTACATCAAGGAGCTCGTGGCCATGCTGGCGCCGCCTGTGGAGCGCTCGGGCCCTGGGCCACAAGTACAAGGCCCGCCGCCACCGGTGATGCCGCCTGGAGCCCCTGGGCCGGGCCCAATGCCCGGAGCGCCGCCTGTTGGCGGACCGCCGAGGCCGCCAGGCCCACCGATGATGCCACCCGGAGCGCCGCCCATCGCGGCCTAGGAGACGTATGTCCGACACCGCAACCGCAGCAGCAGCCGAACCCCAAGCACCACCGACCGCAGAGCCCGCACAGCCGGCAGCAGACAAGCCAGCGGGCATCGTGCGCGGCCCAGGGGGGCGTTTCCAGAAGGCCAAAGAGCTGCCGACGCTGTCCGAGCGCATGGCGGCCAAGGAGCGCGAGCTCGCCAAAAAGCCGGCGCCCAAGGTGCCCGGTGACACGGACGATGATGGCGACGAGGAGCAGCCCGCGAAGCCGCAGAAGAGCTCTGTCGGTGAAAAGAAGCCGACCGTAGCGAAGTCAGTCACGAAGCAGGAATCGGAGGAGGGCGACGACGAGGAGACCACTGGGCAACCCAAGCCACGTCGGGAGACTGTAGAGTCCGACGAGCCGGAAAAGCCAGAAAAGCCCGAGAATTTCACGCAAGAGCGGCTGCGTTTCACTGAGTGGAAGCGCCGGCAGCGAGAAGCGTTCGAGTCGCAGCTGCGAGCGGAGCGACAGAAGTTCGAAGAAGAGATCAAGACGGAGCGCAGCAAATTCGACGAAGAGCGTACCAAGTTCACGCCGCGCATGGAGAAGGCCGAGCGCGTGCTGCAGCTCATGGAGTCTGCGGCCTATGAGGAGCTCGCAAAAGAAGCCGGCTACGAGGACTGGGAGAAGTTCCAGGGACACGTGCTGGGCGTCATCACCGACCCGAACTACAAGCGCACGCGCGAGCTAGAACGACATCTCCAAGAGCGCGACGCGCGCGAGAAGAAGGAGCGCGAAGAGCGGGAGACGCGCGAAAAGACCGAGCGCGAGAAGGCCGAACAGAGGGCGAGGGCAGAGCAGCGCGCCCGGGCAATCGCTGGCCACAAGAAGGCACTCAGCGAGGCCATGGCCAAGAGCTCCGATCGTACGGTGGCGGCGATGGCGGACGATCCGGTGTTCGTCGGCACCGTGTTCGAGATCCAGCGCCAGAATTACGACCCAAGCACGCAGACTACGGTCACGCCCGAGCAGGCGGTCCGTATGGCGATGCGTGGAGCCCCGCGAACGTTGCTCGAAGAGCTGACGGTGCTCCGCAATCGTCTGAACAAGGCACTGGGCGAGGCGGCCGAACAGACTACGGCAGCGCCACCTGCTACGCCTGTAGCGAAGCCGCCCAAGACCGCTGTCGTTCCATCCACTGCGACAGTCGAGCCGGCCGGAGCCGGCAAGTTCAAGGGGCCGAAAGATCCGGCCTGGAAGGCCTACATGGCCAAGCGCTTGGCTGAAGCCGCCGACGAGGAGGAGAAGGAGCTCTTCGAGCGTCGGGCGAAGAAGGCTGCGCGCTAGCCCCTCAACCTCCGCTTCGCCCGTCTGAGCTCCTCCCGCTCGACCAGTTCCTGAACGAGCTCGCCCATGCTTACGTCGCTGGCCTTGGCTAGTGCGGCCAGGCGCTCGCGGTAGCCTGGCATCACCCGGACCTTGAGCTGAACCTGGCCGCGCTTGCTACGCTCGGCTTCGGGAATGGTCGGGCCGGAGGGGCCGGAGGGGCGGGGCTTGGTCACCGGTCGCCCCCCTCGCCCACGGGCGTGGTCGCGAACCGCGATTCCCACAACGTAACGAGAAACGCCTCTAGCTTGTCGTGCGCCGTCTGCGCGTGCTCAATGCCGATCGGCTCGTCGTTCTCAGTGTCTGCGTTGTCGATGCACTGGCCGAGCGCTTCCCAGATCGCCTTGAGCTCGTCGTATGTGAATTGCGGTCCCATCACTCCCCCTCGCTCGCGGGCTTGGTGGCGGCCAGCGCATCGGGTACGCGCCAACCGCGCGACTCGTACGCGCGGCGGTAAAACTCAACCGTGCAACGAACCACGGGCTCCCCTGGGAGAGCCTGTCCGTTCGCGTGTCGGTCTGACACCAACGTCTCCAGGCGCTTGCGGTCGAAGTCCCACACGTTGATCGCCGGGACGCCTAAATCCGAAAATGCTGCATAAAGAGTCGTTCGCATCTTTCCTCCTAGCTGCCTCAACTAGCGGGTATTTTTCGCAAGACACGCCGTGCAAGTGACGTGCTTCCGGTTGGAGGAGCCGCATGCCGCATCGGGGTCCCAGTCGCTAGGGCCACCGACGCGAGTACGGACACCACACAGGGCGATACGCTCTGACTTATCGAGCGTCGGGCCATTGGCGATCGGTACGTAGTGCGTGATTGCAGTCGTGCTCATGCTGGTCTCCTAACCACCAAAGCCCTCCGAGCATGACGCCGGGAGGGCTGGGGGTTTTCTCAGTCGGTTGTCTCCGCTTGCCACTGCGTCCGCGGCGCGACGGTCCTGATTCGCCGGCTTCCCGCTAGGGCTGTCATCACCGCTACAGCCTCCAAAGTTCAGCCGTTCTGCTCTCGGCTGTCCGTCAGCATCGCTGCCAACACAATCAATCTAACCACCGGTACCCCGCGCGCAAGGGGTGCCTGTCGCTTTGTGTGGCCGGACGGAACGGGCAGCCGGCGCCGATGGCGACCGGTGTATTTCACTGCCGAGGAATGCCTCCGCCGAGCCGTTCCGGCACAGAAGATTACACGCGGGGTACCAATCGGTGGTTGAGCACGGCATATCGCTGCTGCGTACATTGCCGCACCCATTGTACTGTTGACGTTTACAGTCGCGCCGACCTGTGCCACAATGGTCGGGCCACAGTCGAGTAATCCTCAGCAGTGGCTTTGTCCTGGCGAGAGCCAGTGAGAGCGGTCCGGGCCGCGTACCCAAGCCCGAGAAAACAACGAAAGGCGCTCCGTGCGCCGAGAGGTTTTCTCATGGCTGGCTCGTCTCTCACCACATTCGCTGCTCTGATGAAGGAGAAGTACGAAGACTCCGACATCGTCGAGCAGCTCGTCTATCCGCAAAACGTTCTCCTTGGCATGCTCGAAAAGCGCGGGGACGAAGGCATGGTCGGCAACGTCATGCCGGTGCCGTACTTCACGGCCAACCCGCAGGGCGTCAGCGGCACCTTCGCGGATACCCAGACGGTTGCGGCGCTCACCGCCGGCAACACTGTCTCGCATCAGCTCAACATCGAAGCCGGCGAGTATTACGGCGACGTCGAGATCGGTGACAAGGTTCTGAAGATGTCCCGGACCAACCGGGGCGCATTCTTGGCCAACAAGGAGGTCGAAATCGACGGCTTGTGGGAGACCGCGGGCGAGTCGCTCAACCTCTACGCCTGGGGCAACGGTGGTCAGGCACTTGGACGGATCAAGGCCATCAGCGGCAACCTGGTCACGCTGGAGAACGCCTCTGACGCGGCCAATTTCGAGTCGGGAATGCTCGTTGTGGCCTCGGCTGATGACGGTTCCGTGTCGACGCACTCGCTCCGGTCTGGCTCCGACGCCATCGACGGCATTAACCGCGCGACCGGTGTACTCGATTTCGACAACGTGGCCGACATCACTGGTCTCGCGGTCGGCGATTACCTGTTCCGCAAGGGCGACTTCTTCGGCGACCAGGGGGTCGTTGTGGTCAAGGGTGTCGAAGCCTTCATCACCCGTACGGACAGTCCGGCGGCTCTCTGGGGCGTGGCCGCGGCAACCCGCGCGCTCGACCCGCAGCGCCATGCTGGCTACCGCCTCGACTCGGCTGAGCTCATCGGCAAGAACATCGAGGAGCGTATCCGTATCCTGTGCGCACAGGGCACGAGTCGTTTCAAGGCGCGTCCGTTCACGGCTGGCTTCCTCCATCCCGAGGATTTCGTCGTGCTCGAAACGCTCATGGCGGCTCGCGGTACTCGGGCACTCGAAGATCAGAATACGAAGTTCGGGTATATGAAGATCGACGTAGTGACGGGCTCCGGCAGGATCCCGATCTACTGCGATCGTCACTGCCCGCGCGGCCACTTCTTCGGTCTCCGGATGGAAGATTGGTGGCTCTCGAGCGTTGGTGAGCTGTTCCACCCGCAGGAAGAAGATGGTCTCGTCATCCTGCGCAAGCACAACTCGACCAACTACGAGTATCGCCTGCTCTCCTACCCGCTCATTGCTTGCCGCGCGATGAAGAACAGCGGCCGAGTACCGATCTCGGCGGCCGCGTAAGGAGCCGCCCATGCCCGTCAACCACCTGAGCGAAGTCGAGCAGTTTCCGCTGAACGTCATCGGACCGAAGGGCCCGCATGCGTTCGTCGGCAGTCATCAGGCGCTCTTTCAGGGCCCCACCGGGCTCGTGGCAACGAGTTTCGGCATCGCCGGCGTCACGATTGGGCGCCTGCGAACGGGCGTCTACGGCGTCAAGCACCCGCCTATCCAACATGCACAGATCTGGCCGTCGATTCAGACGCCTTCGGGTCTTGGGTACGACGTCACATATCGCGGCATGAGTGGGCGCCCCTACAACTCGCACTCGGGTTACGCCGAGATCGCGATCACCAGGCCGGAGCAGGCGCCTGTCGTGACCGGAACCAATCCGAGCACGCTGGCGATGCACCACAACCCGCCAACCGGAGCCGTATTGGACCTGTTCTTCTACGCCTCCACGAGCAGTCCGCTTGGCTACTGACGCCTACAAGGATGAGGAGGCTGGCTTTTCCGAAGAGGAGGAGCCGGCCTCCGATTTTGACACCTTCGGCGCCGAGGCGCTCGGGATCTCCCTGGATGATCCAGATGCTCCCACGCGTCTCGCAGCGCTGAAGGAGGCCGTCATGGCCTGCATGGGCACGGACTACAGCAAGGACGAGAAGAAGAAGAGCAAAGGAAAGACGGACGAGGGTTTCGCTCTGATTTTCGGAGAGGACTGACTCGTGAGCCGCAACGTCAGTTTGGGTCAGCTCATGGCTGACGTGAAAGACCAAGCGGACGTCATGGGTCTGGAGGCTCGTCACACGGCGAGCCTCCTCACCCGACGCATCAACCAGAGCATCCAGCGCTTCCGCGAGCGGCTTTCAACCGAGGGTTGCCAGCACTTCCTGACGAGCGCCACCAAGACGCTCTCAGCGGGTGCGACGAGTCCCTACCCCTTCTACGCGCTTGATCTCTCCGGAGAGAACCCGAGCGTAGTACGTACCTACGCGGTGGATCTAACGGTGAACGGGGTCGTCAAGACCCTGGTCCACGTGCCGTTTGAAGACCGTGGGCGCTTTGGCGGCCCGAGCGCGCTTGGTGAGCCGCGTGCGTGGTGCAACTACCAGACTGCCAAAGTGGCCATCATGCCTGCGCCAGGCAGCGAGTATCAGGCGGTCGTCTGGTACTTGCCGGTGCTCCCAGACTTAGCGCTCGCCTCGGACACCTTCGACGGCGTAGCGGGCTGGGAAGAGTACATCGTTTGGGACGTGGTCTGCCAAGTCACCGTACGCGACCAGAACCCCGACGCGTACATGATGGTTGAGCAGACCCGCAACCGCATCTTCGTAGACATCTTGCGGTCGGCAACGAAGGTCAGCCGCGCGGGCGGCGCTGTTGTCGGGCGTGATCATCTCGGAGAACGCCTGGGCCTTGGCGTTGGGAGGGGCCGGCTCCTGCCGCCGCCTTAGCTCCATGCGCATCGTTGTCCTGGATGATGAGACCTATCGCCACGAGTATTACCGCCAGGTGCACTCGGAGCACGACGTCGTTGCGTGCAAGACCGTGGGTGAGTGCCGTGAGGCGCTGAAGAAGCCGTGCGACCTGCTTCTGCTCGACTACGACCTGGAACGCGGCAACTCCGCCGGTATCATTGCTGAGGTAGCCAGGCTCAAACATCGGCCTGGACGCATCGTCGTGCACTCGCGCAGCGAGCGTGGGGGGCCGTTTCTGGTGCGTGCGCTCAGGAACATCGGGATTCAGGCGGATAGCGAGCGCTTCTCCTACCGAAAAGCAAAGGAGCTGCTCGGTTATTTCCCCGCGAAGAGGGCCGGCTGATGCGCATCGCTGTGTGCGGAGGTCCCAGGACCGGCAAGAGTACCTTTGCCAGCAAGCTCGCGCGAGAGCTTGGTATCGAGCTTTTCTCAACTGGCAAGAAGGCGGTCGTCGCTACCGACAACTTCATCGGTGTCGGTTGGGACAACGTGCCGAAGTGCGTCATGGAGCGACTCGGTGAGCTCGACGACTGGATCCTCGAGGGCACACAGGCAACGCGCGTGCTGCGCCACTGGTACCGCACCGCTCCCGAGACGCTGAAGCTTGACCGCGTCCACTTCTTTGATCGCCCGTGGGTGCCGCGCAACGCCGGGCAACAGGCGATGGCGAAGGGCGTCAAGACCATCTGGCGCGAGGTGCGGCTCGAGCTCTTAAAGCGCGAGATCCCGATCATCTACGGCGTGGAGCAGGATCCAGCGCTCGGGCGGAGGAGCGCGTGACGCGCATCCAACGCCTCAAAACCAACCAGTTCAAGACTGAGACGCTCCCTCAGGATGCTTCGCGGCTCTTTGAAGAGCTCCGCGACGAGTTCGCGCAGCTTGCTGGCCTATTCCGCGAGCGGCTCTACCGAGACAAGAACATCATCACAGCGAGCACGACGCGTCCTGTCCTGAAGTTCGGACAGATGCCGCTCGTGGACACCCTGGCCGGTGACGTGGACCTACGCCTGCCGGAAGCGAAGCCGCGGGATGCGGGGCGCGTGCTCGGTTTCGTCAAGCGCTACGCCGATGGCTTCGTTTCGGTACAGACGGGCGACGGCAGCGCCATCAACGGGCATTACCAGCGCGCGCACGGCTTCACCCAAGCTGGGATGCATGAGTTCCTGTGGGATGGCTCGGGGTGGTGGTTTCAGGAGCCGACGGCGCACGTGCGCGCCCATAGCGACCGGCTACGACCGCTAGGCCTGTGGCAATTCAGCGCCGACTCCTTACTCACTGACTCGAGCGGTAACAGCTACACCCTGACGGTCGAGACTGGCACCGAGCGCTACACGCGCATCAACACGCACCTGCATGCGTTCTTCTTCGACGGTGCAACGTCCCTCTGGCACAACGCCGCGGTTGCCGCTCTGCGCATCACTGGGGACGTAACCTTCATGTGCCTGTGGGTGCTCGACACTGCGGTTGCGCTGGCACCTTGGGTGAGCCACCTCGCAAGCGGCGAGGGCGAGGCACAAAATATCCTTTACCGCTTCGGGTTCACGAGCGGCACCTATGGCACTCAGTGGCTGACGGAGAGCGGGGCCGGCGTCGACTCGAGCTACTCGATTGACTCCCACATGAGCCCGCCGGGGCAGCTCTGCCACGTGGCGGTCACCCGCACGAGTGACGTCATTCAGATGTACCAGCAGGGCCGCACGTTCGGCGATGCGAGCACCGCGCTGACGACTCCCACGGGCGGCGCCGACGGGCGACACAGGCTCGGCAGCACCGGGAGCACACACATCCGGGGGGCGATGGCGTCGGCTGTGCTCTACAACCGCGCGCTCAGCGCCCAAGAAATCCGCGACGAATACCATTACACGATGGGCCAGGCGCATGGCTTCATCACGGAGTTCCCGTAGTGCCCGATCAGCAAGTCGTCATTCGGCCAGGCATGAGCGAGGCGCTCGACCCTCGGCACTTGCCCATCGGAACGCCACGCTTGCTGCAGAACGTGCGCATACGGCAGGGCGCGCGCTTCGAGAAGCGGCCAGGGACGGCGAGCTTGGGTACCACGGGGTTACCTACAAGCAACTTTGCGACGTGGATCGGCTCGTATGGCGGAAACCCAGTTGTAGGCATTGAGGAGACGACAACTACTACACGCCGTGACATGGGTATCTACCTGAGTGATGGGGCTCAGTGGAATTACTTGGGTCGTCATGGCGTGTGTGTGCCGGAGCGTCGATTTGGAATCGCGTCCAAGGAAGAAGACCCTTCGCTCGGCCTCGATTACGGCTACTGCTCGGTCGCTGTCATTAGCGACATCATCTACGCGTGCTACACGCAGCGCTCCTCGAATTTGGTGACACTTGTTGCGCTGACGCCTGAGGGCGTTCAGTTGCGCAGCGCCACGCTTGCGGACGCCAGTGGGGGGCGGCTCATCTACACCGGCGGAGTTCTGTACCTGGTCACACGACTCACTACCGGCGCTGGGACGAGCATCCAAATACGCACCGTCACGGCAAGTTCACTAGCCATGAGTGCAGCGACGACCCTAGCGACGACGCTGCGCGGCAGCGGTCTCCCCTTCGATGTCGCTCCCCTAGAGAGCTCCAATGATTGGCTGCTCGCTCACCCGGAAACGGCCACCAAAATTCGCGTCAACCGGATGACGGGCACCTCTGTCACCAACACGGCGCAAATCACGACGACCAGTGCCCCCGAACGAGTAGGCGTTGCAGGTCAACTGGGGCAGAAAATCGCTGTGGTCCATGACGATGGCTCCGCTGCTGAGGTCGTCATGTTTGCCGACGACCTGTCGACTTCCGCGGCAGTGACCGTTGTCACACTGACCACCGAGAGCTGGATAACTGGGTTCGGTATTACCCGTGTCTCGAACTCCGCGTATGCCGTCTTGCTCGGCGCGTACAACTCTACGGCAGCGCCGGCGATAGCCAGCAATCTAACGGAGCACGCCGTGGTGAGCACTGGCGCCAGCGTTACGGCGGGTCCCTACCGGGTCTATCACTACCACCCGCAAACAAAGCCTTTCGTGGTTGGTTCTGCTGATGAAAGGCAGGTACTGGCGTGGTGCCACAACGAAGCAGGGGACGCTCACCAATGGGACGACCAAGCGGACCATGTACTGGTTTCATTCGAGCCCACGTCAGCTACTGGGGGCGGAGCGCAGATAGTAGCGATCAGCTACGAGCACACGGCCAACACGGACGACCCGCAGTGGCTTCACAACTGTGAGGTGGTCGCGCTTTCTGGTGGCCGGTACGCAACTCTTATTACTTGGACGGATCCTGCCCTATTGACGGGCATCGACTGTCTCGTTTGGACAGCAGGCACTGCCAACACCTCCGGCACTGGTGGCAACTCCCGTGTTTACCGCAGGGTCACGGAGAGCGGAGGCGGGCTCTACGTCTCTGGCGGGGCCCTGTATGACATCGGCGACCCGGCCCTGAGCACGACTCATTACATTCCCGAAAACGGGTTTGTGCATGCGCCCGTAATCAAGACCGCGGCAGCGGCGGGCGGTTCACTGACGGCCGGCACCGAGTACAGTTACCGCGCGGTCTATCGCCGAGTGGACTCAGTCGGCCGCGTGCACCGCTCCGCGCCCAGCGCCGTAGACACCGTTACGACTACGTCTGCGAACAAGACGGTCACGGTGCGCGTGGCTACCCTAGGCCTATCCGGCAGATGGGGTTGTCCCGGCGCGGCCACCGTGGCGGAAATCTATCGGTCTTGGAATGGCGGCCCCTATTACTACGTGGGGAGCACGGGCACGGTCGCGCCGACAGCGCAGACCATCACGTACTCCGACGATGATGCCGATGCAGACGTCGAAGAGAACTTCGTTCTGTATACAGACCTAGGCGTAATTCCCAACGAACCGCCCAGCGGTGCGCGGCTCATGTGCGTCGGCGGCAACCGCATGTTTTGCGTGGGTTGGCGTGAGAACGTCGTTCAGTTCTCGAAGCTCTACATACCTACGACGCCGTGGGAATTCTGCGACGACGACGCGTTCCGCATTTTCGTGCCAGAGCCCATCACCGCGCTCGCGTGGCTGGATGGCGCCTTGGTTATCTTCAGCAGCACGCGCGTCTACGTCGTTACCGGCGATGGTCCTAACGACCAAGGAACCGGTGGCTTCAGCGACCCGCGAGAGTTGCCAACGGCAGTAGGCGCCGACAGCCCGCACGTCGTGGAAGTGCCGCAGGGCCTCATGTTCAAGGGCGCCGGCACGATCTGGTTACTACCCCGCGGCTTCGGCCCGCCGCAGCCTGTGGGCGACGACATCCAGGAGACGTTGGCGAGTTACCCGCACCTGCGCGCAGCCGTGCGCTGTGCGAACGGCGACGACGACTGCACGCACTTCGTGCTCGCCGCTTCGGACAACGCAAACGCCGACACGCGCGTGGCCGTTTGGGATAACCGTCTCATGTCATGGTCGCTCGATAATATTGCCGGCGGCGTCGGAGCGGCCGGCAGCGTTGACGGCCAGTTCACGTGGGCGCTCGGCACCTGGAACGCACTTGCGGACATTCCCGTTCGTCAGTTCTCGACCGCACAGCACCAGGACTATGACGGCGACGGTAACGCGCGATGGATTGAAAGTCGCTGGGGCTTCGGCGACTGGCGTCCCTGGGGGCCGCTCGGTTGGGGCAGGCTCGATCGGCTGCAGATCCATGGCGAGGTTGCCGGTATCTGCGACATGAAGGTCATTGCGGTGACCGACGGTGTAACCGGGATGCATTCCGTCGGGCACACGATCCTTTCAACCAAGCACATGACTGGGCTCGGCCAGTTCTACGCCGAGAACCAGGTTCAGTACCCGCCCGGTGGCGCGTACACGTTCGACATTTACGACAGTGCACCGACCGGGGCGACCCGCGGTCTTGTGCTGCACTCAGTGGCCTTCAGTGCGAGCGAGCCGGACGGACTCCGGCGCGTCAGCAAGGCGGAGAGGTTCTAATCAATGGGACTCTATGACTATCTCAACTACTGGATGCAACGTGGCGAGGCGCCGCCGACCAACCCGTACGGTGGTTTTGGCGACAGCGGTGAAGAGGGCTCGTGGGTTGACCAGACAGCTGCTCAATACCAGGAGTCGCAGGGCGGCAATCAGGGAAGCGCTGCCGGCAGCGACGACCTAGACCCATTCACTTCGAATCCGGTGGGCACAGCGGCTTACGACAGCATGGTCAATTACGCCAAGGGCAACCCTATGGGGTCGGCAATTCACAGCAACCCAAGGATGGATGAGACATCGGCGATGCGCGGCGACCAGACCAAGGGTGAGCGCACCGCGCACCAAGAGGCAAACTACACGTACGGGAACTACGAGGGCGCCGCTCAGGACGCCATCAACACGGCGCGAACGAACCTGGCCCCGTACACGGGGCAACTCAGCAGCATGGGCAGTGGCTTTTACAACACGGGTATGGCCGCTGGCGGCCGCGAAGCGCCCATCGACGAATACAACCTGGGCCAGCACGGATACGGCACCGGGAACATGTTCAACACCGCCGACATGATGTTGGATGCGGCTAATCGTGGCCCTGGCGCGAGCTACGCCCAGGCCATGCACGACGCGAACACCGCGCAGGCTATGCGTCAGCAGCTGGCTCTGGCTGGCAGTGGTCGAGGCGCAGGAGGCGGCGCCGCAGCGTTCCGTCAGGCGCAAGCGAACCAGGCACAGATTCAGGGTGCGGCCAATGCGCAGACCGGGGCGCTGCAAGCACAGGAGGATCAAATGTGGCGGCAGCACCAAGCCAACCTGCTTGGCCAGGCAGGTGCGCTCTACGGCTCCGGCGCAGAGACGGCCCTCTCTGGCGCTCAGTACACAACGGGGGCTCATCAGGCGCAAACAAACATGAATGACGCCTTCACGGTGGGCATGGGCAACCTCGCCAATGACTCGATCTATAACGCCGGGCAGTTGGCCACAGGTGCCGAACAGTTGGCGCATCAAATCAATATGGGGAACCTCACCGGCAACATGGCCTACGAGGACAACCTTACAGCCATCTACAACATCAACGAAGGCGGGAAACAGCCGAACGGGGGAATGGATCCTTACGTTGCGGCCGGCCTCGAAACGGCAGGGAATGTGCTGCCCATCATCGCCGATGGCACGGATGACGATAAGAAGTCCTCCGACATCCGTGCCAAGAAAAACATCGAGCCAGCATCAGCGCTCGACGCGGTGAGCGGTGCCGACGGATACACCTACAACTACCTTGATCCAGAGCGGCACGGAGACGGCACGTATCTCGGCCCGATGGCGCAAGACCTCGAGGGTGCGCCGGGCGTCGTCAAAGAAGACAAAAACGGCACCAAGCAAATCGATACGAGCCGCTTGTCACTGCTCAATACCAGTGCCCTCGCCGAGCTCAACGAAAAGGTGGACAACGCGATCGCGGACAAGAAGGGTGCCCCCAAAAAGTCCAAGTGGGATGTGAGCATCGGAGACGCTCAGGTCGAGTCGCCCGGCTACGACGTAGAGTTTGGCGAGGCGCAAATCGAAAGCCCTCACTACGACCTAGTCTTTGAGCCCGCCGAGTTCCCGCAGCAGGCAGCGACGCTAGGGTCTGGGCCCACCCAGCCGACTGAATACAGCGGGGATCCTGTGCGCCTTCAGCAGGAGGCCATGCGGTACGGCACGCCCGTCTATGGGGCTCCTCCGCCAGAAGCGGCTGCCAGTGAAGCGGGACCGAGTTACTTCGATCGCTTTCTAGGCCCCAACCTCGGTCAGCACGCTTCCGATGTCACCGAGGAGGAGTACCAGAACGAATTGCTGCGGCAGTACTTCCGTCGACCGCCTCGGCAGGACATCGGGTTGTGAGGAGGACCATTGGCCTACGGTAACCTCATCAGCTACGAGCCCGCGCCGACGCCCGGCGCGTACCACTTCACCACACGTGACGGACGGAAGCTGTTCGCGTTCGGCGCGCAGGCTGAGGTGATGAAGCGGCGTCTTGATCAGGCGAACGCGGTGGGCCCGCAAAAGACAGCTCAGCTCGGCCCGATGGCGAACATGTCCTCAGCATTGAGCGGCGGACCACCTGCTGCTCCACCTCCAACGCGTGCAGACGTCAAGCGCTGGCCAGCCGCGCCAGCTACGGCAGCTGCGGCGCCAGCAGCTCCCGGCGCCAGCGCGTCTGCACCTGTGGCACCCGCGACCGCGCCAACTGCGCCAGCGCAATCGTCAGAGCCCGAAGCGCTCGGACTCGGTTTCTACAAGGACCCGAAGACAGGCATGATCCTGCAATACGACCCCGGCTCTCCTGGATCAAAGGGCGGGCCTGTCGAGCGTTCGCGAACGGAACGCGGCGGATTCGATCCCGATCCTGCGTACAAGGCGGCCAAGTGGGAACTCCTGCAAGCGCAAACTGACAACATCGACGAGCAGCGCCGGCAACACGCCGAGAACTTTGAAGCCGATCAAACGCTTCTGCAGGACCAGCGCGTGATGGCAATCGATGCGATACAGGAAGAGCACGCTCGCAAACGCGCCATTGATCAGGGGGTCGAGGAAGCAACCGCGAAGCACGACGCTGTCGTTCAAGAATACACAAGCGCGAAGGAGGACCCTAGCCGGGCTCTGTCCGGTGGCAAGAACTGGATCTACGGACTTGCCATCGGCCTCGGCACATTCGGCGCCGCCATGAACAAGCGCCAGAGTCAAGCGGTCGACATTGTGCAAAAGCAGATCGACCGCGACATCGCTGCACAGAGAACAGAGATCGCGATCAAGCGCGACGCTGCCGACAATGCACTTGCCGATCTGACACGGAAACTTGGCTCCCAAGAACGCGCAGAGAACGCACTAAAGCAAATTCAAAACCAGCTGATACAGAACAGCCTCGCTCAGCAAGCCAGCCGTGAGAAGAACGCCGAAAAACTCGCGAGCCTAAAGGCTCTGCAGCTCGGCCTGCAAGAACGCTTCCTCGATCTGAACGAGCAGGATCGTCGCCTGGCTCAAGGCGAGGTCACTAAGCACATCGTCAACGCCCCAGCGGAACCGCCGCGGCAACCTGGTCTGCGTCCGGTGAAGGATCAGACTGGTACGGCCAGAGCGTTGGCGGATCTGCGTAACGCAGAAGGCAAGGCGCAGGGTGATGGTAAGACGCCCGCAGCAGTGCCAACCGAGCGCACTAACAAGGTAGCGCTCAATTCTCAGATCATTGAGCAGGCCGACGGGATCGTGTCGCAGCTGCCCCCAGAGGAGGACGAGTGGGGCGACCCCGCATCCGGTCCTGTCGATTCCACGTGGAACAAGGGTGAATCGAACAAGCTCAATGAAGCGACGAGCGCTCTCGCTACCAGTGTGCAGATCGGTTCAGGCGCCGGTTCTACCGCAGATGATAGAAAACAGGCGGGAGAGCTCGTCGGCGAAGGCGGTTCGGTCTCTGCCCGTCGTCGAGGCGCCCAGCGCGCCGCAAGCGAAGCGGCTCAACGCATCGCAATCGAGATCGCGACGCTGCCGCCAGAACAGCAGGAGCAGGCGATCAAGGCCATGCCGAGGGCAACACAGAAAGCCGTGCTGGATGCCCTGAAGAAAGGTGGCCAGTGACGCAGCCGGTTTACCCGAGTCTGTTGCCACAGAACGCGCCTTCGCTGCTGACTGGCGGCGCTCCTGGCGCGCCTCTGCCGGTGGCACCGCAAGGCGCTCGCGCTCTTCTTGAGCAGCGCGCAGCACAAGGTGCATTCAGTGAGCTCGACGAACGCAAGCGCGTCGAAGAAGAGGCCGCGCGTCAGCACGCCGCAAGCCAGGCCCGCTGGGGCGACGGGCGCGGCGCAGCGGCGACAGGTCTCACCTACTTTACGAAAGGGGTGCTCGACGTTGTGCTGGCCCCGGGAGCACTCCTTGGGGCCACACTCGAAGGTGTCGGCTGGCTCGCTGACAGCGAGGGACTAGAAGACTTTGGGCGAGATCTTGGGAGAGCATCGAGCGGCCGAGAGGCGCTCTCTGCCCTGACAGCCGCCCCTGAGGCACTGTCGGCACTGGCCAGCACGCCTGATCGTGCACGCGACCGCAGCGCGCTTCACTCCTACGAATCCGCTCGAAAAGACCTGGCCGCGCAGGCCGAAGCTTGGCCGCTTCTTTCTACCGTGTCGGCGCTCGCCGGCGAGGCCGCAACGGGTTTAGCGCTGGGAGGGCTCGCGACCGGGGCCAAGGGGCTCGTAGGCGTTGCCGCGTTCGAGGGCGCCAGCGGCGGTGCGCAGACGGCCTACGAACGCTCGGCTTCGTATCGCGATGTCTTGGCCGCAGCCGGAACCGGGGCACTGCTGGCGACTGGGCTAGCCTGGGGTGGTGAAGCTGCCGTGGGCGCCCTGCAGCGCCGCGGTGCACGCATCGAAGCTGCGCGCTCTGCGTTCGGTGAGGTCGCTGAAGCAGAGACCAAGGCGGCGGCTCGGACAGGCGCGAAGGTCCCGGTCGACAAGGCCGGGGGGCGTGAAGCGCAGTCTGTGATTTCTGAGCTCGAAGCTGCGCGGGAAACAGCTCACAAGGCGGTCAAGGCTGCCGGCGATAACCCGATCAAGCGTCAGAGCGCTTTGCAGGAGGCGCTCGGCACAGTTCGCGCAGAACTCGCCGAGAAGGCCGGCAAGTTCCAACCCGAACGCTGGACCAGCCAGACACCGACGCCGCTGCAACGCGTGCTCTACAGGACGGAACTGCTCGACAGGATAGCTGATGATGTGGCTACTGCAGCGAGCCACTCGATCCGCACTGCACCGGACTTCAGCTTTCAGGTCTCCCCCAAGCATCTCACGCGCGTACTCAAAAATGCCGACGGGCCCGCCGCGATCGGTTCGCTACAACAGCGGATCGCTGCTGGTATTCAGGAGGCCCCACATACCGAGCTAGCGGGTGCTGTGGTGACCGACCTGCGCGCGACCTTCGCGCGTCTCGCCGAGGCTGAGCTGCCCGAGGCATTTGTCGAGAGCCATAAGCTTTCGCAACGGCTCATGGCTGTGGCCGCCCGGGGCGACGAGCTTACGGCCGCTTACGCCAAGCGACAGGCAGGGAGTCTTGCGCAGACCCTCTCAAGCGAGTCGTTCGGCACGGCCGGCAAGCTCTACGGCGACGCTCTTCAAACGGCCTCGGAGCGAGCGGCGAAACTAGCAGACGCGAAGCTTGTGCGTGAGGCGCTTCGCACGGCAGACCTCCGCGGCAATCTCCCTGCTATCGCCCGAGAGCACTCTGACACAGTAGCAAGGGCTCTGGACGCACAGGCGAAGCTAGCGGGCCGCTCAGCACCGACGGCCGCGGTGGCGGATCTGCACGAGCTAGAACGGCTGCTCACTAAAGCTGAAGAGGCCGCTACGCTTGACGGTGGCCCAGTGAGACGGGTGGTCGATTGGTTCCGCAACAAGGCCGAGGACAAGGCCGCAAACGCCGTGAGTGCGGCCGTTGGCGGCGCCATCGGCGGCTACCCTGGTGCAGCTGCCGGTTACCTCGTTTCGAGCTTTCTGCGCCCTCGCATGGGCAGCATTCTCGGCGCTGTCCGGAACGCTGCGCGTCGTGGTGGTCGCGGCATCCAGAAAGCAGTCGCGCGAACCGGCAAACCCGCCAACGAGTACCTGCAGGCGCTTGCTTCTGACCTCGGCGAGAACGCAACGCTCGACACGATGGCGACCATACGTCCCAGCGCATTGAGTGGCCGCGCCGTCGCACAAAAGGAAAAGCACGCTCAATTCGAGGCCAGAACTGCCGCACTTGCTCGCTTGAGCACCGACACGAGTGCACTCGATCAGCCGCTACAGGCGCTCGATTCCATCATTCCGAGCTCGAGTGCGCTCGCAGCCGCTGAGATTGCCGGCAAGATGCAGACTCTGATCGCGGACTGGCCCAAGTCATCGACCGATTTTCGCGGGCGGAGCAGTGGCAAGTCCTCGGACGAGATCCGCAAAGCGAGCGCCATGTGGGAGGCGACCTTTGACCCCGGAAGTGTGTTCGAAGAGCTAGCCGCTGGGCGTCTCGATCCGGAGAAAGCACGTTACGTCTGGAAGCAATACCCAGGACTGAAGCAAGCGGCGCAGATGGCGCTGCTTGACGTGTTTCATAACCAGCTGAGCGAAGAAGAGCTTGCGGCAGTGCCGGAGACGGTCGTGTCGCAGCTCGATCGCTTTCTCGATCTTGAGGGAGCGCTTCAAGAGACGCTCAGGCCGGAGTTCGTTCAGGCCGTGACCGCTATCGCTGAGCAAGCAGCGTCCAAGCAAAAGCCTACCGTCAAGAAGCCGCTCGACTTGCCTACTAGCAGGCCGACACCGATGCAGAGAATTTCAGGGCAGCGCAAAGGATAAAAAGGAGAAGCGCCATGAGTTTGGTTGAATACGAAGCGAACAATGTCATTCCGCCGCTAAAGAACAGCGACGCAATGAAGAGTCAGGCCTGTGTGGTGGTGAGCACTGCCGGGATCGTGCAAGGGCTGTCGGGACTGTTCGGGAACTCCCTCGGCGACGGGCACTTTCTCACCCTCGAGGCTGACGGGACAAAGATTTATGTCGCGTTCTCGCCGAACAGTTCGGGCAGCATCAACCCAGCAGCAACGGGTAACGGGGCAACTATCTGCTATCCCATTCCTGATGGGGTGATGATGTCCGTGCGTCCCATTGCTGGCAGGGAAGTCGGCACTGGGATCGCGACGATGTGCCGTTATGACTTCTTGCACGCGCGCGTACCCACGACGGCCGCTGTGGCCACGGGCTACCTTAGGATCTATCGCAGCAGTCTGGCGCCGACCCAAGACGCTGGGGAGTTCAGGGCACCATGAGACGGGTAGCAAATGGACCTGGTATTCCCGGCGCTCCTCTACAGTGGGCCACTGCTGGCTTCCCGTCGAATGGGAAGCTAGGGAGACTCGAGATCATCGAGCTGTTCACCCTGGCCGCCTCGTTGAATGGCATGAACAGCAGCGCTAGCGGCACTGGCGCCACTTTCACCGACGACGAGACCGAAAGCGGCCGTATTGGTATCGCGAACTGCCGGACGGGCACGACCACCACAGGCCGCGCTGGCGTCATCTCTCGAGCAGACACGGTGCTGTTTGGCGGCGGTCGGCATCGTATTCGCTGGGACACAAAAGCTGCCCACCTGAGCGACGGCACGGATACGCTTACGGACAGGCTGGGCTTTCTGGACTCGATATCTGGCGAGCCCACGGACGGCTGCTATTTCCGCTACACGCACGGCACGAACAGCGGCAAGTGGGAAGCCGTCACCCGTGCCGCTGGCGTCGAGACTGCGACGGATACGGGCATCGCGGCGTCTACTAATTGGGTTTGCTTCGAGATTGAAGTGAACGCGGCCGGGACCAGCGTCGTGTTCTACATCAACGGCTCCGTCGTCGCGACGAACACCACGAACATCCCTACCGGCGGTAACCGCACCGGTTTCGGCGCTGGGGTCATCAAGTCTGCCGGCACCAATGACCGTGAGTTCCGCCTGGACACGATGGCCTACAGCTTCGAGCCGACGTCGCCGCTATGACCCGGCTAGCCCTCCTCCTGCTCTCGTGCGCGGACGCCTCCGTCCACATGCCCGACCCGTTTAGCGACTGCAACCGGGTCGAGGTGGCCGCGTACACGGCAGGAGACGAGTGCATCCGACTCGAGGACACGAACGGGCGGACGCTGTTCAAGCTCTCGACCAGTGAGAGCTGCGGCGGGCCGCCCTGCATCACGATTCACCCCGGCGAGACGGCGTACGCGCTCGAGCTCGACCGGTTCATTGCTGAAGCCGCCGATTGGACTGTCCAGACTGGACCTTGCGAGTCACTCGGCGAGTGCTGCGCGGACTTCTACGAACCATGTGGGGGCCCGTGCTGCTGGTGAGACTCATATGCGCGCCCTAGCTCTCATAGCCCTACTCCTCATCAAACGCAGCCGCCTGCGCGGCCTGCTCTGGAGGTAACCAATGCCGCCATCCACCGAACACCTGAGCCGTACGCCTCGCGTTACCAGAACCAACATGACGGCAGTCGCCGTTGTGCTCCAAGCTGTTGCCCCGGTCGTTCCGGAGCCGTGGGGCTACGTGCTAACTGCACTCGCCTGGCTGCTGGCCGGCGGCGCGCATATCCCGCAACCGGGCCAGCGGTGACCGGCGAGGAGTTATACGCGCGGCAGGCCCTCGTACAGCGCCTGCTGGACTGGGCCTGTGACGGCGAGCGCGGCGTCAGCGAGGACCACCCGCATTACGTCGACGTGACCGAGGGCAGGGACGTGGGCGCCATGCGCGCGAAGTACAGCTCTTGCGGCGACCTTGCACACTGGCTGCTCTACCGTCTCGGCTGCCGCGCCCCGTGGGTCAACCGCAAGGAGCACCGCGGATGGAAGGTTGGCGCGAATGTCTCGCTACTGGCGACGGCTCCGCAGTCCGTCCGGCAGCTGCCAGTGCCCGGCTCGCGCTTCGAACCTGGTGATGTGCTCATCGTGTGGAACGACACGCAGGGCAGGGACGCCCACGTGATGGTCTGCTACGAGCACAGGCCCGACCTCGCGCGGCTCGTGGTCAGCGAGTACGGGCAGCCGGGCGGGCACACGCGCAAGCGCCTGATGGTCGCGCAGAACGGACTGCTTTGGATTGGCACCCGCAAGCTCCAGCGCTGGTTGCCGCTTCACCTGGTTCTCGCAAACACTGAAACGGCAGGGGTGTCCCTGCCATGGGCCGCCGACACCGACCCAGCCCCAGCACCCGAGGGGGAGGACGATGCCTGACCGCACCCGCGCACAAATTACCGCCGAGGGTTTCCGCGAAATCGACTCCCGACTGGAGCGGATGGAAACCATGCTCGCGGATATCCGTCGCATCATCGTGGACCTGGCTGACGGCCACTCAGAGCATCGCCACGCGACCAGGGACGCGGTGGACCGGCTTGGCACCAGGGTCAGGGCGCTCGAGCTCGTAGTGCCGCAGAGGGGGGTGGCCAATGGCAACGGGGGAGAATAAGAGCCGCCTCGGGCAGCTTGCCGACGAGCTGGAGGGCATCGACGCAGACGAAGTCACCGGTACGAACATTCAGGCTCTGCCCGGCTCGACCGTTGTCGTCACCACCGGCAAGCACCAGGCACTCAGTCCCGACGACCTACCAACGAGGCCCGACATGATGATACCGCCGAAGCCTGACAGTACTGCGCCGAAAGCCCGCTTTGCCCTCGCTGTGCTCGACCGGATTCAGCCGCCGTGGTTACGGGTCCCGGTGGTCCTCGCTGTCATCGGAGCTGTCGTGTTCCTGGTCGAGCGGGGTGTGCGGCTGTGGCCGTAGCCAGTAGAAGTACAGCGGTTCTCTGTTCAGGTCACGTATAGTCGGCCCGACAATGCCGCAGCGATGGCACTTGCCGGCGTCGGTGTACATGGGCAGGAGCTCACGCTCAGCGTCAGTCAGGCAGTTGCCGCAGACATAGGCCATCCTCGCCACTGTATCACCACTCTTGCTGGACTGCTCGGCGCACTCCTCGCAGATGTAGCCGTAGTATGATTCGCACCGGCAGCCCATCACCCCGACCCGCCCCGGTCCCGATTGCCGAGGATCCGCTTGGCCTGCGCGAGCGCCCAGCTGGCTTGAGCCAGTGACGGACCGATGTCGTCGCACTTCAGGCCGGCCTTAAAGAGCTCCCACGGATTGGTGATGGTCAGCACCTTCGGGCCAAGAGCGACGATTCGCCTGGTGAGCTCGTCAGCCGTCGCCGCGTAGTCGTTGCTGGTGCTCATGTCGCCCCGCCGCGGGCTTGGCCGGTGCCTGACCCGTCGCAATGCTCGCACCAAAGGCCGGCGTTCGTCTGGCCCCAGCCCCCGCACGCCCCGCACACCTCCCCGCCCCGCTCGGGTGGCTCGTCATTGCGGGCAAATTCCGGCGCTTCCCTTTCGCGCTCGGCAATCTCGGCCATGCGTGCCTCGTGCTGCTTTTGCTGCTCGTCAACGGCCTGCTGCCATGCCGGCTCGCCCGCCTCCCCCGGGCTTGCGGCGAGGGTGGCTAGCGGCGTCGTGGATAGCTGCACACCGGATGCTCTCACGGCCGCTTGCAGCATCTCGGCAAGGCCCCTCGGGTTGACGCGCACGTTGACGCCGTCCGCTATCAGGCACTGGTTCGCCGCGTGTGTCGCCTCGAATGCCAGCGCTCGGAGCTTTTCGCTCAGCTCCGCCACGCGCGACCGGAGCCGGTCGGCTTCGGCCTTGGTCCTGATGACGTGGTCACGTAGCCGCCAGGCGTCGCACGGAACCTCGTCTAGCTTGTCGCCGAAGTGTTCGCACATCTGCGCCACGTAGCCGCAGAGCTCATCGAACAGCGCCTTGTAGTTCGCCGCCGTGTTCTTCAGTACCTCGACCGCGGCGGCCTGGTCGGCGCGGCCTAGGTTGTATATTGCCCGAAGTAGGGTCGGCTGCGCGGTGCCATCAATTGGCCACCCAGGCGGATAGTACGCCTCCAGCGCATCGCCATAGGCCTTGCTCAGCTCTTCGTCCGTCCGTGTCGTCATGGTCGTTTCCTCGCTAGCTCGCCTTCAGCTTCTCAATCGAGCGCACGACCTTGGCCATGTCGCCCTTGTAGTGACGGACGCGACCCCACATCTCGTGATAAGTCACGGCGAACCGGTCGGCCCATTCTGCTACCGGCAACGTCTCACCCTGCCAGGTGGCCAGGTTGTTGTTGCGCTTGTTGCGACCGTTCTTCTTCTTGGTCGACCACTGCACATTGCCGGGCTCGTAGTCGCCAGCGTTGTCTTTGCGGTCTAGCTCGTAGTCCGGGCCAGGACACTCGCCAACGTCGGCGACGAACGTCCAGAAGTCATCGTTCCAGGCCGCGCACACCCGCACGCCTCGGCCACCGTAGCGCGGATAGTCCTTGTGCTTCACGTCGTAGCAACGTGCGCGCATTCCCTTCCAGCGCTGGTACAGTGGATGTTCCGTTGTCTTGATGCCTGGCACGCGCGCCGCCAGCTTGCGTTTTGCTCGCTGACGCAGGTCTAGGGGAACACCGAGGTCAGCGCGCTTGGCCAGCGTGCTCTCTGGGATATCGAGTCGCTTCGACCACTCAGAGAGTGTCAGCGTTTCGCCGTTGAAGGTGATATAGCGGGCTGGTCTGCTCATGGCTCACTCGGGGGAACCGCTGTTTTTCTGCGGCGCCGTGGGCGGGTTTTCTCGGGGGCTCCCAGTAACCCGCGCAAGCCTAGCCACCGCTGGGCGTGCGCCTGTGCTTCGGGGTCCGGTGGTGAGTCGGTCCAGCGCTTGCGGTAGCTCCGGTGCTCTCCCTCGTGGCCATCTTCCAGGATGCAAAACCACGCTGTGGCCTTGCCGTTGCGACTCCGGAAAGCGTACGCCGGGCACTGCTTGCGCTTGAACGGCTCAAGTGGCTTTGTCACGAGCGTGCCCCGCGTAGCAGCGCGGCGGTTGCTTCGATGTGCCACCATCGCTCCAGCCCAGGAACAACGTCGACTGCGCGACGGACCAGCGCGCGCAAGCGCTCGATTTCCTGGTCGCGCCACGCTAACTGCGCCGCGATCTCAGACTTTTCATGTAGCCCCTCCGCGGTCATCGCTTCCACGTGACGGCAGTAGTGCGGTTCCAGGGTCATCGGGTCCACGTCCGGATAGGTCCTGCTCATAGTTTCCTCACTAGTCTCGGCCGCTAGCGCGGCTCGCTGTTTTGCTCGGCGTTCGAGCGGTCGTTTTCTTGGGACGCCCCTGCAACACAACCGTGCGGGTAACAGGTCAGCACGTACACGCCGCGGCGCGCTGGCGGCCCATAAAACACCTCGCAAAGTTCGTCATCCCGCAAGGTGCCGTAACAAGTCACTGCGACGCCCTGCAGTCCGTTCAGCTCCGCCCACTGTCGGGCCTTCTCCGTGTGCTCGGCGTCGGGAAAGCAGCCTACCAGGGCGAGTGCTACGAGTAGGTGCCTCACGACCGCCCCTCGCTGTTCTCGGCGGGCGGTTCGTCGGGCCTGCTGCCGGGCTGACGGACGTACGCCTCCACACCCCGCACCAGCGGTAAGTCCTCGATGTAAAAGATATCGTCGCAGTGGTGGAACGTTGTGCCGTTCGCTATTAGCTGGCACAGCCGCTGCTGAGGCGCAGCAAGCCAAGCCGCGTACAGCCGCTCAATGACAGCGCGCTTCTGCTCGGGCGTTTCAGCTCTGTCGTTCATGGCCATGGTTTTCTCCCTAGCTTCGGACGCTAGCGGGTTTACTTCTCCGCCGCCGTGGGCGAGGTGAGGGCTAGCAGCTGCGGAAGGGCGTCGCGCACCGCGATAACCAGCTCCCAATGCCTCCAAGGCGCTCGCGTTGAGGTCTCGTCCAACTCCCTGAGCGGCGCCAGCACAGCCTCCACCGCCGCCAGGCGCTGTTCAGCGAGTTCGGCACGTTCGTGCAAGCGCAGGGTTTCGTCGAGGTACACATCCGCCGTGCGCTTAACGGACTGTGCCGCTTCGACGATGTCCCGTCCCTGCTCTACGTCTTCGCCAACTCCCAAGGCGTTCACGATAGCCGCCAGGCGCTGTTCTAGGGCGGCGATGTGGGCGATGGTTTCGTCGAGCAGCGGCACGTCCGGCCCAACCCGGTCGTTCTCGGCGTGGTACTGGCGCTCTTCCTTTAGTCGTTCGATTAGGTCACCCATCGCTCAACCACCTTTCCGCCGCCTGTAGCCGCTCAGTGTGTTCGACGCCGCGCGTGTATGCCTGCTGCTCGATGCCGCGTCGCCACCAGTGCAGGAGCAGACGCTGTCCGCGTTCGCTGTCACAGAGCAGGTCATAGAGCAGCATCTCCAGCATCTCCGCCGCGCTCAACGGCTCCCGCCTGAACCGGACGTCACGTACCATTCTTCACCTCGGCAACTTTCGCCAGGTACTCCCTCAGATGGGCAGCAGCGGCACCATAGCCCTCCGCTTTGGCCTGCAGGTACGCGGCACGTGCGTATTTATCGCGCACACCAGCCGCTTCCGCCGCCTGCGCATCAAGTTGCATGGCTCGGTGCTCAAAGTGGCGCGCCATGCCAGCAATGGCGTGGAGCACGTCGATTCTGCCCGTTGCGTAGGCAACCTCGCAGGCCGCCTCCAGCTCCTCCTGGTTGCACAAGCGTGGGCCGGCGTACGTAACCTCACCCGCCATTCTTCACCTCGGCAATGGCGGCGCGGAGTTCTCCCGCCGGGTCGATGTACCCGACGTCGTCAAGCTCACGAGCCAACGCCTCCAACCTTCGCTCCCAGCGAGCAGCCTCTGCGGCGCGGATGGCGGCGTCTCTGGACTGGACCATGTCGGCCGCTCCGGCGTAGTCGCAGACAACACGGAAGCTGCCGTCAATGCTGCCCTCGGCATCCGTGCACTCGTCCAGCAACCGCTCAGCGAATGATTCCGGCGATTCGAGGTGAGACATCTTCACCCTCCCAGTCAGAATCGAAGCCCCACTCCGACTCGTCTCCGTATCGTGCATCCTCTTCGCGTGCCCGCTGGATGCGGAGGTCGATGCAGTATGGAGCGCACGGCTCACTGTTTACCGCGTAGCAGCCAGGGCAGACCCAAGGCTGGCCTTCCGCGGATTCGAGGTCAGGCATGCGAGGCTCCCTCATTGGCAATGCGAGCCAACACGTCACCGTGACAGGACTGCGGCGCGCACCAGCAGCCGAGCACCTTGCCGCGTAGTTCGGCTTTTGCCTTCGCGACGAGTTCGGGCTGGTCGAGCAACCACTCCTCGTACGCCGCGAGCGCTTCGGCCCGGGTTTTGACCACGTACCCGGCAACCGTGCCATGCTTGTGTGAGAACGGGTTACCCCAGACCGAGCCGCGGCCACGACCGATGTAGACATCGAAGGGTGCGCGCTTGCAGTGAACGACCAGAGGGTGCGCCATCTCAGCCGCCCCCGTTCGCTCGGTTGGCTGCGTTGACGCAGGCGACGATGAAGCGGGCATCATCCATCTCGTCGCACTGTGCGACGAACCCGTCGTTCGCGTCGTAGATGTTTGGGGCTAACAGGTCGACATGCCACGGCAACGGGCTCTCCTTGTCAGGCCCCACCCTCTCCTCCTCCGGCGCCGCACCCTTGCCCTGCTGCTGGCGAAGGTGGGCGATAACGTGGCCGAGCGACTCAGTCAGCGTCTCGTTGTCACGCACGTGGCCTAGCTGCGACGAGAACGCCTGCTCGGCGGCCGCCAGGTAGTCGCGAGAAGCAGCGGACCCGGCTGGCTGAGCGGAGGTACGAACTCCGCACGACTGCTCGGAGCGCGAATGAGCAGAACCAGCCGGGCCGCTGGCATATCTGTCGAGCGCTCGCGTCACAACGCCGCTGATGCGCTCGATGGTAACCGGTACTGGATAGTGTGCGCACAGCCAACCCCACACGTCACGAACGGCGCTAGCGAGGGCAGCCAGCTCCCGCCTCGCCTGCTCGAGCTCGCCCCGCAACCGCTCCGCCTCCTCGTAATACCGCTTCGCAAGCCCAGCCTCCCTGAGTGCGTCCGTACGCCAGCCGTCCAGGTCGCGCTTGCACTGCTCGAGCTCGGCGCGGGCGGTGTCAGCATCGGCCTTCGCCTTGCGCTCTTGTTCCTCGTAGCACTCGACGGTGGCAATCGCGCTCCTTGCCAGGTCTAGCAGCGACAGCCCCGACGGCTTTGCCGAGTAGTGTTGCGCCAGATATTGCCAGCATTCTTCGCGCTCGTTCGCAGCAGCCCGCAGCCTCTCGCACTCATCCTCCAGGGCGCGGACGGAGTCGGAGAGGCTATTCGTGTTCACTTCCATCGCCAGAAACCCCTTCCGACCAAGCCGAACTGAAAGCTCGTGAGAACCACGTCTTTGGGAAAAGGGTTCTTCCCGTCGAAGCTCAGCCTCGGCGCCAGATCGAGCACGTAGCCGTAGCGCACGCAGTAGCTCTGGAACCAGTCCGCGCCCGAGCTCGCCGGCGTTAGCAACAGGATCCGGGCGCCCCGTTGCGATTCCTCGGCGCACTTCTTGGCCCAGGGGGTGACATTGCCGAACGGCGGGTTGCAAAAGAGCAGCCCGCTGATATCTGCCCAGCTCTGCTTGAGTGAATCTCGCGGCTCGTCGAAGAACGCCCCGGGCGTGATTGCGTTGTTGATATCAGCAGCCAGGTCGAAGTCAGGCCAGCCGAAACGCTTATCGACCGCAGCCAAGAAATCGCGCGGCGTGCAGTAATCCTGCTTCGACCTGCCGCGGTTCATGGAGGCGCCCGTTTTGACTAAGTCGTTCATCTCACTCCTTCTGCTCTCATGCCAACGAGTCGAGCGGCTACAAGTCAGGTTGAGGGGTGGGCCTGGTGGTTGTAGCGAAACGCTCGACCCGCGGGCATGAACCGCGGGTGATTTCTCAGAAGCCTAGTTCGTCATCATCGCCAGGTTCACGCATGCGCTTTTGGTTGCTGTTGCCTGACCCTGAAGCCTTGCGCTGCCGACGATCGAGCATGGCGCCCTTCATGCGCTCTTCGAGAGAGGCCACCTCATGGCTCTCCATCTTTTCTTTGACGTTCAGGCCGCCGCCGAGTGAGTTGACCCAGCGCACGCGCGAGTAGGTTTTGCCGTCCTGTCCGGTCTCGTGTTCGACGACGATCACGCACGGGCGGGAGCCGAGTCCACCGAGCTTGGCAAGGCTCTGCCCGTCCCAACCGGCGTTTTCGAGACTGTCGAGCGTGCGTTCATAGGTAGCGTCTGTGAAGAAGCCATACCAGGTGATCCGTTGGCCCTTGTCGTCGCCGTCGGCGATCTCGAAAACGATTGCGACTTGTTCCGTTCCCTTCGACGTTTTGCCGAAGGTCCATTCGCGCGCGAGCGCTTGGTAATGTCCTGGTTTGAGCATCAAGCAGCCTCACTCTCAGCTAGTTTGGTTTTCAGAAAATCAACGAGTTGACAGAGCTTGCGGGTGTCGTTCCCGGCCCGTTCGATGGCGGCTTTCGCCCTGTCCTGTAGTTTCGGGTTTGCTCTGTCGATCAGCTGCTTGATCTCGACCATAACTTTCTCGACATCGAGGGCGCCGGCGCGCGTCGCCTGCTCAAACTCCTCCCAGTCGAGCGCCATCTCGTAAGGCAAGTTGTACTTGTTCTTTGCGTCCCAAGCTGGGCGATGTTCCGTGTACACCACGCGCGAGCCATCGCCGACGCCACGGACTCGGCCATCTTTCTCGCGGGTGTATATCCTGTAGTTGGCAAACAGCACAGCCTTCGGCCACTCTTTGATTAGGGCTGCCGCTTTGCCGTGGAGCTTGAGCTCGTAGCGGTCGTAGTCATCACCGACCGGGTTTCGGAAGGTCTTCACCTGACTGTGTGCCAGGACAATGACGTGCATTCCCTTCTGCATATGCAGAACATCGAGCTTGTCCGTCAGTCTGCGCCACTCCTCGAGAGCGAGCACATAACCTTTGCCATAGCCGAAATCCTCGATGGAGTCCTTCTTGCCCTCGCGACAGACGTAGTCATGGATCAACGGCTCGAGCCAATCGACCGTATCGATGGCAATCGTCTTGAAGTCGTGATTGCTGTTGGCGAGCTCGTCTAGTGCTTCCACGCACCCTTCCCAACTGTCTGGTTTCGGGAATCGCGCGACATCGAGCTCTGACGTTCCGTTCTCCGAATCGAGAAAGACGGGGTTAGGAGCATTGGCGGCGAACGTGCTCTTTCCGATCCCTTCTGGGCCGTAGAGCACTACACGGAGCGGCGTTTGAAGGCGCCCCTTTCTCACATTCGATAGCTTCATGTTGGACATTCGGTTCTCCTTGCCTTGTTGCAGGTGTGATGTGTAGGCAGAGCACTTCGGGCGCGCACGACAGTAGAATGCGTCGCAATGCGGACCGGGATTCGCTGGCGTACGCTTGGCCAGTAGGTCTCCCATCAGTACGACCAACCGCGCCCTGTCATTCTCGATGTCGGCAGTCGATCGTGCGACAACGTCGACCACGACCTTGCCAGTCTGCTTGTCGACGTAGTGAAACTCTGTGCGCTGCACGCCGGTCACGACGCTGGCGAAACGGAGCTGCCAGGCTTCGGTCGCGGGCACTCGTTTTTTCCCGGTCTTTAAGTCGATTATTGTCGTCTTGCTGACAATGTCGAGCGTCCCGGCAATGCCACTAACCAGGCCGTAGCCTCGACCGATGCGCTCGCCAATCTCTCGAGCTGAGCCGTCGGGTAGCAGCTCGTAGGCTACCTCGTGACGACGTGGCGACGGGAGGAGCGGCTTTCCGTGCCGCAGCCAGCCTTCGTACATAGCACGCACCAGACGTTCGGTTTCTTCGTCCTGTAGCTCAAGGCGGGCGCCGTATCCGTTTTCCACGAGCGAGTGGAATGCGGTACCAAACTGCGCGGCTGGCCCTGGGCGATCTGGAACGTAGATGTCCGTCCAGTGGAGGCACTGCACAGCTAGATCAAGTTTGGACGCGGTGAGTTTAGCCACGCCCCCGCCCCTCCGGCATCGCCCTGCCCTTGTCGGTGAGTGCATACCCGATCGGCCGATTGCTCTCGGGCAAGTAGAACTCTAGCCAACGATGCACGTTGACGCGTTCAGCCTCGGACAGGGCCACAGCGAGCACGTGGGATAGTTCCGCGCCCTTACAGGCGATTCCGACGACGCGCTCAGTCATGGCTCACCGTGTGGCTCTTCGGCCATGCCGGGCCGCGTTTGGCGGTAATCATCGCCAGACCCTCACGGTCGCATCGGGATTGTCTTCGCAGGCCGCGAGATAGCGCCGGGTGAATTCCAGTAAGCCCTCGTAACTTCCCCAACCGTTCTCTGGATTGAACTTCCGGAACCCATCAGGGTCGGCGGTTAGCCGCTCGATGCCGGCTCGCAGGATTGGTATTAGCTGCCCAGCCTCTTCGATACCGTGCTCCTCCGGCTCCCAGAGAGCTTCGTAGATGCCTGCCTCGCGCGCCATGCGTCCAACGTTGTGAGTGATGTTGGCCGTAAACACCTCGATTGGGCGCTTCGCTTCCAAGTAAACATCTAGGCTCACTTCAGCACCCTCCTCACATACTCCGTCACCATCGGATGCCCCTCGACGCGCTCAGCTCGCGCACGGAGCTCCTTCAGCACCGGCCCCGAGAAGCGCCGCCCAGCGGCGAAGCCAATCCAGTAGGCAATAAAGGCGCCGAGCGCGCTGCCGATGACTGAGCCCCAGTCCATTAGACAGCCTCCTTCATCTGACACTCCAGCATCGCGACCTGAAGCGCGTGCGCCCAGGCGTCGAGCCGGTCAGGTCGGTCGATGCTGACCGTTACGTCCCTGAGCATGCAGCGCAGGTACACGTGCCATCCGCCTTCGTGAGTCATCCACTCGGTAGCCACGCGACCGGAGTCGGCTGTGAGCCACTGCTCCCGCATGGTGTCGATGCGCATCGCGTGGGCGAGGCGAGTAACGGTGTCGAGGGTGGCGGTCATCGTCGTCGCTCCCGTAGTCGCGCGTAACGCTCTGCAACTTCCGTCGACAGACCGTGGCGGCGGCAATGCCGGTCCACGTCACAGTGGCCACCGGCGCAAGGCCGATACGCGATGGTCATGCAGATATCGATGAGCCACGCCGTGCGGGCGTACTTGTTCGGCCAGCGTTGATAGAACTCGAGTTGGGCGTTCATTACGCAACCTTCCTCCCTCTCATCCGTTCAAGCCGGTACGCCACTGCTGCAGTCCGTGCGTGGCGCTTGCACGGGCGTCCCTCGTCACAGCCGCTGCCGATGCAGGGCCTGTCACGGAGGCGCAGGCTGGTATCAACCAGGCGGGTTAGGAGGGCGCGGTTCATGACGACCTCTCGCTTGTTGGCGCAGCGTCGTCCCGTGCGGCACGCGCTGCAGCCTGCGCCTCCTGCCACGTGGCGAAGGTTGCATTGTCTGGCAAGCGGTCGCGGAATCGCTCGGGGATATCTCCCTGGCACCAAAGATTGCGCGTCAACACTTCGCGCCCGTCGTGGAAGCGCACGAGAAACGGCCTGCCGCTGTGCCCGCTACCCCATCCTGGTTGCGGTGCATCCGGCGCGATCCAGTAGTGGACTCCGTCCACGATTACCGAGCGCTGGCAACCTTCGGCTTTCCACTGGAGTTTGCCGTGCCAGAAGTGGCAACGGTGACAGAGCTGCGCGGCGGCGAATTCTTCGCCGGCTTCCGGTATCCAAAACTTGGCGCGATCAAACTCTCCGCACTCGCGGCACTGGAAGCCGTCTCCCCACGCTTTCGCGGCGCATGAGCTGCAGAGCGTGCGGTCCGCGTCCGGACCGTCCCGGAAGTCGTTCGTGTGCTTGGTCTGTTTGCACTCGTCACACGTGCGATGCAGTTGATAGGTCATCGTTACGCAACCCCCAGACTAACCAGCATCACCGGCGCCATGATGTAGCTAGCCCGCAAGTCAGCCGCGCACGCGCTGCACAGGCGCTCGCCGACAGCAACCGGCTCCGTGCACACCTCGCACGCACTGCGACAGCGCCCGCAGTACGCATCGACGCGACCGAAGATAGTAGCGACGTGCTCGAAGCAGTCACTGCAGGTCGGGCATTCGCAGGCGTCGACGTGAAGCGAGCAGTGGAGGCAGTAGGTGCCGGGGAGGGAGGAACTCATGGCCCGACCCCTCGAGGCATGGCCGGGCATTCGCCGCGTCCGCACCAACCAGAAACTGAGTAGCGGCTTGGCTTGCCACAGGGGCACCGCTTAGCGCCGGCCCCGCCCAGGGAACGCTCCAAAAGCTGGTCCTGGGCGGGACCTATTCCGTTCTCTTCCGGTTGCCCAGACGAGTCGGCCGAGTCTGCGCGACCAGCCGCCAGTCGTCGCTTTAGCCACTTGCTCAACAGCCCGAGTGGTCCTGGTGTGTATTCCATCGGAACGGATGCGCCGTGCACGATGCGCGCGACGGCCTTGAGCCAGTCCGCCTCGATACGCTCTTCGCGGGCATCCTTGCGGACGACAATGTCAGCAGAGCGCGCGGTGCGAAGACGCGTGTCGTACTGCAGCGTGCGCACCATGTACTGGTACGTACGGCGGCCGAGCGCGAGCCGAAGCAGCAAGCGGCATACGGCACTCATCGCACCCGCCTCCGTCTCTCCTTCAGGCTCGCTACCTCTGCGTGACACACATAGAGCGAGTCGGTGATCTGCTTTAGCGCCTCTTCGAAGGCCTCGTTGAGTGTCGCTGCGGCAGCGTGGCCAAATGGGATTTGCCCGGCGCCGTTCTCGGCCCCACTGAGCGTCAACCGGACAGACCAGCGGACCTTGCTCTCTACCAATGCGGTAGCGACGACGGCACTAACTGAAGCATCGTGAGCGCGCATCGCTTCGAGCCATTCGAGGACTCGCTGCATTGCGGCAGCCGCGCCGTCAGCCGCGACTGCTGCGGCCAGCACCTCGGCGGTCATGACGCTCTCCGAACGGGCGCGGAGGCCTCACTGTGCTTCGCGGCATCACGAGCGCGTTCGCGATAGAACTGCGCAACGGCCTGGCGTGTCTCCGCGCTCGGTAGCTTGCCGCTCTTCGGGATGACACCGGCGGCTTCTGCTACCGCGCGCCAGTATTCATCGGGCCAAGTCGCTAGGTTACTGGCGATGCGCTCGCCGTCGCGAACAGGATGAAGCACCGGCTGACGGCTGCGATCACTGCAGATGCCATCGATGACGCGCACGAGGGCGGTCGCTTTACGGTAGCGACCGGCTCGTTCGAACGGATTGCGTGCGGTGATGTTCATTGCGCGATCTTTCGGAGAGGGACGACATTCGACGGGCATTTCGTCAGCGCCGGTTTCGGCATGGGCACCGATCGGGGCGCCTCATCGATCGTTTCGCCCGACACGTCGGCCGTGCGCGGCGGTTCGCTTTCGCGCTCCTCCACAACGAGAAGCACCAGCACTGTGCGTTTCAACAGGACCTCCTTCGGCAGCTGGGCCGAAGTCGGGTGCATCTCGGGACCGGGGGGGGACAGTCGCGCGAGACGCGCCCGCTTCGGAGCAGGGCCGGCTGACACACAACAAGTAGCGCACTGGCTACGCAGTAGTCAACTAGCTACTAGAGCAATTCGACACGAGGGCAAAGAACGGCCGCTCGGCCGAGCTGTGTGGACATTGCTCGTCACTGGGTGCGGTACGACTCGTGGTTATCCACAGCCGATGGAGTTATCGCTGACGCATGGGCGGTATTTCAGCAGCAGAGATTGAAGGCGCTGCCGATGGGCTGCTTCGCTGGGCCGGAGATCAGGCCCCAGGCATTGTGGCCTTGGCGGAACGGTTGCTCGGGGCCGGTTGTGTGCGCGCAGTGCACGCTGGGGCGTTGCCCGGAGTGGCCGCTGTGGCCCGCGTGGGAGGCAACTGGCGGATCTACATCCGCGCTAGGGCATCTGCGGAACAACAGACCTTCGCAATCGCGCACGAGCTCGCTCACTGGTGCTTAGGGGAAACGGCGACTGAGACCGAATGCGATGCATTGGCTGCCGCCCTGGTGATGCCCTGGCGGCCGTACCTCGCCGCGGCGCGTTCTATCGGTCAGTCGTGGTCTGTTCTTGCTCAGCGGTTCGTCTGTACGGAGAGTGCCGTTGCGCTCCGCTGGGGTGAAGTTGTACATGATCCGCTGGTACTGATAGCGCCACGCGTTGTTCGTGTGCGGGGTGCCCCGTGGACATGGCCGCATGATGAGCGCCAGCTACGCGGGTTGGCCAAGGCGAGCCGCGAAAACGTTAGCGTTTCGACCCTTGACGGCGATCACCGACGCGTCCTGCTCATCGCGGTCTGATTCTAGGTTTTGCGCGGTCTTCCGGTGCGTCTTGGTGTTTTCAGCCGTGGTTGCTCGAAGAGCGTCCCAACGTTGACGCCTAGGACCTTGCTCAGGCGAACAAGGCTGCGCACACTCAGGTTTTCTGTGCCGCGTTCGATGGCCTGCCAGTAGCCAAGGCTCACGTTTGCCAGTTCTGAGATCTGTGCTTGCGTAAAACCACGCAGTCGGCGAAGCTCGGCGATCTTCCGGCCCAAGTTGACAAGGACTTGGTCCGCATCCTGTTGGGGCACCGGGCCGCAGTACAGGAGCGACGCTGGAGAAAAGACTTACTTTTAGGTGAGGCTTTGAAAGGAAACAGGCGGGAGATGCAGCACAGACCAAAGGGGGACTACTGGGTGGGCTATGCTCGGTGTGGCCGTTACTGGTCGGCGGCCATTTATCTTCATGATTGCGGTGAGTACCACCTAGCGCACGTTGCGACGGGGTCGTGGAGGCACGTTCGAAGGGCGGCTTGTTTCGCCCCCGCCCTTGCCTCGCTTCTTGCCGCCGAGCGTGGCGGGCCACATCTTGACGCTGCTCCGCGCGTCGTCCGCTGAGACCCCCTTCTCGGTGTCCTTTGTGACAACTCGTTCACCTGGAGGGGCTTGGCGGTGCTTCTTAGCGAAGCGCTCTGCCGCGAGCTGATTGTCAAAGAAGATGAACGCGTCGATTTCGTCGATCTGTTCTGCGTCGATGAAGTCCGACGAGCCGACCAGTTCGTCCACCTTGCGCTTATCGTACCGCTCGTAGAGACGCTCGCGCACCTTTTTGAGGCTGCCCCGACGGTCAGCTTCACGCTCCGTCTCGTAGACGCGGGTAATGCCGGGCGATGGTGTGTCCGCAGGAGGCGCCACGACCTCCCGCCGCGGTGGCTTCACTTCCTCTTGTCCAGCATGGGTAACGACCCTCGGTGGCACCGGCACGCTTGGCGACGGCCAGGGACCTCGACCGAAGGCCAGCCATTCTTCAGAAACACCGAACGCGTTGGCTAACTTCTTGATGACCGGCGGCTTTGCTTCGTGTTGCCTTCCGTTGAAAAGCTTTCCCAGGAGACCGCGCGAGATTTCGTGCTCCTCCTCGACCCTCGTTGCAGGTGGGAGCTTCCCCGTATCCGGATCAAGCGGAAGGCAGTGGTAGGCATACCAGACGCGAGCGCCCAAGCTCATGTCCACATGTTGCCATGTAGCTACCTGAAGAATCGACATGAAGCGGATTGACTACTAGGTAGCGAGTGCGCTACTTGGTAGTGGAGATGGTCGCGCAATACGTCAGCCGCTCGAGCACCGCGCTCGCGAAAGTCATGGATGAGATCGGCGTCGGAAAGCTCGCCGAGGACACCGACATCCACCGAACGCAGCTCTGGCGGTATTCGACGGGCCGCAGCAAGCCAGACGCTGATCAGATCGCGAAGCTGCATCGGGCTACCGGCGGTCGAGTTGCGGCCGACGGCTGGGAGACACTCGCCCAGTCTGACACCGAAGAAGACGCGCGACCTGCTGAGCCTAAGCCGGCCGGCAACCCAAGCGCTGCGGAGTAACCAAATGTCGTTCACTCCTGAAGCCATTCGTGTACCTAGACCACCGAGAGCGGACTTTGGCGCTGGGCGTCTGTGCCTAAGATCCAGCGCCCAACGTCCGGGAAGCACGCGCAGCGGCCTCGTAGCAGACGATCTGCCCGCCGTCGCAGCTCACAGCAACTATGTCCCCGTTGGTGGGGTCGCGCGTGAGTCGGTCGTAGTACCAAGCTGGCCCCCCGCTCCGTCCGCACGCGAGCAAGAACGCCAGGACGGTGGCCAATCCAAGAAGAGCGGTTCTCGCCATGGTTCATTGGCGGGTGGCAACCTGGTCGTAAGTGCTCGCGCACCCATCGCCGCTGAACGGGTCCGTGATGACGATCGAAAGCGTACCTGTGATGCGCTCGCCGTCGGCGTCCTGCTGCTCAGTAAAAGCGACTATCTCGGAAACGAAGCCCGTTTCGGGATCCAGGCACCGAATCGATCTGTCGAGTCGGCAGCCGTCAGAGCTCCATTGGTCAGGCTGGACGAACTCGCAGTCAGCAAGAGCCTCGCCTTCACCACCCGCCTCGTAGCGAACGACCTGGTCCGGAAACTCGCCGCACGTGCCGTTAGCGCGCTGGTCGTAGCTGATGACGTACGTGCCCACGCGATCGGTCTCCGGATCGCACGTGAACGAGTTTTCATCTTCGCCTCCACAGCCGACAAGCCAAACCGTCAACAGTGCCGCAATTGAGAGTTTTTCCATGATCGCTGCGAAAACCATGACCACCTGCGGAAATCAAGCAACGCCAGCCTTGACGTTGCGCAGGGCCGCTGCTGCCCGTTTGCGTCGCCTGGTGTGCGCTTCTGGTCTCAGCACGGAAGAGATCGCGCGGCGTTACGGGCTTGGCGTGCGGACTGTGCAGCGACTGATCGCCGGTAAAACCAGGATGACGGGACTCGAGCTCCTGTGTGCGCTCGAAGCTGACGTGGCGAATGACGTGAAGGAGGCGGCGTAGGTCATGACCAAGGTTGCTGGCTCGCGAGCTTTTCATGGGGCGCTGCGCGCTCAGATCGACGCAGCCTGGGAAGATCACATAGCGGGCAAGCGTGCGTCTCATTCAGCTAGCCTGCTCTACGGTTACGCGCCTGCTGATGCCACTGACCTGCGGGGCACTCCCTGGGTCCCATCTGTTCCCGTCCCCGTAGCTCAAATGCAGCGCCCGGTATGCGGCTGCGGGCAAACCCTTCTTCGGTCGTTTCCGGACTGGCCAGGCATGTGCGGCGACTGCGCGGCGGTGGTCGAAAAGTACGGCGACCACCTCGGCGACAGGGACAGACTCGAAGAACCAGCGGACCCCGATCCCACGAGCAACTGGGCCGCGTGGGCGCACCCGAACTCGGAGGGCCCATGACCATCGCCACCAACATCGTCATGGGCCTTGGTCTCACGGTGGTAACGATGCTCGTCGCCAGGCGGGTGCTCGCATGATCCCGAAGGCGCTGCTTATCGCCATCGGCCTATTGCCGGTGTTCCACGAAGATAAGGCCGACGATCGCAAGGGCGCACAGCTCGTGACCGTGGCTGCCGCCGTGCACGAAGCAGCGCGCGAGCAGAAGCGCTGGCCGGGCACTCGACGCGAGCTTGAGCTCCTGCTGTTCACCATCGGATGGCATGAGTCCGCGTTCTCGCTTCGCATCGGCGAAGGTCGCTGTAAGCCCCACGAGTGTGACCGCGGCAGAGCGGCCGGCCATTGGCAGATGCATCGCGCAACAAGCTCGAGCGAGGCTGCCTGGGTCGCTTCAAAGACCGACATCCGTATCGCTGCGCGCGAAGCCGCTCGGGCTCTCACACGGGCCAGGTGGGTGTGCAAGGGCACGTCCGGCGACTGGTTGACGGAGACTCTTAGGGGTTACGCCGGCAGTGGTTGCCGCAAGTCGTTCCGGGGCGAGGCTGCTCGGGTCGCGACGTTCCGGCGATTGGAGAGGGGCGGTCAGTGACCGAACCGCGTTACCTCAAGCCGGCAGAGGTGGCGGCTCTCCTCAACGTGAGCAAGCCGACGGCCATGAAGCTCGCCCGCACCGAAGGCTTGCCCATGGTTCAGCTCGGTCCACGGGTGTATCGATTCGATCGCGCGGCCGTAGAGGCATGGGTAGAGAAGCGACGCACCGCGCAGCAAAGGAAGGCGGGCTGATGGCTGTTGTCGAACGTAGGCGCAAGCGTGGGACCGTTTACTACGTGTGTACGTCCGTCAAGGGCGCGAAGCACTGGGAAAAGGTCGGCACCAACAAGCGGGAGGCAGAGACACTCGACAGGCAGCGTCGGCGCGAGGTCAAGGAAGGGACGTTCAGACCAGGGCAGGCGACGGCGCAGATGCTAGTCGAGACGTTCGGCCGTCGCTGGCTCGAGACGCGCAAGAATCGCACGGCACACAACGACGCGCGCTTGCTTGAGATCCATGTTTTCACCGTCGCCTGGTTCGCCAAGCTTCCCATCGGTGACGTGCGCCCGAAGCACTTTCCGAAGCTGGCCGGTGAGCTGCTTGCTGCTGGCAAGCTCGGCAGCAAGAGCATCAGTCTTGTGATGGGCCTCGTGCGTGTACTGTTCCGCGATGCAGCGCTCGAGGATGTGATCGAGGCCAATCCCTACGTGATGCCGCGCGGCCTGCTCAAGCGCTCTGGCAAGAAGCGCGAGCCGTACACAGCCACGGAAGCCGTTGCCCTACTCACGGCTCCCAAAGATGCTCTGTGGCGCGCCTGGAATCACGCGGCCTTCTACACTGGCCAGCGCTGCGGCGAGCTCTGTGGGCTTCGCTGGGGCGACTGGGACGATATGCCGAAGCCGCTCGGCTCTCTCCTCTGTGAGCGTCAGTACGACGGCCAGGCTCTGAAGACAGACCGACCGCGCATCGTGCCGGTGCACCCTGAGCTACGGGCGGCTCTGCTCGTTTGGCGCGAACAGTGGGCGGCAATGTTCTGCCGGGAGCCGGAGCCCAATGATCTGATCTTCCCTGCCCCGGATGGTCAGGCCTTCTCGAAGTCGAGCGTCTACAAGGCGTGGCTTCGCGGCTGCAAGGCCGCCGAGGTCACCAACCGCTCCGTCCATTCAACGAGACACACCTTCATCACCTTCGCGCGGCGCGGTGGGGCCAACCGCGAGGTGGTCGAACTCATCACCCACAACCCAAAGGGGACCATCGTCGACCGGTACACTACCAGGGACTGGGCCGAGCTCTGTGAGGCCGTGCTGGCCGTTCGGTACGTTGACGCGCCGGTTGACGCGGCGACGAAATCTAGCGGTTTTAAAGGCTCCAGCTCCTGGACTCGAACCTCGTCCACCTCAGAAAACCGGGAGAAAACCTGGAGCGCTCAGGAAACTGCGCGTAGCGAAAACACCGAGAGATCAGCGGTACGGCGCCACGGTGACGCGCGGGTTGACGCAAGCCAACTTGAGTTAGCCCCTGCTACCTGGGCGCTCGCCTACGCCGCCAATGACGTGCTCCGGAGGGCGGGGTGAGCGCCGACATCATCTCCCTCGACGACTATCGTCAGGAGCTCGCTGAGCGCGCCTGCGGGGTCGGTAAGTACTCTGGTGCCCGGCTGGTCGACGGGACGGTCGTGGTCAGCACCAGTCTTGACGATGAGGCCATGATTCTGAAGCCGGCCGCGGCTCGGACGCTGGCCCTCATGCTGCTCCACTTGGCTGATGTGGCGGATGGGGGTGACCGTGGCTAACGCACGTCGCTTGCTGCCCAGCCCCGTCCAGCTCGTCCGCAAGCGGCCGCTCATTCTCCAGCCGCACAAGTACAACGCAAGCACCGAGGACCTCGTCGGCAAGCGCTTTGGTTATGTCGTTGTTCTCTCTAGGGCTCCGACGGTAGCAATGTCTCGCTGGCGCTGTCGGTGCGACTGCGGGGCGGAGTTCGTACGCGACGGCAACTCGCTCAAGCAGTCCGAGAAGCATGGGCACGTAGCTAGCTGTGGGTGCAGGGGTCGGAGGCGAAGCACATGAAAAGATGGTGCCCGAATTGCGGCGTGGACTGCGATTGCGCGGATGCGTTCACAGTGAACCAACCGCCCAAGCAACTGTATCTCTATATCGCCGACTCCGCGAGTCCAACGACATACGGAACACGCACCTACGCCACTGGACTACGTAGGGCCACCAACGCCGACTTGGAGGCTTTGGGGCTGCAGCGCAAACGCACGAAGAGGAGGCGCACATGAAAGTCGCGGCCCTCTACATCGACCCTCGCGGGCCGTACCCGAAGCTGCTCGGGCCGGAGATGTGCTGGGACGAAGCCAGGGACGCGCGTACGTACGCCGGACCGTGGCCGGTGGTGGCGCATCCGCCGTGTGGTGCCTGGGGTAAGCTGAGACACCTATACGAAGGCAGCGACCGCGACTGCGCTCCGATTGCCATTGAGCAGGTCCGCCGCTTCGGCGGCGTTCTCGAGCATCCCGCTGGCTCCGAACTCTGGCGGATTTACCAACTGCCGCCGCCCGATGTGCTCATGTCGGACGGATTCGGGTTCTCGTTCGAGGTTGACCAGTGCGCCTGGGGTCATGTCGCCAGAAAGCGGACCTGGCTTTACGTCGCTCATGTCCCGCGGACGACCGTCACGGCAGGCATTCGATTCGGTGGCACGCCGACGCACTGGCTAAGCGGCGGACGCACCAGCTCGAGCCGCAAAGGCTCGCCGGTCCCACCCGGCATCAAGGTGTGCAGCGCCCAGCAGCGCCGCCGCACCCCCACCGCTTTCGCCGAGTGGCTCATCAGCTTGGCCGCGCAGGCCGGCAAGGAGCGTGCAGCGTGAACATCCGAATCATCAATGCGAACTCCGGCGCAACCAGGACTGGCACCTTTGAATGCTTTCACGGTGGCAAGAAGTCGCCATGGGCAGAGATTCGGCTGGGAATGGCTGGCGTCTACAACTTTTCGCTTCGGACAGGATGGTGCGAGCACAAGTCGACTGAGGCGCCGGCTTGGTTCGTACTCGCTGAAGATCTAGAACTTCTTCGAGAGGCAGCGCGCGAGAAGAAGCTGTCGTTCACTGTGGCGCCCATTCAAGCCCCGCAGCGTAGCGACGCCAAGCCGCGCAAGGCTCGTGGTCCCCAGGTTGCCCCCCCCGCTGTTTGAACGATGAGCGACGTTGCCATCGACAACGGCTCGCGTGCGCTTTGGATCCCTCGCCGGGCCCCGAATCTGAACGACCTTATTCGGGCGCACGCGCAGCACCCGCACGTCTACGATCGAATCAAGAAGAGCTGGGCAGATACGGTGGCGCTCGTGGCAGCACCGCGCTGCATCGCCAGTCTGCGAGGCGTGCCGTGCTCCGTTCACTTTGAGCTCATCGAAAAGGATAGCCGCCGAGACCCAGACAACATCGCTGCCGGCGCTGCGAAACTCATTCTCGACGGGCTCGTGAAAGCAGGCGTAATCGAAGGCGACGGCTGGAAGCACATCAGCGGTCTGAGTTTTTCGTGGCGCGTGGGTGAGCCGGTAGGCGTGCGGGTTGTGCTTACGCCAAGTGTAGGGGTGGCGGCGTGAAAGCTCTCGACCTCGAGGAGTTCCGCGGCGTGCTTTTTCTGACTGTGAGTCGGCGCGTGTGGCTCTTCTTCCGCGTCACCGAGGTGTGGTGGGCCAAAGACGTCAAGGACGTAAGCTTCGACGGCAAACGAAAGTGCCGAGACTGGAACCGGGAACACGACGGGAAGGCCGATTGTAGTCTCTCGTTCAGCCGACGACTTGACTGCCTGGCGGACGCCTGGATGCTTCGCACCGAGCAGGTCGAGAGTCTTTCAGTCAACGTTCATCGCCTGCCAAGGCGGGCTGGAGGCGGGACGTGAGGAACCGCGCGTGAGCCGTATTCGTACCGTCAAGCCGGAGTGGCTACAGGACGAGCGCCTAGCACTCGCGAGCGCAGAGGCACGCGTGCTCTCGATCGCGCTCATCCTGCTTGCCGACGACTACGGCAATGGTCGAGCCAACTCGGTGGTGCTCGGAGCCACTGTGTTCCCTGGCGAGGACAGTCCGCGCACGACTTTTGTCGCCGCCGCCGAAGAGCTCATCAAAATCAGATTCGTCCGCTTCTACGAGGTCGACGGGCAGCGCTACTTCTCGATTCGCAACTGGTCGAAGCATCAGCGGGTTGATCACCCAAGCGATCCGAAGGTGCCTGCGCCACGGCCAGAAGATGACGACACTGAAACAGCGCACCTTCACACGGCCGATGGCCCTGGGGCTGGTGCACAGAATCGCGCAGGCACGGCCGACGGCCCTGAGCAACGCGATCACGCTGCCACGACAGCTGTAAGTAAACGAAAGGACACAAAACAAGTCGACTCGCGAAACTCTCGCGAGTCCCTCGAGAATGACTCAGGAGGATTTCGATCCTCGCGCGATCCCATCCCTTCCTCTGATCTCTCCCTTCTTACAAAGCCTTTAACGGATCTACCTGAAAAGCCTGGATCTGCGCACGCGCGGAGCAAACCACAGGCCAAAGCAAAGCCGACCGAGGACCGGGTGCCGAGGCCGCTAGCGCAGGACTGGCAGCCCGAAGCCGAGCAGGTCTCGGCGCTGGCAGCGAAGCACCAGGTCACGGAGGCGCGCATTCGGGCAATGCTGCCGGAATTCGTTTGGTATTGGCGCAAGGACGGCAAAAAGACTACCGCGCGTGGCTGGGCGCAGACGTTTTCGAACCGAATGGACACGCTGGCGAAGAACGGCCAGCTCTACATCGCTCGCCCAGGCGAGAGCGCGCCGACGACACCAGACGACGCCGACGAGCGCCGTAAACGCGCCGCCGAGGTCGAGGCCAGGGCTCGGGCCGTCCGCGACGCCAAACCGCGTGTAGCGGGCAGCCAGGGGGCTTCGTGAGCGAGCACCTAGTCCCGCCCAGTGATCTCGACGCTGAGGCGACCGTGCTGTCAGCCGTGCTGGTTCAGAAAGGCGCGCTGGAGGAAGTCGACCATTTTCTGAAAGCCGCGCACTTCTACGCCGACGCCAATCGATGGATCTGGGAAGCCGTCACCGATCTCGCGAGCGCTGGCAAACCGACGGATCCCATGATGGTCGCAGGCTGGCTACGCGACCACAACCGGCTGGCTCAGGTAGGTGGGGCCTCCTACATCGCGCAGCTCGTCGAGACAGTGCCGCCCACCGTGCGACTCGCGGCGACGGCCATGCGCATCGTCGACAAGTGGCGATTGCGTCGCATCATCGACGAGGCACGGGCCATCGTGGCCGAGGCCTACACGAACGCGGATGACGTGGCGGGGTTTGTGCAGAGGGCCGAGGCGCGGATCTTCGGTGCCAGCCAAAGCCTTGTGCGGACCAGCACGATCGCGTCCGCCGGCGAGGTGATGCGAGAGTGCATCGAAGAAGCCCGCGAGACGCGGGACGGGAGTCGACCGCGCGGCATATCGACCGGCTTTGCGTCTCTCGACAAGCGCATCGGTGGGCTACGCGGTGGCCGCGTCTACGTGTGCGCTGGCCGCCCCGGCATGGGCAAGACCTCCTTCGCAACCAAAGCTGCGCGCACGCTGGCCAAGTCGACTGCTGAGCGCCGTGGGGTCTTCTTTGCCTCGGTCGAGATGCCTCGAAAGCAGATTGGAGATCGGTTGATTGCTCAAGAGGCGCAGCTCGATACGCGGGCCGTCGAAATGGCGATGATGAATCGTGGCGAGTGGGAAGACTACACGAACGCTGCGAATCGTATCGCGCAGTGGCCACTCATCATCGAGGACCGCGGCGGCCTGACGCTGTCCGACCTGCGGAGTTCGCTCAGGCGAGCTGTGCGCAGGCTCGAGTCGGTGCACGAGACCAGCCTGGGGCTCATCTGCATCGACTACCTGCAGCTGATGAGCACGGCCGACCTTGGCAAGGGCATGGACCCAAATCAGCGCCTAGAGCTTCTGAGCGCAGCTTTGGTTGCGATTGCCAAGGAGTTCGACGTGCCTGTGGTTCTGCTTTCGCAGCTCAATCGCGAGTGTGAGAAGAGGGTCGACAAGAGGCCGATCCTGGCAGATCTGCGCGGCTCTGGCGCTATCGAGCAGGACGCGCACACCATCATCTTTTTTTACCGCGAGGACGTTTACCGCGCACCGGGCGACGCCAAGGATCGCTCCGCCGAAATCATCGTCGCCAAGGCGCGCGGAGGGCGCACCGGCACCGTGAGGGCGGACTACCTCGAATACTGCACGGAGTTTCTAGATCGAGTGGACGATGACCCACACGACGCATTCGCTCGACAGTTCGACGACTTCGTCACAAGTGAGGCTGCAGCAGAATGACCACCCCAAAAATCTCCCTAGCCATGATTGTTCGGGACGACGAATCGACGATCGAGGCGTGTCTCCAGTCAGCGCGTCCGCACGTGGACGAAATCGTTATTTGTGACACTGGCAGCAGTGACCGAACGCCCGAGATCTGCCGCAAGTACGCTGACAAGTGGGAGCTGTTTTTGGGCGCGAACGACGAGGAGGGTCGAATCGTCGACTTCGCTATGGCGCGCAACAAGAGCTTCGCCATGGTGACCGGAGAGTTTGTGCTCTGGCTCGATGGCGACGATGTTCTTCGCGGCGGTGAACACCTACGCAAACTCGCGGCAGAGTCGACTCACGAATACGTCCAATACCTCTTCCCCTACGAGTACGCACGCGATGATGCCGGCAACGTAACGCTGCTACAGATGCGCGAGCGACTGATGCACCCGCCTCACGCGCAGGTCTGGCGAAGCCCGGTGCACGAGTACTGCGTCTGCGAGTCGAACGGGGCACCCGTCCCGATGATCGTCTGTGACGAGGTCGTGGTAGAACACCATAGCCGTCAATCGACCAAGCAGCGCGAGCCTCAGCGGAACCTCCGCATCCTAAAGAACTACGTCCAGCGCGTCGGCGAAAGTGACGTGCGAGCGCTGTACTACATTGGCGTGGAGTACGCGGCGGCCGGAGACATTGGCAATTCGCTGCGTTACCTAAAACGCTACGTTCAGCTCGCGGATTGGGACGACGAGAAGTGCAAGGCGCTGCTCTCTATCGGCGAGCACTACCGGCAGATCGGCGACCACGACGAGGCCATCCGCTGGACCACCCAGGCCATGACCACCAAGAGCTGGCCGGAGCCCTATTTCGCGCTCGGGAGGAGCTACTACGCCATGGCTGAGCGCGGCGAGCATCCCGAGAAGAACTACCGACGCGCGGCGTTCTTCATCGTCAAGGGGCTTGAACAGCCGACAGATCCGGTGCTCTTTGCCAACCCGCTCGATCGGTTTGCGATCCACGCTTACCTGAACGTTTGCTTTCACGCAGTGGGTGACCACGAGCGTGCGCTCTGGTCGTGCGAGGAGGGACTCAAGGGTCTGCCGGGCCATGGCGTACTGCTCAATAACGCCAAGGAGTACCGGAAGGCCAAGGCGCGGAGCGCGGTAGCGAGCGGGATCGATGAGCTCGAGAGGCTAGAGGCCATCCCGCCGACACAGGTTGCGCTCCTGCGCGCTGCTCTCAAGGGGCAGCTCAACATTGAAACAGACTTGCCGGCTCAGGCGAATGGTACGCAGGGAGAACCTGCGGCGGCCGATGCTGTTGGGGCCCATGAAACAAAGCCCGAGCCCGGCTTTCTGGACGTCGTTCTCTTCTTGGGCCCCGCGCTCGAACGCTGGACGCCGGAGACGTGGGCAAAGACAGGAATGGGCGGCAGCGAAACGATGGCCTGGGAAATGGCTCGGCGGCTGCGAAAGCTCGGCCACCGCGTGCGCGTCTACACCGACTGCACACCCGCCCAAGAGGGACTCTACGAAAACGTCGAGTGGTTGCAATGGCAGCGCTTCCGCCAGGTTGAGTGCGACGTTTTGATCGCGAGCCGGTTCCCGTGGGCGGTTGACGATGCGGTGAGGGTTAACGACGTGGAGATTGGTGGCTGCAAGGCGACGGTGCGACTCTTGTGGGTCCACGATTGTCACGTAGGTGAGCACTTGGACCTGCGGCGCGCTGCCCGGTTCGATCGAATCCTCTGTCTGAGCCAGTGGCACAAGCGCTTCTTCGTCGGTTGCTACCAGGGGATCGATGCGGACAAGGTGTACGTCACCAGAAACGGCATCGACCTCGCTCGGTTCGATGGCACCGAGGAGCGCAATCCGCATCGCGCAGTGTACAGTTCAAGCCCAGACCGCGGGCTGCTCGCCGCCGTCATGGCCTGGCCGAAGGTGCGCGAGCAGGTCCAGGACGCGGAGTTACATGTGTTCTACGGCTTCGGGAATTGGGAGAAGAGTGCGCAGGGTGACCAGGCTCAGCTAGGACAGGTCGCACACCTGAAGCAGCTGTGTCGGTCAACCGCTGGTGTGGTGCTACGCGACCGAGTGAATCAGAAGCAGCTAGCGCGAGAGTTCATGCGGGCAGGAGTGTGGTGCTACGGAACCTGGTTCTCAGAAACCTCGTGCCTGACAGCGATGGAGGCCCAGGCCGCCGGCCTTCACATCGTGACGTCGCCTATCGCTGCGCTCGTCGAAACCGTCGGCGACCGTGGCGTGATGCTGAAAGAGCCATGGGGCGGAGACAGTTTCCCGCCGCCTCCGCCTCGGACTGAGTTCGTTGCAGAGCTCGCTGAGAAAACAATCCAGGCAATGCACGCGGCCGGTATTGGCCCAAACGAGTACGGCATCGACTACGCCCGCGAGCACTTCGGCCTCGACACTCTCGCTGACAACTGGTCGGCAATGCTGATCGAGATGGTCGAGGACATGCGGGAGCGCGTGGTGCCGGCATTCAAGGATTGGGAGGCTGCGGAGTGAGGTGTTCTCGCAAGGAAGCGAAGTACATCGGGCGCACGGCTCTGGAGATTGTCTACTCGGGCGCCGCCGCACTGATGCGCGATGGGAAGACGTGCTCAAAGGCGTTTGTCGGGCCCAGCACCTTCCAGCTCGTGCACGATCAACTGGTATTTAGTCGAGACCCAACGCTGCGAGCCGAGTGGGACGGGAACCGCTGTTACCTGAGAGTTGCCGTATGTGGCCGAGAGTTGAGCATCCACATGGATCCGAGCCTCGAAGAGGGTGACGTCGAGTTTTCGATGAGGAGCGACAAGTGAAGGATCATAGTTACGAGCTAGTTCTAGCCGTCATCACGCTGGTGTTTCTGTGGTGGGTGCTGCGATGATGCAAGTGATTAACACAGTCTCCAGCGTGCTATCGCTGCTGGCTTGCATCTACATGTATCGCGCGATGCTCGGTTACAAGCGCGCAGCGACGAACTGGGAGCAGGTTGCCTACAAGGCTACGGCGGACCTCGTGGCAGCGGAGGCGCGGGGCGACGAGTTTCGCGATGCGTACCTCGCGCTGGCCGATGAGCGCACGGCGTCACTGCTCAAGGTGGCAGGAAAACAGGCGGGGTGGTCATGAGAATCAACATCGCCTGTGGCGGCAACATCTTCCCCGGCTGGGTGAACTCCGACCTCGTGGACATGAACGAAGCTTATCTCCGGCACCTCCGCGGTCTCGCCGTCGCGCAGATGCACGGATGGCCACCGGGGCAGATCGAACTCTCGCGCGCCATCACGGAAGGTCGTGTGCAGTTCTTCCAGTGGGACCTGCGCAAGGGCTTTCCGATGTATGCGGACGGCAGTTGCGAGAAGCTGTACCTGGGTCAGGCCTGGGAGCATCTTCACCCGCACCGTGAAGCGCCGGCACTCGCAAAGGAGTGCTTCCGGCTGCTTGAGCTCGGCGGCGTCATGCGTATCACCACGCCGGACATCAAGAAGATCCTGGGCCTCTACAACGACGGCAGGCTCAGCGAGATAGCCCCAGAGCAACCGGCGTTCTTCGCGTCAGCGAGCCCAGAAGCGCAGCTCTCCTACCTGCTCTTCGGGGCATCAGGCGACGACTGCACCCGCGAGGATTATCACGGCCACTTTCACGTCTGGAGTGAAGCAGATCTGACGGAGCTGCTCGTGTCAGTCGGATTCAGCAGCGTCGAGCGATGCGACGAGCCGAGCTTGGAATTCAAGTATGCCGGTGTTCAGGACTTTGGGATCTCGCACAGCATGGGAATCGAGGCGGTGAAGTGATTCGCATCGCGATTGTCGCCACGGGCGCACATGCTCTCCCGTCGCCTAGCTTTACCGGTGACAGCCAGATCATCATCGATCTCTGCATCGCCCTGACTGAGCTCGGACACTGGGTCACGCTACTTGCTCCGAAAGGGACGGTGTCACCGCCAGGCGTCAGGCTCTGCGAGGACCTGCCGGTCGGTGCTGGGTTCGAAGAAGCCTGCGCTGACGTTGGCCAGCTGCTAGCGATGTCTAACACGGTCGACGTCTTCCACGACTTCTCGATCGGCAAGACGGTACACGGGCAGTGTAGCCGGCACGGCTTTCCAAGCATCAGCACCATCCTCGGCGGCTGCGCCTACAAGCCCCTGCGAAATACCGTCGTGTGGTCCGAAGCCATGCGAGACCGTGTGATGCGCGGAGCGACAGACTACGAAGGCACACAATGGCCGGACAAGGGCGGGCAGCAGTGCGAGCCGTTCAAGGACGTGCGTGTCGTTCACGGCGGAGTTGATACGGAATTCTATTCGCCGGGCCCACCCGACCAAGTCGGGGATCACTACCTATGGCTTTCACGCTGGAGTCCCGAGAAGGGCCCGCTGGAAGCCGTCGAGCTCGCCAAGGCCACCGGCATCGAGCTCGTGATGGCCGGGCTTTCGCCGGAAGCGTTGCCGCCTGCTGAAGGGCGCATTGCGGCGAAGTGTCTGCAGGCTGCTCAGGGTTTTAGCAACATCAGCTTCCAGTGGCTGGCGCCGGGCGCCGGACATCACGAAGCGAAGCGGGAGCTGCTGCGACAAGCTCGATGCTTCCTTGCGCCTCTGCAGTTTCAGGAGCCGTTTGGGCTAGGCATGGTGGAAGCCATGGCGTGCGGCACGCCCGTCATCGCCACCAGGATGGGTAGCGCCAGGGAACTCATCGGTGGTGGCTTGACTCTCGTTGGGATGAAAGAGCAGGCGCTTGAGAATCGTGGGCCCTTCGAGCCACTCGACAAGTGGCGCGCTCAGAAGCGGCGCAAGGCAGCACGCAAACGCGCGGTGCGGATGTTCGACCGCAAGGTGATGGCCATGAACTACGTCAGGCTTTACGAAGAAGTGTGTGGAGGCGGCGGATGGGGATGAAACTTACCTACTGCTCCTTTGCTGACGATGAGCGCTGCCGTGGCGTGGTGATCCTGGATGGTTACTTGGATCCGGTGATGGCTGCGCTTCAGGCACGCTTTCTCGGAATCAACCCAGGCGGCCAGCTTCTTGTCTTCGAGATCCCGGAGGACTTGGAAGGCATCGACGTTTACTTCGCCAACCGGAACCGCCTGCTGACAGCCGACGAGGCTCGCACTCTCTTCGATGGGATGACGCTGAGTGAGTGGGAAGGACAGCTCAACTGATGCGTTTCTCGCTCTTGTACGGACCCTTCTGCCTCTCGTTCCGCAAAACGCTCGACCTCGACACCTGGCGCACAGACCCGCGTGGCTTGTCGGGCTCGGAGATGTGCGCCGTCAGGCTTTACCAGGAGCTGCAGGCGCTTGGTCATGACGTCGAGTTCTTCAGCATCGGCAACGGTTGCTCACCTTGGGAGAAACGCGGCGAGTGGACTGGCGACGTCGCCATCAGCATCAACGTGCCTGACGACCTCCGCGGAATGCGTGCCAAGGTGCGAGTCTGCTATGCGCTGTTGAACGATTTCAGCTTCTGTAAGGTCGGCTTCGAGGAGCACGTCGACCTGTTCCTCTCACCGTCTGCAGCGCACCGCGACCAGTGCCTCAACAATCCCGACTGGCGCAAAGTCGAGGTCACACCGGACCACTCGAACGGCAAGGCGCAGTGGGACCCGTCGGGCAAGCCATGGGCGGCCGTCGCGCTTGGTTGCGATCCAGAGCGCTACGACGGCTTCGAAAAGGTCCCGGGGCGCGTCGTCTACGTGAGTTCGCCTGACCGTGGGCTGCATCTACTGCTGCAAGAGTGGCCAAAGATCCGCAAGGCCGCGCCGCACGCAACCCTCAAGGTGTTCTATCGGGTGCGCGATTGGATCAACTCCTGGGCGGGCGTACCGTTCTATCCATCAATTGAGCGTCAGCGCCAGCGCGCCATCTACATCGACGAATGTTTGCGACGTCTCGAGGGCTACGGCGTCGAGCTCGTGGATGCGGTGAGCCGGGAGCAGCTCGAGCGGGAGTTAGGGCAGGCCGAGGTGCTGGCGTTTCCCTGCGACCCCGTTAACAACTTTACCGAGGGCTTCAGCGTGGCGACCCTCGAGGGTTGCGCCGCTCGCGCGTGCCCTGTCATCAGCGACGCAGACGCGCTCGGTAGCATCTACCACGAGGCATGTGTCGTGGTGCCGCGCGGGCGCTGGGACGAGTGGCGAGAGCATGTGATCGATGTGCTGCGCGACGAGAAGCGCCGCGAGCACGTGAACCGGATGGCAGTGGACTTTGCCCGGAGGACAACGTGGAGTCACACAACGCAGCGAATCATGAATCTAGTGCAGGAACGCCTGTAATCGAAAAGCCGCCCGTGTCGTTCTCGGACGATCGAGGCTACATCAAGAACCTGCTGAACCGGCCGTGCGGTGGCGTGCAATTCATCTTCAGTCGAGCAGGCTCTAAACGCAGCTCGCACTGGCACA
>Ga0196964_10000102_pt1 | contig 59449 bp, 88 predicted proteins | sample S1_10metaG_FD_148615 | JGI IMG/M metagenome (GOLD analysis project Ga0196964, IMG submission 148615) | Soil microbial communities from Anza Borrego desert, Southern California, United States - S1_10 | ecosystem: Environmental > Terrestrial > Soil > Desert | place: USA: California | collected...
TGGCACGTCAGATCGAGTCATTGTTACTAATTCTAAAACTACGCCTCCAGATTTTCTTAACGCTGGCGAGTTGTTGGTTAAGTTCTGTGCAGAGGAGATGAGAGATGCTGCGAGACAACAAAGGGAAGCCCAAGAGCTTCAAGTCTTTCCGAGAGTTTTTCCTGGCCTATAAGCAGGCTCGAGGGTGGTGATGGATAGAAAAGAGCTGAAGAGAGTGCTTCGAGAATACGCGGTGGAGGCTTTATTTGGTTCTTCCTTACCTTAGTCGTCTCTTTCTGCATAGTTGCAGAGCAGCATTAGCTATGCTATAAGCATTCCCAGTTCAACTAGGAGGGAGTCATGCGTATCGTCTTTGCGTTGCTCATTGTGGGCTTGCTCGCAGCGTGTGCAGGAGATGGCGGAAGTTCGATTATTCAGCCATCATCCCACCCCGGCAAGATCGGTGGTGAGCAGGCTGCCAAGCAGAACAACTTGCAGCCCATCGAATAGAACACAGAGGCACCGCTTCCCCTCATTGGAAGCGAAACTTAGGCCCTAGGGGAAACTCTGGGGCCTTTTCTTTTGGGGAAATTGGATATGAGAAAGTTTTGGCTAGGACTGATGGCTGTCACTTGTTTGGCAGCTGGTGTTGCTGCTTGTGAACGTGACGCTGACGTAGCGTCCCGAAACCTGAGCTATGCTGCTGACCAGTTTCAAATCATGCGCCGCGTGGTGTTCTATAACGGAATCACCGGAGAATACATGCTGACGATTGAGGGACTGTGTTCTCTCGATAATAACAGCACTTCGGTGCAGCTGGCCCTCACCTGTAAGACTGGGCCTGATACTTACAAAAAACACTTCCTTGGGCTGTCTGACAATGTCACCTACTTTGTTGAACAGTTGGAACCTAAGGGTGTTAGTGTCTATCACTATAAAGTTAGCTTTAAGCCTTCCACCATCATCCCCGATATTGACCTTAACTAAAAGCTCTCTAGGAGACTATCTGTCGATATAGATAGATATATACTCTCCGGGGGACACTATATAGTTAAGACTAACTTTCGTCACTTTGTGACATTCCCATTAAAATTTTGTCTGGAGAACCTTCTTACTCTAGGAAGGATAAGAAAATGGAAGTTTATGAGTTCCCTATGTGCTGTGCTGCTACTGTGTTTGCTAATTTTGGCAGCACTCTAGTAGTCCATAATCCGGACGAGAATAAAGAACTCGTCTTTGAGAAGAATGAGATTAGACACTGGTTGAGCAAGCATCTTGCACCTTATGCGATGGCCGGTAATGGCGAGCATTATATTAAGAAAGATGCCTTTGTCTGCATTACCCTCAATGACGAACAACGTTCAAAGTTCGGAGATGTAATAGAAGAATTTGGTTTCAAGGAAGTGGCAAGAGGGACTAATGCAAAATACTTGCACAATCATGTGACGCTATTTGTCAAAATCATCAACTCGGCCCCTCCATTCGTTAAAGCGGGAAGCGCTAATGACCAAATTACTTATTGACACCATCCGGGATGAGCTTCGGCCAGGCGATGGTGTTTTAGTAGAATTGACGTATAACGAGTGGGATTGGGGATATGTCACTATGGTGACTGAGACCGGTTTTATGGTGGAGTTCTGGCCGAAAGATGGACAGAAGTTTCAACAGCTTTGCCCTAGGGACACCGTCTATCCAGATGACTGGAACTTCCCCGACTATAAAGGAGAGGCACCTAAGAATAAGGTGTCTGCTGTTCCTTCTACGGCAGTAGCGATTTATCAGAACGCCAGCAACACCAGCAGTTTTCATCCCACTGAGCTTCCTGATGACGACATGTATGTCTTTGTCTATGGCACTCTGAAGAAGGGCGGTCGATTGAACAAGGCGTTGGCAGAATGCCAATTTATTCAGAAGGACATTACAGCTGACAAGAAGTTCAACATGTTCAGCTGCGCGGACAGGTTCCCTGCTGTGTCCACTTGGAAGGGTAAATACCATATTGCTGGAGAGATTTACAAGATCACTCCGGAAGTTCTGAAGCGCTTGGATGCGCTTGAGGGTGTTCCTCATCTCTACAGGCGTGACACCGTTTGGACTAAGGGGTTTGACAAGCTCTGCTACATCTACATGTCCAGCCTCAAACTAGAGAACGTATACGAAAACGAATACGGCTCCAAGATTTTCCTTGACGAAGAGAACCATGCACAATTCTGGGTGAACTAGATGGTCACTTGGCAGACTAGCAAAGAGTGGTGGGGCAAATCCGCTGTTGCCTACCATAAGGATATGAAGGCTTCTATTCAGGAGATGGATGGCAAGTGCTTCTGGTATATCCGAGAAGATGAGGAAGTTGTAGCTAGAGGCGTCATTCAGAACACGCTAGAAGCAGCAATGGACTACGTTGCTGGCAAGCTCTCGTGGCTTTCTTGGAAACACAATTTACGGAGACTCATTCATGGACCTTCCGCAGCTTAAGAAGCTCCCCACTTTTCATCGCCATGTGCAGCATCCCAATAAGATGGGTCCGTGGGATAATAACTTCAAATACGACTGTTACGAATCTACTCATAAGGGTAAGAAGCGTATCAGTAAGAAGGAACTGATGCAGCGCACGGAAGAGGCGTTGGCCTGGCTGCGCTCCAACGCTGGCTATAGTCCCTTCGGTTTCGTGTTCACTGACGGAACTTACGACTGCTACCCCAGCAATGAATGTCTGGGGCTTATCAATTGCACAGAACGTATCTGCCGTGACAAGCCGGTTGCATATTTCATCACAGCTGTGGGCAATCATAAAAGCACCGATGCTGCCTATATTAGAGGTGTTGATTGGCTGATTAATCGCAGCCCGTATGCCAAGGTGTTCGTCACCAAAGACGCCAAGAGTGCCATTGATAACGGCGTCATCATGAACACTGAGCACAACGTGGCCCTTAATGTTGCGTCTGCTGCGATCTACCGTAACATGTATGGCATTGCCAAGAACATGTCTTGCTGGTGGGACCATATCCCCGAGGATATCGCCTTCCTCTTTGCACATTATTTTCATCCTATTAGTGAGACTGCTGTTCGCTTCTCCGACGAATACGATTGGAGCAGCACGCTTGGTAAGAACATCGGTGTGGATGGCATCAAGCGTTTCGTTACTAGGGACTGCTCGCTTCATGACACCACGCCTATGAGGGATAAACCCTATCGTTATGGTGACTTTATGCATCTCTGGCGCACTACTGATAGCAAGGTGCGAAAGCCATTCAAGCCTAAGACTTCTACACTAAAAGTCACTCACGAAGGCTGGGGAGGGAAGCAGTATACCTACACATATGAAAATGCCATCGATCTAACTGACATGAAGAAAGCGTGTGACAGCTTGATGGAGCAGATTGGATATCCGTATGCCAGCTAAAAAAGTATTCATCATCAATAGCGACGAAGCTACTGATAAGATGTTCCTGAGCATGAAGTGGGAGATAGTGAGCAACCCTACTCAGGCAGACATATTCCAGTTCACTGGCAGTGGTAACAGCGATGTTGATCCTGCGCTTTATAATGAGCTGCAACATAAAGCCACTTTCACCGATCCTGGTAGAGACAAGCAGGAAGCCATCTATTACAAGATTGCTAAGCAGCGTGGCATCCCAATGGCTGGCATCTGCCGGGGTGCTCAGTTCCTTTGCGTCATGAATGGCGGTTGGTGTTGGCAGCATGTCAACAACCACGACAACAAAGAGCACTACGTCACTGACTGGGATACAGGGGAGATCTACCTAGCCAACTCAGTGCATCATCAGATGATGCGGCTCCCTCGCAACAGGGCCACCATCCTTGCTACAGCTGGTGAAGCCACTTGGAAGGAATGGGTGAATAGCAGGGGTAATGAATGCACATTTACCTGCAATCCCAAGCATGTGGCCGATCCGGAGGTTGTCTTATTTAAGGACACCAAATGTCTGTGTGTGCAGTATCATCCTGAATATTCAGGCTGGAGTGCCTTAGTGTCTCGGTATTTTAACCTGATTGAGCAACATCTATTCTCTAAGGAAGAATCATGTGCGGCATAGTCGGAGTGCTGGGTAAGATTGGAAAGTCTAGGCTCAGCATGTTTGAGGATATGCTGACGATGGATGCAGTGCGGGGGAATGATAGCACTGGAGTGGCTGTCATTAATAAAGAAGATGTTTGGTGGGGCAAGGATGTTGTGCTGCCCAACGGCATCTTTGATTGGCAGGACTACAAGGATGCCAAGAAGGCCAAGCCCTTTTGCCTGATCGGACACAACAGAGCTGCTACTCGTGGCGCTATTAAGTCCGATAATGCTCATCCGTTTCAGCACGGACACATTACTCTTGTCCATAACGGCACGTTAGATGCAGCTTGGCGTCTTCCTAATTACTGGAAGTTTGGCACGGATAGTGAAGCTATCGCCTATGCTATTAGCCAACACGGGATTGAGACGGTGTGGCCTGTCATTGACGGTGCTGCTACCTTGGTATTCTGGGATGACAAAGAGAAATCCCTGAATGTCATCAGTAACAATAAGAGACCGTTCTTTATGCAGCCATTCCCCGGTTCAACCGGGATTGTGTGGTCTTCTGAGAGATGGACCTTGCTCACCGCCGCTGCAAGGACAGGAGTGGTGCTGGATAAAACAGAAGAAATATTCACCACTAAGTCAGATGTCTTATATACCTTTCTGTATGATCCCGATACAGACAAACTAAAGTATCGGGAGAAGAAGCTGGAGCCTTATAAGGTAGGTAATAGTATCCCTGGATATCAGGCTCATGTTCCTGCATCTTATAAAAAAAAGAAAAAGAAAAGGGCGAAAAGTGCTACTGCGGATATTATACCGTTCAAGAGTGCGAGAGCATCTGCGGAGGTGTTTGGTAGTGCAGAGTGTTTTGCTGAGTGGCAGCAGCGTCAGCTAGATAAGGTGCAACCTAAGGACAACGGGACGGACGCGGACTTAGACACCCGCGCTGTGCCCTTTCGCGGTCCATACAAACAAACCGAGAAACCTACTCGAACGGCTGAAGAGTTTTTTCGGCTATTTGATTTGACAGAACTAAACCCTAAGAGCTGCACTCCAGAGTGGTTTATGGCTGCCTATCCCAATTGCTTTGGCTGTGACGGTAGCATGGACTATTCAGATTATTTCACTGCAAAGATTATGAGTTCTACTGCTGCTCTATGCAGCGATTGCCAGTGCGATATTTGGGTTACATCCGGTATCGACCCTAATAACATCCGACAACACTGAGGTAAGTATGACTCCTGAGCTACTAATCGGAGCGGACCCTGAGCTGTTCCTCCGAGAGAAAGGTCTATTGGTTTCTGCGCATACTCTTTTGCCAGGCAGTAAGCAGTATCCGCATGAAGTTCCGTTGGGTGCAGTGCAGGTGGATGGAACTGCTGCCGAGTTCAACATTACTCCAGCTGCTTGCGAGGACGAATTTGTCCTGCATATTAGTCAAGTGTTGGGCACACTTCAAGAGATGCTTAAGCCGGGGGTAGAATTGGACATCTCCCCTGTGGCTGAGTATCCAGAAGAATATATGTCGTCGCTGCCCGGCTATGTAAAGAAGCTGGGCTGTGATCCTGACTTCAATGCATACACCAAGGATGCCAATCCAAAGCCGAATGAACACCCAACTATGAGAACTGCCGCTGGTCACATTCATGTTGGCTGGGGTAAAGACCTTGACACTCGGGATTGGAAGCACTTTGAAGCGTGCTGTGTTCTCGCCAAGCAAATGGACTTCTGGGTAGGTCTGCCTAGCACCATTCTTGATCCAGACACCAAGCGCAAGCAGATGTATGGAAAGGCAGGAGCCTTCCGTCCTAAGCGCTACGGTATGGAGTATCGAGTAGCCTCTAACTGGTGGCTGAAGGATAGCGGCACCATGAGGCTGGTCTATTCAAATACCAAGTGGGCTTTCAACACACTGAATGACGGCATCATGCTGTGCCAAGAGCATGGAGATGTAGCCCGAGACATCATTAATAATAATCAAGTAGACGAAGCTAAGAAGCTTTGTGACAAGCTGGATATCCCTTATTGGCCTTTGGTTTAAACATGCGAAACAAGAAGTGGTATAATGCTGGACACGCAGAGAACTATCTGAGCGGTAGTGTCATCCGGATAGATAATGTCCCTTGTTATGTTTGCAGTGTTGGCGAATCTAAGATGGAGTATTACCCGATTACCGAGAAGAACAATCATCGGGTTATTGATCTAGACCATCCTGCTATTGATCTAAATCCCATGCCTCTGGGGTTTCTCTCTCTTAGAGAGACTGATAATTTCCACTCTTCCTCCTATCTTAAGCGTGGTCCGTATCGCCAATGGAAGGTAGGGACAACTGCTCGTAACACCATCTCTGCCAATCCTTTCAAGCACGCGATTAAAAGCAGCCCTATGATGCAATACATCCTGCGTAGTCAGGAGTTCTGCGATACGGTGGCTGGGAAGTATATCGATCCTGAGCAGGCCCATGCTTTGAGCGCTAAGAACGAGCAGGGAGCGTTTGCTTTCAGCAGGCGCTTTGCCGTGTTTAAAGACTTTCTCCTATATAAAGACCTGCAAGAGCCTGTCGGAACTGTGAGTAAGGACGGCACTGTCTTGCTACATGAGGACTTCACTTATTTGACCGATATGTTGAATGAGGATTTAGATGCGTGCGGTCACCATTAAAGACCATTATGAGTTGACTCCAGTAGATGGGGAGATTGGACTAGAGATTGAGATGGAGGGGGGAGTCTCATATCCGGACGGAAGCAAGCCGGTGTCAGATTACTGGGTGGGAAAAGCCGATCCCTCCATGCAAGGTCCTGGTGTAGAGTATGTTCTAAAACAACCAATTCCTAGGACAGAAGTAAGGCCCGCGCTACTAGCCCTTAAGGGGTTCTGGAAAACTACCAAAGCTAAGCTTACTCCTACTGACAGAGATGGGGTGCACATCCATTTTAACTGTCAGAACCTAATGCAAGAACAAGTGATGACCTTTATCCTCATGCTTGTGTTGCTGGAGGATGTGCTGGTCCGATGGTGCGGTGAGAGCAGGGAGGGAAACATCTTCTGTCTCCGCTCCCGAGATGCTGAAGAATTTCTGAGCAGGCTTAGGGACATCTTGATTAAAAAGACCTTTAGCGGTCTGGACTACGAAGTATTGAAGTATGCCGCCATCAACATTGCTCCGCTCTGCTCGTATGGTTCTGTAGAGATACGCTGCATGGAAACACCTAAGGATATTATGCGAGTAGAAACCTGGGTGCGTATCCTGTGCTGTGTCTATGACGCTGCTCTTAAACTCCAGAGCGTGAGGGATGTAGCTGACCAGCTAGCCTTCTCTCGGGGGGAAGAACTAATCTGGCAAATCTTTGGAGATTTGGCCCCTGAATTGCTGGAGCCTGCTGGTGGTGAACTCGATCTGATGCTGATGGAAGGTCGCAGGCGGGTTAAGGAGGTGGTTTATTCCAGCTACATCTATAAAGAGCGCAAGAAGAATAAGACACTTATTGCTCCGCCCCCTCCGGCCAGGAAGAAAATTAGTAAGTCAGAGGCGCTAGCGGCTTATGGTGGAGGTCTGGTTGCTGGATCAGAAGTATCCCTTTCTTCCGTGGGTAACTACTTTAGTGAGCTGAACGATACAGAAGTAGTAGAAGTTTCTCCTGACTATGCAGTTGCACCAGGGCACCCGTCATTGGGAGATGTTACCCCTAACATGGATTGGTCTGGTTATGTGCAGATAGCTACTCCTCCTGGGACCACGGTGAAGCTGCTTCAAAGCCAGTGGCATTTTGTGGCAATTTCTAATACCGGGAAATATTGGGTTTATAGTCAGAAGCCCGATTCGCTCAATATTGTAGAGCAGTTTGGTCAACATGCTTTCGCATAAGGACACTCTAATGAAGGCTTATCTGTTCCGTCCTGAAGATATGGGCAAGAAGAGTTGCGAGGGCATCGCTAAGTATTCCAAGACCGGAATCTTTGTGGTGCAGAGCCAGCACGACAGGCATCCTGAAGAACCTCATCTGTGTATCCGATATGGCTGCCGATCGAGAGTGCCTCAGGGAAGGAATGTTCTGAATAAGCTGGGTAACATGGACAGCACTATGAACAAGGGGGGGTTCAGGAAGAAACTACAGGAGCATGGTCTGTGCCCTCCCAGCTGGGGTAGTAATTGGGGGGCCGCTCCAGAGTTTCCTTGTGTGGTGCGACCAGGCTTCCATGCCAAGTCCCAGCACTTCTATCTGTGCCACAGCCTAGAGGATATTGCTGGCGCTGCTCGGTATTGTGGGGATGACTTCTATTGCAGTAAGTTCATCGATAAGAAGGCTGAGTATCGCATCAATGTCCTTCAGGGCCGAGTTCTTTGTGTCATTGAGAAGAGCGCCAAGGATCAGACAGACATCACCTTCTCTCGGGGAGCTACGGAAATCCTGTATTGGTCGGAATGGCCTATTGCGGGTGTGTCTAAAGCCATTAAAGCTGTAGCTGTTAGCGGACTGGACTTTGCTGGTGTGGACGTAATCGAGGGTAAGGACGGGGAGTGCTACGTTCTAGAGCTTAATACCTGTCCCTATTTGGAAGGTTCCTATCAGCAACAGTGCTTTGCCAGAGGTTTTGATTGGGTGGTGGAGAAGGGTAGGGATCACTTCTCTGTCCAGCATACAGAGAGTTGGAAGAATTATATTCATCCGTGTATGTCAGAACTAGCTAGGGTGTGATGGAGGTTGTTGTATCTTTTAAGGACGGTGAGAAAGCGATCCATCGTGCCGTCTTATATACTCAGTATGGAAATTCCTTCTACTCTGTAGTGACCGTAAATAAGACCTATCGCTATAACACCGATACGATTAGTTGGGTTTCGGAAAACAAAATGTGACACGATAAAAATAAAAAATTTCTAAGTCACAGTCCCCTACAATTTAATCTTTAGTCTTATATAGGAGAAGTCTCTATGATTAGAGCGCTGCTGTTGATTGCTGCTGCCTTGGGTTTAATGTGGTGGCTGGGGAGTGTTGCTAAGGCAGAAGAATTGCCGCCTGCTATGCACTCTAAACCGTTTCCATTGCCGTGCTTTACGTCCGACATAAGCAAAGAACTGGAGACATACGAAATAGTATTCGAGGGAGTATTGCAAGGGATGACTTTGTATTCCCTATATGTCCGGGATGATGGCAAGTTCATTATGACTATGCGGACCACCATATTCCCCGATGTTTGCGTTGTGGCCGCTGGTGACCAACACAATCTAATTGGCATTGTTGCTCCAAATACTGAACCCGAACAACCGGAGAGTGGCTCATGATCGGAAGGTTTATCGTTCTCAACACTATCGGAGCGGGCCTGCTGGTAGCTGCTTATTTTCTAGGCATCCTCCCGCAACTACTATCAGTGGACAAGTGGTTCGCCATGCCAGGTATGGGTGTTGTAACGCTCGTAGGGCTGGTGCTGGTGGCTCGTAAGCGCCTTGATGACGCCGAGTGGCTCCACAATCACATGCCCCTCCTTGGCCTTCTATTGACCGTTCTGGGCACTGTTGTGGGAGCCATTCATTTTCGCACTACGGGGGACTACAAGGCATTCCAGATGGATGTCATTACGGCCATGCTGGGAACTCTCTCGGGGATGCTCAGCTATCTCTGGCTCAATCTTAACTTAAAGGTGCTGAGATGATGAGTGTCTGGGTTTTAGTTGGTTTACTAGTTATTGCCGTTTTTCTTTTAGTCGCGTTGCCGCTTTATCTAGGATTGAGAAAATGAAACTCTGGTCCCCACAGGCCATTGCTACAATCGACATGCTCTATTGCCTAGTGGCTGGGCTAATTGTGCTGATGGCGGAGCCCTCTCCTAAGATTGCCGCCGCAGACAAGCCCATCTGTCAGCTGGCTGTGGATGTTAGCTGGCCCAATGGAACTCCGGTGGATGTAGACCTGTGGGTGAGGGCACCTAGTGACAAACCTGTTGGGTATTCCGCCAAGGATGGGGCTGTCTTTAATCTGGTGAGGGATGATCTTGGGACTATTTACACGGCTGACGAAAGCAACTCTGAGAGAGCTTGTGCTCGCTTCCTTGCTGATGGCGAGTGGGTTGTTAATCTGCATCTATACAATTCCGGGATTGATCCCCCTATTCCGGTGGATATTACCGTTTCCCTTGTTGATCCATCGGCAGCTACCATGACCCCTATCTTAGAACGTCATGTAGTCCTCCAGAAGAAGGGGCAGGAACTTACTGTAATAAGGTGGAAGATGAAGGACGGGAGAGTAGTGTCCGGTAGTGAACACGATATCCCTGTGCCATTGCGGCATGGGAGTAATAATCCAGGAGTGCACCCATGACCACGCAAGAGGATGCCTTGCTGCCGTGCCATAGGAGGATGAGATGAAACACGCTGTTCACCGCACCAGTCCGAAGGGGCCTGGCCAGAAGTTCATCGGCCGATGTGTCAACTGCGGGATGCAGAACCTACCAGCATCGGCGGCGCTTGAGGACTGTCCGAACTTGCGCGGCGTCACTCAGGATGAGGCGCTGATCGAGGCTATCACCGGAGAGACCCATGAGTGATGGGCTTCTGGCGTGTCCCTGCTGCGGAGAGCCTGATTGTTTCACAGATATGGCTGAAGCTGTTGCCGCATGGAATAGTCGCGTCACCCCGCCAGTCGGACAGGCGGCGGATGTGGAGCGGCTACCGGAATGGCAGCGCGATTTTGTCCGAAGACTGCAGAATATTTCGGACGCTGGATTGAAGATAACGCAGTCCGAGGCTCGCATGCTGCTGGCGATTATGCAGTCTGCCCTCGCCCCCACACCCCAGGCTCCCGCATCGCAGGAGGTGGAAAAGATGGTGACGGCGCTTGAGCACATTTACAAAAACCACTGTGCCAGTAGGTGTCTCATAGAAGCCGCCACGATGCTGCGCCGCCTCGATGCGGAGCGTGGTGAGTTGTTGGCGGAATGCCAAGCTGTGGGAGCACATAACATGGAGCAGGCCATAACCATAGCTAACCTCACCGCCCAGCTGCGGGCCGCGTCTCAGGCTGACGTGCGGAGCGCGCTGGAACCGTTGCTTACGCAGGTCGAAGAAGAAGAGAATCGTGTTTGGGCGCGGCGCTATGATGAACCACAGGACGCAGAAACGCTATTCGTCAAACTTACATGGGAACAGGTTAATACGATCAAAGCCGCCCTATCCACCCTCCCAACAGCCGCAGCCGTGGAGAAGAAGTCGTGACCCTTTCCATCCTCGCCTTCATACTTGCTGTAGTTCTTCTCGGTATTCACACCTTTGTTGTTCTCCCTACCCATGGATGGAGGAAATATGCTGGTTCTATCGGCTTCAGTATTGTTTGCCTCTCTGCTCTATTTGGTTTTTCACAAACACTTGGGAGCTGTCTCCCTGAATTTGCAGCCAAAGGCACTAAGATGGATGTGCTGGCTATTCTTTATGATCAACCTAATCATATTTATCTATGGGGTATTGATGGGAATAGTCCAAAGTGTGTAGCTCTCCCTTGGAATGAAGAGCAGGCTATCCAGATCAGAGGCCATGAAGGGGACGGGGAGCAACTAGAATATGTCTGGGGAGATGGCCCAGAGAGTGAAGGGGCGGTGCATCCCAAGCCGCAGGAAGCTTTGCCACCGAAGGATATGCAATGAATCGATTACCAGAAGAGCCTACTAAGAGGATGATCTTGGCAGGAGAAACAGAGTTAGAGAACTGTATGGATACAGACTACGACTCCTGTGAGGATGGGGGTTGTTATCAATATACTACTGTGCACAGCGATGCGCCAGCTAAGATATGGCGAGCAATGGTGAAGGCTTGGCAGGAAGAGTGTGACGAATGAGAAACCCAAACCCAGTAATCAACAAGCGCACTCCCAACGGTAGGACCCTCTCGCACCTTACCAAGATTGACGAGAAGAATGACCGTTACGAATACTACCACGCCACTAAAGGGTGGCGGTCTAGGCGTGCAATGGGTAAGGACGACTACCAGCTGAGGGAAGAACAAAATGTCACCAAAGATACTAAGTCCTCTGAGGGACCCTCGCCCACACCGTAAAGACTGGCGCTGGCAGTATTGCCGGTTAGGCGTAATGAACGACTATGAACCAAAGAACTCCATCCCAGATATTATTGATAGGGTGTGGAGTGATCGTAAGGAAGAAGAAAGGTGGAGGAATCAAAAGCGTGCTTTCGAATGGAAAGAGCGCTTGAGATGGATTTAGAAAATTCTCCTACACGATTTGATTATTGGATTACTCGTATATGTGTCCCGCTGATTATTCTATCAGCACTACTTGAAATTTTTATTTAAGGAACTATATTGGGAAGTTGCGTGGAGAAGTTGCCGCATAAGACGGCGACTTGCGATAGCAGCGATGCGCTGCAAGTGTTTGTAGAGGACGGGAAGTATACTGGTTATTGTTTTAGTTGCCACACCTACGTGCCCGATCCTTATGGGGGCAATCCCCCCAAATCTCTCCCCCCTAAGATCACTAAGACGCCAGAGCAGATTGAGGCAGAGCTTCAAGAAATCGATGAGCTAGTTGCTGTTGATCTTCCTGACCGTGTTCTCCGTAAAGAAACCCTAGACTATTTCGGTATTAAGGTAGCTGTCTCAGAAGAGGACGGTAAGACACCTACTGCCCACTTCTATCCCTACACCAAGCAGGGTAAGAGGGTGGGATATAAGGGCCGAGTAGTGGAGACAAAACAGTTCTTCGCTGTTGGCAACACTAAGGGCGACGTGGACCTGTTCGGTTGGCAGCAGGCTATTGCCTCTGGAGCAAAACGACTCATCATCACAGAAGGAGAGTTGGATGCCCCGTCAGTCTTCCAAGCCCTCAAAGACAAGAATCGAAATACTCAATATGCTGATCGTAACCCAGCCGTTGTGTCACTCATCAATGGTAGCGGGAGTGCAGGCAAGGCTCTTGCAGATAAAGCAGCAGAAATCAGGGCGCACTTTGAAGAAGTAATTCTCGCCTTCGATATGGACAAGCCAGGTAAGGAAGCTACCACAGCTGCCCTGCTGTCTTATCCCACAGCCAAGTCTGTTGTCCTTCCTGATCATGACCCTAACAAGTGTTTGCAAGAGGGCAAGGCATTGGCTCTGGCTAATGCTGTATTGTTCCGAGCAGACGCTCCGAAGAACACTAGGCTGGTCTGGGGGCCTACACTTTACGCCGAGGCTAAGAAGCCTGCTGAATGGGGCCTGTCATATCCTTGGCCTACTCTCACTAGGCTCACCCGAGGGATGCGTTACGGAGAAACGCACTATTGGGGCGCTGGTGTGAAGATGGGGAAGTCCACACTAGTGGACGAATTGGCTGCCCACTTCATGATGGAGCATGGACTGCGAGTGTTCCTCGCTAAGCCCGAAGAAGCCAACCCCAAGACAGTCAAGAAGATACTCGGCACTGTCGCTAGCCGGGTGTTCCATGATCCTACTGTAGAGTTTGACCATGAGGCATACGATGAAGCAGCCAAGAAGGTTGGAGACAAGCTGTGTATGCTGTCTCTCTATCAGCAACTTGATTGGCAGATACTCAGACAAGATATCGTCGCAGCAGTCAATGCCGGATGCAAAGTTGTCTTTATTGATCCCATTACCAACCTCACGAATGGCATCTCAGCAGGAGAGGCAAATACGGAATTGCAAGGTATTGCTCAGGACTTGTCCGCGCTGTCTATGGACCTTAACTTTGCCGCGCATATCTTCTGCCACTTGAAGGCCCCTACCTCTGGCGACCCTCATGAGCGTGGAGGGGAAGTGCTTTCCAATCAGTTTGCTGGCAGCCGTGCCATGATGCGCTCATGCAATTACATGATTGGCATGGAAGGCAACAAGCATCCTAACTTGACCGAGGAAGAGCGCAACTGTCGTGACCTTGTCATTCTGGAGGATAGAGAATTTGGGGCTAGTGGCAAGGTGCCTCTCTATTATAACCCAAAGACTGGAAGATTGTTAGAACGACCGGAGGGATAGAATGGATTGGTATGAGAATCGTGATGAACTAAGTCCCGATCAGGTCTTTCTCACACAGAACGGCAGCCTTGTAAAATTAGATCGCCCTGTGCCGGGAGACTCCACTAAATGGTATGTCGCCGACTGGTGGAATGGTAGTTGGGCTTATATGGACAGCACAATTGAACCCGGAGACTTAAAGGAGATGCTATGAAGCTAGCCCACTATCAATGCTGCCAGTGCTTTCATGAATTTACTGGACCGCCTGGCCCCATCACTTGTCCCAATTGTAATTTCATTTATGTGAAGTGGACTAATTATGACACTGACTTTGGTCGTGGACAATCACGCGACACAAGCCCAGACGTATCAGACAATCGAGAAACACTACAGGGCAAACTCGGAGAACTTGGTGAGCAAATACAGCAAGTTCTTAAACTCGAAGGAACGGGCTGAGGATGTTGTGCAGGAGGCATATACAGCCGCTCTGCACTACTGGCCAGCTGCGCCTAGCAATCCTACAGAGTTTTCCAAGTGGTTCGCTACCATCCTAGGTAATTGCCTGAAGGCCAATCATAGGGATGAGATTACCAAGGGCACTACCAATCGTGAAGAGAACGACAGCACTGAAGAGGGGATGGAGGGAGCAGCTATTCCTTCTATCATTTTTAAGCAGGTTGTCTCTCGAATGAATTCCAAGTCAGAGGGACCTGCTCGCATCCTTCATCTTGCGCTAGTCCAGCAAGACCGTCCAGCAGAGATTGCAGCGGTCACAGGGCAGAGCGAGGAAGCAATCAGGCAGACGGTGAGCAGATTCCGGAAAGAGATCAGAGAGGAATTTGGGTGGGAGATATGAAGATAGATGTAATGCCAGGAGCCGAGGCTTTCATTTCTACTATGGATGCTCTACGTCCTGAGCCAGAACCTAATTGGCGCAGTATGTATGAGCAATTGCGCCAAGCCGCCGAAAAGGTTTTCGATGCAAAGGGCAGGTATCATACGCAATTAGCTATGTGCGAACTTGGGGAACTTATTGGAAAAAAGGTAACACGTCCGTAATGGTTAAACTTATTGAACCTCTCGACCTTATGCTTAAGGACATCCTGCCGTATTGCCAGCAGTTTATCCAGAGCAAGCTTCAGACTCCAGTTGATATCATTTTCATTACGAAGGTGGGAGATCAGGTGCAGATGCGAGACACCTTCACGAAGGACTCCGTCGATATGCAGATTATGATGTTGGATGGCATTCTCGCTTCGCTTAGGGCTAAGAAGATTGTGGTGAACTGATGAAGCGCTACATGGTCCTAGCTGGAGAAAGCTATTATCCAAGTGGTTTCGATGACTACTTAGGTATGTATGTCACTCTAGAAGAAGCTCACGAAGCAGGTAAGACGGCTGTAACGAAGAAGGGTTGGTTTGTAGAAGAAGAGAAGGTGGTATATCCTGTTAAAGATAGCTACGTTTGACACAGAAACAGACGGGCTATTAGAAGAAGCTACAGTAGTTCATTGTATAGTAATTCTGGACCACTCTGGTAAGAAGATATACACCTACCGTCCAGATGAAATTGAGAATGCTATTGTTCATCTGAGCTCGTTTGATGTCCTGATTGGACACAATTCCATCGGGTATGACTTTCCTCTCTTGCGTAAGCTGTATGGCTGGGAATTTACAGGTGAGAAGATCGATACGCTTCTCATGTCCCGTATGCAGCGACCCGAACGCAAACTCCCCCCTATGTGTCCCAAGTTCGATGCTCATGGAAAGCCCACTGGTCCACACAGTGTGCTGGCATGGAGCTACCGACTTGGAGGTAACCTGAAGCTAGATCACGAGGACTGGTCTCAATTTAGCGAGGACATGTTAGCTCGCTGTGTGCGTGACTGTGAACTTCAATACGATATTTACGAGGCCCTTCTAGAAGAAGGGAAGGATGAGGGCTGGGAACGTGCTCACAAACTCAATCATAAGCTCTTCCACTATCTCCAGATGCAGGAGGAATATGGTTGGCTTATTGACAAGAAATGGTTCGAGTTCTGCATCAGGGTGCTGGATAGATACATTGCCCTCATTGACAAGAGGGTGGTCCCGCAGCTGCCGTTGGTGACGGAGATTCTAGAGACTAAAAAGGACGGCGAATATGGATACATCCGAAAGCCATTCAAAAAGGATGGCAGTTATTCGGAAGCTGCTAAGGAATTTCTCGGAGAGCGAGTTACGGATTGTGCTGGGCCTTTCTCTCGAATGGAGTTTCGCCCGACCGATATTAACTCAAATTCGGAAACAAAAGATTTCCTATTAGCCCAAGGCTGGGAGCCTGCTGAATGGAACACCAATAACGAAGGCAAGCGCACTTCTCCTAAGCTCTCTAAGGATGATCCCTTTGAGGGTATTGAGGGTGAGCTAGGCCGGGCTGTTGCTAGACGTGTCCAAGCCAGACATCGCAAGAGCCAGATTACAGGCTGGCTAGAGGGCATTAGACCCGATGGCAGGTTGACACCTGAAGTGGGTGGAGTGGCCACCACAGGCCGTCTAAAGCACAAGAACATTGTGAATGTCCCGAACACTGACAGCTTCTTCGGAAAGCAGATGCGTAAGGGATTTATCTGTAAGCCTGGCTGGGTGCTGGTTGGCACGGACAGCAAGGGCAATCAGATGCGTCAGCTGATTGGTAGGTTGAAGGCATTGGATGGAGTAGGGGACACAGCACTAGAACAAGCTGAGTTGAATGGAAAGAAGGAACTTGGAACCGACACCCATACGCTTAACCAGAAGCGAAGCGGAGTGGCTACTAGAACTCTTGCTAAGAACTTCTTCTATGGATGTATCCTCTTTGGAGCAGGTGATAAGAAAACTGCTAAAATCCTTGGGAGCAACATTGAGCGAGCCCGAGAAAAGAAAGCTGAGTTCTTCAATGAAATGCCGCTCCTTCGACGTTTGCTAGATACGGAGATAGAGAAGTGGAGAAACACTGCTAACAAGTGGTGGGATAAGCGCCGACAGAAATGGAATTACGAGAATGGCTATATCACTGGTCTGGATGGCCGCCCCATCCTTGTCCAATACGAGAAGGACATCCTCGTTTATTACTTGCAGTCCGATGAAGCTATTCAAATGGCCGCTGCCTATTGTGTTCTTCATAAGTGGTTGGAGCGGGCTGGTTATAAATGGAAAGAGGATTACGGTTTTGTCATTTGGATGCATGACGAATATGTCATCGAATGCAGAGAGGAAATAGCAGAGCATGTCGCAGAACTATCTCGCAGGGCTATTGCGTGGGCTGGGGAGTATTTTCGGATACAGTGCCCGCACGAAGGAGCGAGCAAGATCGGGAAGAACTGGAAAGAAGTGCACTAAGCATAGTCCCTATATTTGTATAGATCGACAGCTTAGGTGCTTTGATTGCAAGTCTATTTATACGTCTGGGGTGTGGGTGGACGACCAAACCTATTAATAGAATTTAAGCGAGACCGTCACAATACCCCTCAATTTAGTCTTATACTATATGTAAGGAGAACATGCATGTGTCTTACTGACATGCAAGGAACGTTTGTTGCCATCTTGGACAACATGTCCGGCAGAGCCACTAACAAGGCCATGAAGCAGGAACTTGGCTGGGAAGAGGGCCAATATCTACAGGTGCGCTCTGAGCTAGTTAAAGCCGGTGTCATCCAGCTGGGCCGTTGCCGGGGTGGCATGGTGATGTTTAAGGAACCAGATGAACAATCCGATTACCCGGCTATGGGAGCAGCGAGCACTGTTGCCGATCCCTTCCCCAAATTCTAGCGAATTAGAGTTGCTAGATTTCCTCGATGGGATGCTAGATGGCTACCATCATATTATGAACCAAGAACTAGGAGCGATAGACGATAAAAATGTTTAAGACTAAAACTGCTGACCAGATTATGTCTGGCTTTACTAAGGTGTTTAAGGAGCTTGAGCAAGCTGCTGTGAAGGCTCAGGCTGAGGCTGATCGTGAGGAAGCTGAGGCCGCGGCTGCTCGCCAGCGTGCTGAGGCTGCTAAGGACGAAGTGGCTAAGGCTACTAAGTTCAAGGCTAAGCTGGAAGCGCTGTTTGCCTAATGACTGATTACGAATACAAACACATTATGCTGCTTGAGCGTATTGCTAACGCTCTCGAAGAACAAAACCGATATACTGCCGATTTTGAAGAGCGTTCTAAAGCTCGACATGAGGCAGAAATGAAATATCTTAAGGAGAATACTGTTGGCGCTTAATGCCAGTAAGCTACCGAGTAAGCGTAAAGAAATCCCTGTTCTCCCCATCGCGACTTATCCAACCTACTTGGTTCAAGTCATCGATATGGGCCTTCATCCGAACATCTATAAGGGTGAGGATAAGGGACCCGCTCGTAAGATTAGGCTCACTTATGAGTTTGCAGATGAGTTCTTGAAGGACGATGATGGTCAGGACATGCCTGACAAGCCTCGCTGGCTTAGTGAGGAAATCAATCTGTTCCCTCTCAAGAGCGAGCGTGCAATCAGCACTATCCGTTACAAGACCCTAGACCCTAACTTGGTGCATGGCGGTGACTTTGTTGCCTGCCTTGGCACCCCTGTATTGCTGTCTGTGGGGCATCGTAAGGGTGGTGGCAAGTGGGAAGGCCGAGTGTTTGAAGAAGTGCTGGGCATCAGCGGTGTCCGTCCAAAGGATGCGGCTAAGATGACTGGTCCGGTGAATAAGCCGGTGTTCTTCGACTTGGACGATCCCGACTTGGAAGTGTTTAAGACGTTGCCCAGCTTTGTCCAGGACACTATTAAGAAGAACCTGGAATACACTGGCAGCAAGTTGGAAGCTCTGCTCAAGACTGTGGACACTACGACTCCTGCGAAGCAGCAGACTAATAGTGCTCCCACGGCTGAAGAGCTAGACGACGAGAATCCGTATTAGGGTTCTGGTAGCCTGTGAATTTAGTGGCCGAGTAAGACAGGCATTTAGGGACAGGGGTCATGACGCTTGGAGTTGTGACCTGCTCCCTGCGGAGGACGGTAGTCCGTATCATATTCTAGAAGATGTTTATTATCATCTAGAGAGGGGGTGGGACCTGATGATTGCTCATCCTCCCTGCACCCATCTAGCTAGCTCTGGTGCTAGGTGGTGGCCTAACAAAGAGTTAGAACAACAAGAAGCAATTCTCTTTGTTAAGATGCTAGCGATTGCACCTATTCCCCGCATCGCTATAGAAAATCCCATCGGTAAATTATCTAAAGCATGGCGTAAACCTGACCAGATTATCCAGCCGTGGATGTTTGGACATGGCGAGACTAAGGCCACTTGTCTGTGGCTTAAGAACCTTCCTCTATTGCAGCCCACCAACATCGTAGATGGCAGAGAGCCAAAGGTGCATTGGATGAGCCCTAGCAAGGATCGATGGAAGGAACGAAGCAGAACCTATCAAGGCATAGCAGATGCTATGGCAGAACAGTGGGGGACTATTGACACTAGTAATTAATTTATTCGCTGGCCCCGGCGCTGGCAAATCTACTACCCGAGCCGGTGTATTTCATAAGCTCAAACTTGAGGGATATAATGTTGAAGAAGCTCCTGAGTTTGCTAAAGAACTCACATGGGAGAAGCGAGACATGGCATTCACCTGCCAGACTTATATCTTCGCTAACCAGCTATACACCCTGCATCGATTACAGGGACAGGTTGCCGCCATCGTAACTGACAGTCCGTTGCTTCTCAGCAACATCTATGCATCTCCGAAAGAACCAGAAAGTCTTAGACAGCTGGCTATCGATAAGTTCAACGAGTTCGATAATATTAACTTCTTCATCAACCGAGTGAAGCCATACAATCCGAAGGGTCGCAATCAAACGGAGAAAGAGGCTTGGACTAAGGACGATGAAGTGTATTCCTATCTCTGCAATAACAACATCCCGTTTGGTTCTGTGGATGGAAACGAGAGGGCACCAGAGATTATCTGTAAGCGTGTGAGGAAACTTCTTGCTTCCTCCTAATCTCCTTCCGTTAGTGGATGGAGACATTCTCAGATACGAAATCGGGTATGCCTCAGAGACGGGATGGAGGGCTAAGACACAAAGACAAGAGAGCCCTCCGTTCTCCTACGTGGAGAGTGTCTTGCAACAGCGGCTAGCAGACATATGTTCCGCTCTCAACACTAACCAGACACCGAAGATATATTTTACTGAAGGCCGCACCTTCCGTTACGACATTGCCAAGAAGAAGCCCTATAAAGGATCGCGTGTAGAAAAGAAGCCAGACCACTTCGATAATCTGACTTGCTACATGCGGGACATCTTGGGAGCAGAGGTAGTTACAGGGATAGAGGCAGATGATCGTTTGGCAATTGATCATTACAGCAGTGCTGGGACTACTGTTCTGTGCAGCCGTGACAAAGACCTCAGACAAGTTCCAGGGTGGTTCTACAGCTGGGAACTGGATAGACAGCCGTCCTTTGGTCCGACCAAGATCACAAAAGAGGGCACACTTGCCCTTACACCGGCTAAACCGGAATTAAAGAAGCCAGCCAAGTTAATGGGCACAGGACTGAGTTGGTTCTATGCTCAGGTGCTTATGGGAGATCCGGTAGATAACATTCCCGGATTGCCCCAATGCGGGCCTGTGGCAGCCTTTGAGCTGTTGCAGGGTAGGACACCAGCCGAGCAGCTAGAGACCGTCCTGAGGGCTTATACGGACTACTACGAGGGGTGTATTTCCCCGAATAGTTTCCCGTTTAATCCTGATGCTGAACTTCTAGAACAAGGACGTCTCTGCTGGCTCACTAGGAGACTTAATGAGGATGGGACGCCAGAACTCTGGCAGATAGGGATGGAGGAATAATGTTTAAAGATGTCATAACGCAAGTAGCTGTATGGGTTCTGATTGCAGTAGTATTTTTTGTGGCAGGCGCTTGGATATTCTAATATGAAGTTCAGGATTGTCCCGATCAAACATGACGGTGGTTACAAGTGGGAGCTTCAGAGGTATATCGAACAGTATGCTGGGTGGTATAGAGTTAGCTGTTACACTTGGAAGTGGCAAGCCAAGCGTATGGCTAAACACCTAGCTACCGCTCCTGAAGAGTTCACTGTTGGCTGAGTGGACACAGAGCCGTCTTAACGCATTTATCAAATCGGCACTGAGAGCAGCGTCTAATCGCTACCCTCCCAAGTTTGAATGCAAGAAGAACGCTAGAGTAGAACGAGGCATCTATCTCTGCGCTGGCTATAAGCACAAGGCCCATCGGGTGCCTGCCTCCCTCCCACCTCTACCCGGTAAAAAACGAAGAATAGACAATGCAGTAGTTGACCACATTATTCCTGTAGGTGGCCCAGATGATCCAGGCGGATGGAATGGAGTCATTGAGAGGATGTTCTGCGGAGCAGAGGGACTACAGGTGCTATGCCATGAGTGCCATAGCAGAAAGACAGCAGATGAAAGGGAGCAAAGGAGGCAGAAGTGAAAAAGTTTTTAGCACCAATTGCGTATCTGACATCAATAGTAGGAGTTAACGTTCTATTCGCCAGCTGGCCTGAACTCTCATGGCTTTGGGCTATTATTGTGGGTGGCATTTTCGTTACCCGAGACTACGCTCAGAAAGCTATAGGGCATTGGGTTTTGCCTCTTATGGCACTTGCTGGAATACTGACTTGGTTTATGGCTAGCCCGTTCATTGCCATTGCCTCCATTGCAGCCTTTGCTGTGGCAGAGCTGGTGGACTGGGCAGTGTATTCGTTCACTAAGAAGACGTTTAGCCAACGTGTTCTGTATAGTTCAGCACTTAGCGTTCCGTTAGATAGTGCAGTGTTTTTGTTAGTGGCCGGGTTCTTCTCTTGGCCTGTGTTCCTTGCACAGATCGCCGCCAAGATGGCTGTGGCTTGGTTTATTTGGGCACGCCTCTCTTGCAAGCTAGGTCATGATTTTAGAACGGTCCCTTGTGAAAATCAGGAGCTTATTGGTTGGAGCGTTTGGTGCGGTAGATGTTCTCGTTGCGATAAGAAAACTAGTTATAGAGGTTCATTAGTAGGATAAATGAAAACGTATTTATGTGGTCCGATTAATGGTTGCACCGATGATGAGGCAAAGGGTTGGCGCGAGGTAGCTACAGAACTATTGGGTGGTGAGGTGTATGACCCGATGGTTCGTGACTATCGTGGCCGAGAACTCGAACCCGGCATCGCTGCTGAGATTGTGGAGAATGATAAAGAGGACATCCTCATGTGTGGCTACGTCCTCGTCATGTATGAGAAGCCGTCTGTCGGCACCAGCATGGAAGTGTTTTATGCCTGGGAGCGAGAGATTGAAGTGATTGTAGTGGACAAGAGCGGTAAACCTTTGAGTCCATGGCTTCTGTATCACTCTCATAAGGTTGTTTCTACATTGCAAGAGGCTTGTGACTACATCAATGAACGTAACGCACGAACTAAAGGTAACTAAGCGCTGTCCTGTTAATGGCGCAGAAGATATTTATGATGTTACCATCGAGACAGATGCCCTAGTAAATGTTGAGCGTATTATGGAAATCGTTGATGCCTTGCCGGAGACAATCTTCCAAGAACACTTAACTGAAAGGTTAGCGACTGAACTGGCAAGTGAGGCTGCCGCATATCATCACTTTCGTGTGCAGACAGTAGGTTTTCACTCTGGGATTAAGACCACTTGTGTTGCTTCCTACGGCATGTCGCAGCCACAAGGCTATCCGCTCTAATGATCCACTATCACGGCACTCCCATCACCCCGAGAGGCGTCCTAAAGACCTTGAAGGGTAGAAATTTCTGCGTGAGCTATGCTCGTCCAGAGGATGTGGAATGGGTGCATGAATACGGACAGAGCGTCATGCTAGACAACGGTGCGTTTAGTTTCTGGCGCACTGGTAAGCAAGTGGACTGGGAGGGATACTACAAGTGGGCTGAGCAATGGCTACGCTATCACACCACTTGGGCGGTCATCCCAGACATTATTGATGGGACGGAAGAGCAGAATGATCAGCTGGTTGAGCAATGGCCGTATGGGCAAAAGGGCGCACCAGTTTGGCACATTAACGAAAGCACGGATCGTCTGAAGCACCTGTGCCAACATTTTAATAGGGTGTGTGTTGGCAGCGCTGGCGAATACGCCACAGTGGCAGATAAGAAGTGGCACGCCAGAATGAGTCAAGTTTTTGACGAACTATGTATCGATGGCGTCCCTCCCGTATGGTTGCACATGCTGAGAGGTATGCGAGTGTCTAAATATAACTATCCGTTCGCATCAGCAGACTCCACAGACATTGCTCGCAACCATGCTGCTCCGCAGAACGACGCGGTAAGTATGGCTAATAGATGGGACAGAGTTAATCCTCCCGCCGTGTGGATTGGTAGTTATAAGAGAGTAACAAAGGAAGCGTAAGTGAACAAAGAAGTGCATGTAGAGGACACTACTAACGAAAACTACACAGACCTTATTGCAGTGGAGATGGCCGAGGCTTTCGAGGACAATTCCAAGTGGCACATGGGGGCTGTCTATCTGACACAGGAGGGTATGGACGAACTAGCAGACATCTTTGAAGAAGTGCCTATTCCCTTGCGAGGCATTGTGTTTGGGAAGTTCCTGAACGAACTAGATAATCGGGGAGTGAAGTATGACAAAGAGCAATTTCAGAGGCCGCATTAATGACTTCTCACCTGTTCATCCCCGATCCCCACGCAACCCCGGAGCACAACAATAAGCGCTTTGGCTGGCTGGGAGAGCTAGTTGTAGACCTGAAGCCAGACGTTGTTATCTGTGCTGGCGACTGGGCCGATATGAATGCTCTGTGCTCTTATGACAAAGGCACCAAGGGCTATGAGGGAAGGCGATATAAGCACGATGTAGACGCAGTCATTGATGCTCAGGAACGGTTCTTTGCTCCCATTAAGCGGGCCAAGAAGAAGCTCCCTCGGTTTGTAATGCTAGAGGGAAATCATGAGCATAGAATTGAGCGTGCTATTTCCTTGGATGCTGCTCATCTGGACGGTGTTATTGGTCAGGATGATTTGGCTTACGAGGACTTCGGGTGGGAGTATGTCAGATATGAAGGCTCCACTCCTGGTATCATCGTTATTGATGGCATTGCTTACGCTCACTTTTTCACTTCGGGTGTCATGAACCGTCCGATTAGTGGCAACCATCCTGCCTATCAACTGATCGTAAAGCAGTTCATGTCCTGCACTCAGGGACACGCTCATGTGCTCGACTATTGTATTCGCACTAACGCTGATGGCAGGCATATTCGTGGGCTTGTTGCTGGCTGCTATACTGACCAGCGTCCTGATTATGCGGGTGTTGCTAATGATCTTTGGTGGAGAGGGGTAGTGTTCAAGCAGGGTGTAGATAATGGCGTCTATGAGCCCACCTTCATCGGTTTGGATCAAATCAGGGAGGCATATGCGTGAGTGAAACTAAAATTCCGACTGGGTTTCAGGTCGGCGAGGTAGTGTATTTCTCTACAGGAGGCTACAGCGACTACAGTGTTGATGGTGTGTTCTCGGTCGAGAAAAACTTCGAATTAGACGATGTAGTCAGCACCTATCGTGAGAAATACTGCACCAAGCACGAGTATCCTAGTTACTTCGACAAGACACAAACCGTAGTTACTTGGAAGATTACCAATCATTATTCAGATGATCATGTCAGCTTCATAGCTTGGCTTACTAAGGAGGGCTATATTTCCCCGGTAGACTCCAAAGAAATCCATATTGGCGATTACGGACAGTGTGACCCGTATATCGCAGGATGGTGACATGACGTGCGTAGCATATCGCGATGGTGTGATTGCCGCCGATAGCATGTCTGTGGTCGAAGAAGTTAAGATGGATAACGAAGTGAAGGTGGCTAAGCGTAAAGGCCACCTCTTCGGACTAGCGGGAAATGCCTTGCCGCCTATGGATAAGGCGATTGCATGGTATTTCAATAAGAACAGAGGGCCATTCAAGCCCTACAAGTTCTCCCTGCTAGTCATTACACCTGACAAGAAGGTCTATGACATTGACCAGAACAACGGACAAGTCGCTGTCACTGCGCCTTTCTATGCAGTGGGTAGTGGGGCTATCGGGGCTATATGCGCAATGGAGATTGGTGCCACGGCAGAGCAAGCCGTAGCAGCCTGTATTAAATGGTGCCCAGAAGTGGGTGGGAAGGTAGTGACGAGGAAGCTGTAATGGAGTGGCAATTCTATTGGAAGTCCTGGGGGCTTAGCCGGACAAAGACTTGGGACAATGCTTGGTGTGTTTATTGGAACTATCTAATTATAGGACCGCTACAATTACGATGGGTGTCTTTGCGAAAGAAGAATTGGAATAATGCTTAAAGGACAAATCTATCTCATCGGGTCCCTCCGCAATCCTCTAGTCACTGATCTGGGAAACGCCCTCCGCAAAGAGGGCTTTTCTATATTCGATGATTGGATGGCGGCTGGGCCAGAAGCAGACGACTACTGGCAGAAGTATGAAACAGAAAAGGGCCACACCTATGGTGAAGCCCTGAGGGGAGCAGCTGCTCGGAATGTGTTTGAGTTCGATAAGCGCCATCTGGACGCCTCAGCTGGTGCTGTATTGGTTATGCCTGCTGGCCGCTCAGGTCATCTGGAGCTTGGGTATATGGTTGGCTCTGGAAAGTGGACGGCAATCTACTTTGATAAGACGCCTGAGCGTTATGACGTTATGTATCAGTTTGCCGACAACATTTGTTTTAATTACGATGAGTTGCTAGGAGCACTAAAGAATGCCAAGTGATTATTCTGTCGAGTGTCCTGATTGGATGACTGACGCACTCTATGATGTTGTCGAGGAATTAGAAAAGGCCACTAAGAAATTCGGTTCCTTCAGTAACATGCACGAGGGCTATGCGGTGTTGCTAGAAGAAGTAGATGAACTCTGGGATGAAGTGAAGGGTAACGACAAAGAAAAGGCGCTCAAGGAAGCTGTGCAGGTTGCTGCAATGGCACTTCGGTTTATTATTGACCTTAAGTATAAGGACTAACATGCAGCTTAAAGATATTACCATCACCAGCCTCTCCATCACCAGCAATCAGGATGGCAGCGAGAATCTCTACATCGCTGCTGCCTATGGTGCGCCAGGTGCAGAGGTATTTATCACTAAGACCATCTCCAAGTCTACCATCACTGCACAGACGTTGATGGATGCGCTTGAGAGTATTTCCGAAACAGCAGGAGTGAAGTAGTTGAACGGTTATTATTATCTCGCTAGTCCGTATAGTAAATTTGCTACTGGTATTGAACAGGCTTGGATTGACGTCTGTAAGCAGGCTGCCATTTTGATTGAGGCAGGTATCCCTGTTTATTCCCCTATCGCCCATACTCACCCTATCGCTGTGCATGGCGGGATCGATCCGTATGCACATGCTATCTGGCTTCCAGCTGATCTTCCTTTGATGCAGGGTGCTAAGGGCTTAATCATTTGCATGATGCAAGGGTGGGAAGAAAGTTATGGTATTAGCGAAGAGATTAAGGAGTTCGAGAAGGCTGGTAAGCAAATCATCTTCATGACCCCCGGTATTGTTCCAGAACACATTCTTGCAAAGGCTGCCTAATTGAACATTACTAAAGACACTAATCCAAAAGACGCAGTAGGTATTCGTAAGGCCCCTATGTCCTGTGTCCCTAGTCAGCCTGTGCTAGAGATGGGGTTAGCAATGATGGAGGGTGCCAGGAAGTATGGGAGACATAATTATCGGATTGCTGGTGTTAGGGCAAGTGTTTACTATGATGCTTGTCTTAGACACCTTATGGCGTGGTATGAAGGCGAGGACATTGATCCGGACTCTGGGCTACCGCATCTCGCCAAAGCTATGGCTTGTCTCTGTGTCATTCGTGACAGTGTCATTCGTGACAACTGGGTTGACGATAGGCCACCTTCTATGCGAGCTGGTTGGCAGATAGACCTAAACAAAAAGGCAAGCGATCTGATTGACCGCCTGCCTGTTTCTAAAGAGCCGTATGTTAAAGAGAGTGTTATTCAGGATTTCCGGACTTTGCGGGAGTTGACTGATTGTTCCACAATCGATCCCAAACAGAACCCTCTTCCTCCTGTTTGGACTCCGGAGTATCAGTCTTGGTTGAATTCTCAGGTGACGGAGGAACGTGACGCCTAGTCCATTCCCGACCACCATTCACCTTCCCCTCACAGTCGTTCCCGTAGCGCTTCAATTCTAGCTGGTAGTCCTTCCAAGCTTTATTGGAAGCGCCTACAGGGGGCGGAGAGGGCTCTGTGAGACAGTGCTGGTAGATTTCCGGCTCAGTCACATAGATAGTCTGATGTTCAATGATTACGTCCCGACTTACGCAACCGCTCACCAAGAGCGTCCCAATAAGGGCCAGCGGGATCGTTAGCGCCTTGAACATTGTCCATATCCTTCTTAATCTCGTCTATAGCGGTAGCTCTCTTCTGGGCTTCCGCTATTTCTTTTTCTGTAGCCTTGCGCTCTTCAGCAGCTTGCTTCTCCATCCGTTTGATAGTGGCACTCTGCTTCTTGTTAGTTTCTACAGCAAGGGACAAAGCCTTCTCTACTCGCTTCACTTCAGCAGTGGCTTGAATGGCTTCAGAGCGGTACCAGAGGGCTGTGCCTACAGCACCTAGGAAAGCTACTAGAGCGAGCAGGGCCAGAATGGCTTTTACTTTAAGCCCAAACATAGTTCCATTTCCGCTTGTCGTCTATTGACAAGCCCTCTTAGTTTTTTTCCTTTAGCATAAACCCACTTAGGAAGCTCATGACAAGCATCACGCCATTTACCTTCATTGACAAGCTTAAGAAGTGTAGATCTTTTAAGATTTGTAATTCCGACATTATACGTAAAAGAGATCATTGCCGCCTTTGTATATTCGGGTATCTCAACCTTAACGAGACGACTGACAGCATCAGAAGCAATTCTGAGGTCAGATACCAAGAGTTGATGGCAAGCCTCCGCAGAGAACTCGGTTCCGACAGCCACTACGTCAGGGACCACATGACCGTAGCATACAGTGGGTATACCTACTGGATCAATGTAGACTTTCCGCTCATATCCCTCCCAAGCAGTGACAACACCGAGAGCAAGAACAAGTGCCCCTGCTGCGGCTCTACTCTTTAGTCCCATTCTTCTTACCCTTAAATCTGTCTCGATACTTCAGGTAAACCAGACCAAGCTGTCCCACCAGAAGCACGACAGTGAGGGCTCCGATGATATTATTGAGGGTCAGGTAGTAAGCCAATCCGGCTCCAGTAGTGACACTGGCTTGTGACTCGGGTTGAACAATAACGTCAGAAACTTTATGAAGAAACTCTTTAATCATGCTGAAAGTGTAGTTCCGAGAGTGAGCGTTACAGAAGTGGTGCCGACAACAATATCTCCTGTAGTAGACACCCAATACAGGCGTCTGGCGTTGGTCGTGCCGCGAGCAACCAACACCATAGTTCCTGTTACAACATCCTCATTACCGTCCCAGTCTGGAGCACGCTCCCATGCTCCAGTCCGGACAATGTAAATGCCATTATCTGTAGTGCCGTTCTTATAGAGAACACGGTCACCGTCAGTGCACGCAATACCATCAATAGTCTGCTCACCAGAAAGCGTAAGCGTTCCAGTAGAGGCAGCTAGGACAGGGGCCTTCATACCGAGGAAGGGACTCGCATTGCTTCTATCTTGCCACGTCATTATTCGCCCAACAATTGCTTGCGTTTAAGTTTCATAGCCTGTCGCATAATATCGTCAGGAGTATTCGCATACTGCCACATGATATAGGTGCGGGCCGTTTCTCGCGCCTGATCGATACGGCTTTTAGCTACCTCTGCCCTAACACCCTCAGGAAGTTGACTCCATCCTGGTGCTGAGAAGAGGGTCTTAAGTTGCATATAGACTAGTCGGCCAGCAACACGCCGGTAGTCGTCTTCTTGCTTTCTAGTAAGCTCTACTCCCCTAATCTTTTTATCTACCTTAGCAGGCCATGCATTAAGAGCGTATAGCTCTTTGGCTACCGGATCAGACCTAATAAGATTAGGAAGAAGCTTGCTGTCTCGGGTAATTGCGTTACCGAAGATGTCCCTATAAGGATAAACTTCAGTGCTCTTACCGGGGAGCCTAGTCTTATAGGCTTCCAGAATAGTGCGAGCATCACGGAGATAGGGGTCCTCAGCCCGAGTGTATTGGCCTAGAGCAGCCGGAACCGGACGAGTAGATAAGTTCTCTAAGTAGTTCTGCATGAACCTTTCGGGATTATTAATAAATGCATCAGTAGCATCCGTTAGTCCCTTGAGGAACGTTTTATTGCTGATATTCTGACTAGCCGAATAGGCGATAAGTGTTGCAATCTCAGCACTCTCATCCGCTGTCAGCTTGTCCTGCATATAGGCGAAATCCGCAGAGATACCTAGGAGCGTAGCAATAGGCTCCACACGACCATAGGGAACCCAATAATCTCCTACTTTGATACTATACGGCTGATTACCGCCACCTAACATCCAAGCGGCTCTCTCTGTAGGATCATCAGGACCAGAGCCAGTCATACGACCACTAGCGGCTGCCATATAAGCACCCATAGTGATGGCAGTTCCTAGCACGATCTTGGCATAAGTTTCATCCCTGACAGCCGCACCGTGTTTACCACGAAGCTTGTCATAGATTTCCTTGTGCATGGGAGCGAGAATGGTGCGCTCCAGAGGGAACTTAATCAGGTTGATGGGAGTGCGAATAAACGGAGCAATCCATGCCTTAAGAATAGGGTGGCGCTCTCCTAGACGCTGTAGCTGCTTACCAGTCTTACCAAGCTCCTTAGTGAAGGTGACATAATCAGCCTCAGCACGAGCCGCTTCCATCATCTGCTTAGTCGGATTATTCACCAACTTAGCAACATGGTCGGCAAAGTCCTGACCCTTTAATCCCTTCTTAGAAGCACTACGGTAGGCCAGAGCTTGCAAGTTGGCCCTATAAGCCATTGCCTGAAAGATTTCGTCTTCCATCATCAGGGCTGTGCCGGGCAGCCGAACAGCCGACCCGAAGGGGATAGTCTTGCCCTCCACCTTGATGTCCGGGATGGACTTACGGTTCTCGACAGGAACCTCTATGGTTTTGCCATCTGGCAGCGTCACCTTGCGGAGTCGCTTAGTCTCCAGCTTGGACACCGTAGAAGGGTCCCCAGTCCGGAGGGTGTTTACAGCTGCTTTTAGGCCCTCTGGGAGCCCTTGGATCATCCCGTAGAGCTTTGCCCCGGATTCTCCCATATAGACCCTATCGCCCGCTAATGCGGTTTTAGAGCCCATTGCCGCTCGACCTGCCCCGATAGCCCCAGCCACCCCCGTCTCAGCCACACGCCACAGCTGCGCCACCGTGTTACCGATGATGTTGGCCATATGAGTGGTGGGACCGGAGAGCATGGCGTTGTAGACATACTCAAGGGCCATATCGACAGCCCCCGGCTTGCTTAAGTCATGGACCAGCTTATTAATCTGGCCAGGCTCAGCATTGTCCATCTTGCGGAGGGCTTCCATAATCTCATCGACATTAGCCTTCCCGCCAAGCGTATCGAGCGCCTTAGTCAGCTGATCTAGTTCCTCCATCTCCTGCTTGTGTTTCTTCAGGATGTTGAGGGCACGACCAGCTTCGGTCTTAGCGCCAGTGACAGCTTCGTTATAAAGCGCAGCCTTATGCCACGCCTCTACAGCCGCCATAGTATCTGCATCGGAGCCTGTAGCACGCGCCTTACGGCTAGCTTCAATAAGCTCCTTAGCTCCCTGCTTAAGTAGATTGCGGGCACCCTCTAACTGAGTGCTGTTCCAAGCCTCACCAATGGCGCGCTTAAACAACATCTCCGGAGGAACACCCGCGTCAAGCGCGGCTGCCTCAGTCTCGGCCCATGTCACCTTCCCACGAGTGGCGAGAGGGGCAACACCAGGATTGGCTTGAGAGAGTTCCTCAATGGCCGAGTAAACGTCCTTGAGTTCTTGTATCTTGGCAGTGTCTACAGTGACACCGTCTGCCTTGACAAACTCCGGAGAGATGCCAATGGGTTTGGGAGGAATGGGCTGGGCCGGCGCTTTATCAGAAAAGATGATTTTACGTTCTCCAGCGACTTCACGTAGTTCCTCTAGTTGCTGTTGTGTTTCGTCAGAGTTCTTTTTAAGATTCTCTTCAATTTCTTTATACCTAGGATGATCTTCAGCTACGCCTGGCTTATCCAGCTTGCTTCGAGCCGCTTGCTTTTCAGCGCGTGCTAAAATAGCATCAGCAATATCATCACGTCCATTAGCCCTAGCCCATACGACTGCTGCCTTAGTTTCCACCAGTGTCATGCCTCCACCGAGAACACCAGAAGAAGAAGTGGCGCTGTGCAATGCCTTGACTAGCGGATCGCTAACGGATGCACCAGAGGTTTCAAGAGCATACCGCTCGTCAGCTAATGCATCTAGTTTAGTATTAAGGTCTATTACGTTAGTGCCAGGAGCTTCCGGAACAGCAATAGGGTCGGGGGTCTTAGCTTGCGGCTCCACTACTTCCCGGATAGCCTGTGTAGACTTCTGGGCCTTAGCAGTATTAATACCAGTGCCCATGAAGGCAGGCTCACCCATAGCGACAATGCCGCCGATGTTGATGAACTCTTCTACACTGGCTACAAAGCGCTCCTTGTCATGAGACTTATACTCGGTAGGAACAAGAGTTCCGCCAAAGGTAATACCCGTCTCAGGATCATAGGTTCCGCCAATTTGTTTATAACCAGGCTTAGTCTCATCAATAAGACCCATCTCTACTCCAGCCTGCCCTAGACCGCTAGCAACGCTGCGAGCGGCCGCAGGGAAGAGACGAAAGAAACTATCCACACCAGCAGCGAGAGGACGAATAAGTCCCTCATTAAAGGCACGCTGAGGCTCATAAAGATTAGGTCCGCTCTGCGAGAACAAGCCAACGTCCTTCAGAGCTTTCACACTCTCATCTGACAAACCCAGAGGCTCTGTGCCCCAGCCTTCAGCAGCCCCTTGACCGAAAGCATCTAGAATGCGTCCGACAGAAGTAGAGGACAGGAGTTGCTCTTGCGGAGTCATAGGCACAGCACCGCCCTTACCGCCAACCCATTTGACTGGCAGCTTAGCTGGAGCTTCCTCTTCGACAGGAATAGCTTGACTACGCCAGTTAGCAGTAGTCTCAGGGATTGCTGTTTGACGCCAGTTATCAGTCATTAGGGTTTAGTATATACCTTACCGTTTTCGTCTTTGAACTTAGCCCCCTTAGGGAGCTTGGCGAAATCTTCATCAGTGACAATCACCGGCAACTCATCGCTCTGTGGGACAGCCCTAGCTCCGGGGCCACCAGGTGTAGCCTCATCAGCCTCCATAAATTCGCCCCCGACACTGTCATCCATAACATCCTTGATGACCTGATCGGGAGAACGCTTAAGCTGATTAATTATCTTGCCTACATAATTGGGATTATCCGGGTCTGTCATCTCGTATGCTGACAGGCCCTTCTTTTTACCCTCATCAAAAGCTTTCAGGATATTATTATAAGCCCGAGTAAGAAGCTCTTGGCCCTTAGGGTCCTTCCATCCCAGCATTTCATTCTCTGCTAGAAGCGTTCCCTTAGCGGCATCTAGGACACGCTGAAGCATGTCATTATCGGCCTTACCCTCAGGAGTTCCGTTCTTGATAACTTCTTGGCGCAACTGTTCCCAGTCACTAAACTTCATTTCCCGCTGAAGCGGAATTAGTTCATGCCAATCCGTAATCTTATCTGGATGACCTTCTGGATAGTGGATGCGAGCAAAGGCATTATTCCAAGTAACGTGATTGGTAGTAGGCTCTTTATTAGCCCTAGCTTCCAAAGCATTCGCTAGAGCAAGCTTACTTTGGCCATCTAAGCGACTATCCATAGCAATGGCCTTAGGATCGGCAGAGCCAGTTAGAATAGCCGTAGCGTGTTCCGTAAAAGCTGCTTTATCTAAATCCGCTAGGGCTTGTCTGCGCTCAGCTTCAGCCAAACGCTTCTCTACTTCCTCGGCCTTCTTTGCCTGCTTAATGTCCTGCTCAATCTCAATACGCAGGTCACCGTCAATCATATCCTTGGTCTTGGCATATATCGCCTCTCCAGAGGCAGCATCGGTCAAGAGCGCATGATTGATGCGGGCACGAGCAGCCTTACTAATGGCCTTCTGGGTTTCCGTATTAATCGTCTCTTGCGACCAACCCTGCTCATCGCCTAGAGAGGCTACCTCATAGGCAATCCTATCTACTGCACCTTCCCACTTATTATCATCGCTGAAGTAGGTAGCAGCCTGCTGTTGGGCTTCTTCAATAGACGCCTGAGCGCTGAGGATATTTGCTTCTCTACGCTGAGCAATGGTGTAGCGATCCACTTGCTCCAGTTCACCTTGCAGGCTGGCATTAGAAGAAAGATCAAACGCTTCCTTAACTCGGCTGTTACCAGCCTTACCGAGTAATTGAGAGCGCGCCTTGTTAAGAGCCTCTTCTACACCCTTACGGTTATTAAGAGTATCCTCTCCCGAAGTGGAATAGAACCCTGGCTTATTGGGAGTGCCATCACCGAAGAGAATTTCCCTACGCTTTTTGGACCACTCTACTTCAAGGTTCTTTACGGCACGCTCTTCATCTTTTAGCTGCTCTTCATAGAGCGCATTGGAGGCTGCCTGTAGCCCTCTAGCAATGTCGTCATAACCATCCCCAACCGCTGCTGCACCGCGCCTGGTGAGGCTGATACCGGCAGAAGGATCGAAGGACGCCATACGTCGGGTAGGACGGGGAACAGCACGCTCCCCGAGAGTAGACGGCATACGTGCCATTTAGTTATCCGTAAGCAACTTGACTTGAATATTTACCGAACTTACCGCTACCAGTGTAACTGCGGTTGGTAAGTGTATTACTAGATAGCTCTGTAGTAGCCTCTTCTGGCCAATACTTCTCATAGAAGCTGGCAGACCCTTGCAGGGCATTGCCAACCGCAGAAAGGTAGGAAGCACGCCTGATATTCTTAGCGGCGTATCGCCCGGCAGCATTCGCATATTGCCCTTCAGCCTGACTTGCGGCTGCTTGGGCCTCCATGCCTCGGGCTGCTTCCTCTCCTTCATAGATCGCAGCAGCAGCGTTCCAATCTCCCTCTGCGCGCAATCTACTCAGGATGTTCTGGACAGAACCACCAGTGCCGCCGCCAGAAGCAGCAGCAATCGCCTTGGCACGCGACATAGCCAGCCGTGCCTTACGCTGTTCCTCGATAGCCTGAAGCTGCGAAGTGGCCCGGTTCTGACCGGCCTGCTGCCTCAGCTGCGCAGCTTGGAAATTAGCTACAGTTTGCTGCGCCTTGCCCTCATACCTAGCCTGCGCAGCCTGAGCTTCGCCACCTACTAGGGTGCCTACTGTGCTCACTGCTGTCGCTGCAATAGCTAGTGACTGTGCCATTTATAAACTCTACCTTGAGAATTAGTCATTACGTATTCAAATCCGCACCGCTCTAGGAACTCAGAAGAGGTAGGGATGCTGGGCTCTGCCACTGCTAGGACGGGCTTGTTTATCTCTTTTAGCAGTCTCAAAACCTTTATCGCACCCCTACCTAGTCCTGCTTTCAGGTGGGCATATTCAGGAAGTATCTTCGAGAAGGCTACCACCTGATCGGGATAGTAATATACGCCAGCTACAGCCACGGCTGCCCCGTCACAGATAGCAGCATATGCCCTCATAGTTCTGAGGGGTCCATGACCATATACTGTGCGAATATCTGCTTCTGTAGCTGGACGTATTTCCATTATCCCGTAGTCTCTAGTCCAAATGTCAGGCCCAAGATAGTAGCCGGTTTAGGAGCCGTAGCCTCTAAACAGATGCGACTATCTGTAGACCATTTGGTGTTATATGAAGTAGGTTCGTAATCAAGGGTGGCATGAATGGTGTCAGTGGCCACCGGCTTATTATCGATTATTGTAGGCAGGGCTCGGAGGAAACTATAACTATCTCCAATCCGAAGTCCCTGATGGTGGGTATTGTAGAGAATTAAGCCAATGTTCTCGACACGCTTACGGCGGTTGAGAGCCGTGCCATTAGCAGCCGCATAAGCCAGCTTAGTAGACTTATATCGGGCCGTATAAGGCAAGCCTACGATAGCATTAGACACAGATGAACTGAGTGTGATGCTTCCGCTAGCCACTGTGAAGGTGCCCTTGTAGACGCCATCGGCCCAGCAGACAACCGTTTCTCCTTCCAAGTGATCCAAGCCTGTGAGTGTGGCTGTGGAAACGGAAGTATATTCGACAAAGCTGTCTGCTTGTTTGTTTTTGGTCCCACCTTGGCAATCCTCTTCAATGGCCCAGCGTTCCAAGTAGCGCATATCGACGCCGCCGATGTTACGCTTCACTGTGTAGTAGACAGCATCTTCCGGTGTATCGGGAAGGACACAGACATCTTCAATGTCTCCGTCAGTCTCGATATTCACCCAGCAGATCGTATCTTCTTCTTTCTCAAAGACCAGCATTGCCACAGTGCCATCACCTAGAACGCAATGGATGCGTGTATCGGGACGACGCTGCACAGCGATACGCTCAATACCGCTCTCGGCAATCTCAGGCACCAACCTAGTCAACTCGCTGGCGCTATAGTCGTAAGTATCGAAGTTATAGATCAGCTGGAATAGACGCGTGCCAGTTCTGTCCACGAACGCACCACCGCTATCTACAATGACAGCCCCAACTGCAGCGCTGCCCTGTGTAGAGGCAGGCTTCATGTTGAAGTTATCTGGCGTAAGTGGTTCATCGAAAGATGTAGATCGGCAGCTTCTCTCGCTACCCTGAGCACCCACAATCAATCGCTGAAGCGGCAGGAGCCAATTGATATCATCAACCGGACCCTCACCAATGGTGCGGGAGATAGGGCCACTATCACCCTCTACAGTGTCATCAAAGCTCTCGTATTCATCCGAGACTGACAACACCACTCGGTCATTACCTGCCCATGCTAGGCGGCTTTCATAGATAGCCACCGCAGAAGGATAACCTCTGTAGTCACTCCACATGCCTTCATTCCAGGTTTCAAATGCACTTGTGCCACCCATAGGGGATAACACAATAGCATCGACCGAAGTGGTGCTATTAAACCCGGTAACGCGAGCAATGCCATCAATCGTGCCAGAGGCATATGACAGGCTGACAACAGCAGTTCCGCTGGTGTAGTTACCAGTCTTAATACCGATACGATAGTAGATTACTTGGTTGTCCAGACCATCATTGTAAGTAGCTGTGCCGTTGGCAGTGAATGTGGCTACATCCACCCAAGTGCCTGGCTCAGAGATGGAACGCTGAAGCGTAACTGTGGCAGTCCAAGTGCCGCTCCGGACAATCGTAATATCACGAGTGGTTCCGGTGCCAGTAACCTTAATAGCGCTACTAAATTGATTAGCGCCATTGAAGCTATCTTGCGTAGCTTGTCCGACTGAGGCGATGCGAAACAATGTTCCTATCATCTCCTCTTTGAACAACTCTCGGCTTGCTGTGAGAGTAATGTCCCCTGTTAGCGCCGAAGCAGTTAGGGTAATCTGTGAGGTATTGACATCGCGCCAAGGGCCGTCTGCTGGAAGATAGTCAGCAATGCCCCAAGAATGTTCTCCATAACGCAATACCTTCATCTGCTTGACGCCATTACAGGCCAAGAACAAGACATCACCGGACTGCCAATACCGGATGTTCTCCAAGTCGCTTGTGGTGTATGGTGTTGGCAAAACCATATCCCCAGAACCTTCGACTTGGATAGATGTTACTATACTAGAGTATTTCGTATTGGCCTTTATATCAATGAAAAACAGATTGCTATTAGGCGTAAAGGAGAAGGTATAAGTCCCCTTCTCCAAATTCTTTTGCCCCACCAAATCATCACTATTAAACTCGGTGCCGACTGCAAAAGTGACTATCCCTTGATCTACGACCACTCGAAGAGAATGCTCTACCGTCTTATCCGTATTAAGAACGGAAATAGCCTCCACTCGCCGGGCCTCATTATATCCGGTGCCCACTAGGAACATACCGGTGCCGCCGTCCGCAGTATCAAGGACTTCTATCTTGGTCAGACCAGCCAAATCCCGGCTCATATCTGTATAACCGGTAGCATTGACAGTTCCACTGTCATCAGCCGCATTCTTGTAATACGCCTGCATCGCACTAGATGCAGCGGTCTTTACCGAGAAGCCTTCACCAGTGTTGCTTACAGTATGAAAAGAGACAATGATATCGCTCCCATCGAAGTCAAAGACAATCTCATCCGATGCAAGCGTGTTGCCTCCATTTGTAATTGTGAACCCAGAGGAGCCGCCATTGAATGTGACTTGGGTAGGAGCAGAGGCAAAGTCATAAGCATCACCAGATGATGCTGCCTTTCCGATGTAGCACTTATCGATGATAAAGTTTTGAGAACCACTTGTGGCGGACTTAAAAGTTAGTTTTACCTTGTCGCCCGTTCGCGTGAATAACGAACTATCTATTACATTGCGAACGTTCATACCGCTAGCGCCCGCAGCCACCGGAGAAGCGCCCGTAATCGTCTGGGTAAATGCAGTCTCGAAACTTGCCGGGGCAACGCCGCCATAAGTGCTGCTCGCCCCGCTCCCATCCATGTCGAGCCACTGATAGGCTTGATAGAACGTATGGAATGGACTGGTCGGCCCTGTCGTGAACAGCAGGTTGTTGTTTGGAGAGAATGCTACTCCCTGACAGTCGTCATCAGGAAGTGTTGCTGGATTGGACTGTTTCGTCCAAGTGCCAGAGACATTTCGATAGATGGATATGAATGGCGAGACATCGTGCCCCACGGCCAAGAACTGGTTATCGGAACTGAAAGCACAATCGAACGCACCGCCAGTAGGCAGTGTGGCCGGATCGGTTACCTTGGTGAACGTTGTCCCGGAGATAGAATAAATGGTAATGAAGCGAGACGTGCCGTGAGCAACGGCCATATAGTTGCCGTCCCTGCTGAACGTCACACCGTTGCCGTTGGCGTTCGGTAGCGTGCCAGGGTCACTTAGTTTTGTGAACGTAGTGCCGTTGACTTCATAGATGGTAACAAACGGTGTCGTCGTATGCGCCACGGCCAGAAACCTGCTGTCATACGACCAGCCCACACCATTTCCAGTGCCCGCAGGAAGGGTCGCTGGATTGGAGAGAAGCGTGAAGCTCGTTGATGCTCCGCTACCGCTAATCTGATAGATGCTGACAAATGGACTAACGGCATGTGCCAGGGCAAGGAACTGCCCATCCGGTGAAAATTCCACGCCATTGACGGCATCGCCTGGATTGAGCGCTGGGGTGGTCAGAATGCTGAAGGTGGCGCTCGCCCCTGTGCCACTAATCGACCATGCATCCCAACCAGAAGCGCTATCATTACCAACGACAAGAACATCCCCGGCGGGGGAGAAGGCCACCGAAAGACCATTGGCCGTGGTACTGCCGCCCGTTGGATTTGTAAGTGCGGTAAGAGTGGTTCCGGAAACCGAGTAGCACGTAACCGTGCGGCTGCTGCCGTTGTTGTGGGCAACCGCCAGAATAGTCCCGTCTGGACTGAAAGCCACTTCGTTGCCGATCGCTGGAAATGCAGCAAGATCGGTCTGCTTGTTGAAATTAGTTACGTCGGCGGAGAAGTCACCGCCACGAACAGTCGTGCTAACGCTGTTACGGGATACAATGTCGTCATCAACATAAACCCTCAAGCTCTCATTAGAGAACTCCAACAGCGCCGTATCGTCAGTGGACTTGATGAACTCGACATGATAAGCACGATTGTCGCCAAGGGTAGAGCCAAGATACTTCCACCCAGGACGCAGCATCATAGAACCAAGAACGCGTGGAACAAAATTCGTCTGCTCTTCAGCGGACAATTCCACGCGTTCAATGTCAGTTCTGGAAAGTGCAAGGGGACTGACACGACCGCGATTGAACGCAAGTCGTGCTACATTCTGCTGAGCCATTACAATCCGCTATAATCTCGATTAGAACGCATTCCACGCCAGCCTCGACGGGAACGGTTCCAAGAAGTCTCAGGAGGGAACTTGGTGGGATCGCGCAGGGCGCATTCCGACCTAGCAATAGTTTTAAGTTTCCTTAAATCTTCCTCTAGCCGCTCTTTCTTGGTGTCACTCCCGCTGATACGAGGGAGTGCCCAGAAGCCCAGCTGTGCCTCTACAAACGTGACAAAGCTGCCTGGCCAGAGAGAGTAGTCTGCTCCGTAGCTGGCTCCATTGGAGACGTAGCGAATATAGAGCGTAGACTGATAAGAGTAGATGTAGTCGCCCTCGCTCTGGTATCCCAGATCGGGCTCTGTGAAACTAGGATCAGTGCTAACCTGTGCTATCTTGATAACGTCGCTAGGAAGCGTAAAGCGCTGCCAGCCAGCACCGAGAGGGTCCGTGTATCCGCTATCTGCATCAATCACAATCGTGCGGAAGGCAAACTTCCACAGACCCATCTCAAGCACTTTATCGATAAAGCTGTCATCCCAGATTTCATCCAAGACATAACGCTGCTCTACATCATCCGTCAGAGTGGAGATGCTTCTTTCTTCAGCAAATCGTAGGGCACCTTTATAGAGAGACAGCTTGGTGGTCATATTACTTCGCTAGTGATTTCCGATATTCAAACAGCCAGTCTTCAGCAGCCTTCTGGGTAGCGTGCCCCGAGGACATCACTTCGCCATCTGCCGTGCGAATAACACGATGCTTATGGAAGTTGCCGCCGAAAGTAATCTTGTATTCAGGAGTTCCCTGATTAGTCATGCCATGCTGAGCAGCATTGGCACCAAATTCTTCAAAGCGAAGCAATCCAACCTTAGCCCAGTTAGAACCTGCCTCAAACACGTAGAGTTCGCAGAAGTAGGAGTTATCCTCGCAAGTAACCTCAATGCGATCTTTAGCTTTCAGGTTACGGGCTACATGGGACCAATAGGCGGGGTTCATCAAATCCACTAGGGTGTCACCCACAGCGCTATCAGCATCCCAAACGGTTCGCTTATGTTCGCTATTGCCAAAACGCTTATTTTCAAGCACTCGTGCCAAGTTGTCTCTCCTTGAGGGTTGGCATTGAGAAATAGAAGAAAGAAGGGGAGAGAGGGTTAGTCTCTCCCCTACTTGTACTAGTCGGAGTTGGTCGAGACGCCGATATCGGTGCCGTTAGCAGCATCGATAGTCGTGCTGGAAGTATTCAGCACAGTATGGGCCGACCAAATCTTGTTGCCCGTGTCATAAACGAACAACAGGTCACCATCACGCATACCAAGGTTGTAGCCATCGGTAAAATAACCGGAGGCATCCACAGTGGCCTTGGCATCGGCCGAAGAGTAGACCCACAGATTACGCGGGGCTTCACCCATCAGACCAAGCTCAAGAACCTTACGCGGAGGATTAGTAGTTGCATATGCCATTAGCTATCTTCCTCCCTATTAGCTAATATCCATTGCCGAACCGTCATGGAGCATCTGAGCAACGCCAGAGTTCTGGAGCAGCTTGGAGCCCATGTAGATCGACACGCGAGCGAACGAATAATCGTCCTCGTCGTTGTAACCGAGGACCACGTCCATGCCCGCGCTATTCACAGCGTGGCCAATGGCCGACTTGTGGAACATGTAGCACTTCTCAGAGCTAGTCCCGACGCCAGTCAGCTGGTTAGACACAATCCACTTAACACCGTGCCAATCCCAGTAGCCCGGCTTATCAGCCCAAGCAGGACCGTTCTCATACGGCTGCTTGCTCACATAGTCAGCGGAAGTAAATTCCGTAGTCTCATAGAGGTAGCTCAAGAAGGCAGGGGTAATGACAGCCCAGATATTGCCATCGAAGGGCACGCCATTGTTGCCAAGGCCAGCAATAGCCTTGTTGACCATACGCACCGAAGCGGGAGCCGCAGCGCCAGTAGTCAGAGTAGCCGTGTCCAGCTGGGCGATAATGTCGGCATCGATCTTACGATTGATGACGGCCATCGCGTTCTTCTGCATAATCGCGTTACGGTCACCCTGGGACGCGAAGATGTTGAAACTGGTCACAACCGGCTTGTAGTGCCACTCGGCCAGCGTAGCGCTAGTCTGAGTGAGATTATCGACGCCATTCGGAATCTTGCCGTTGACGCCACGAGTGACGGCAGTAGCCGCATTGCTATCAGCAATGAGGAAGGTAGCCGTATTACCCTTAAGGACAGCCTCAGTAGTCACCGCATCACGGAGGACAGACTGACGCTGCTCAAAACCGGCAATGAACTCCTGCCGATAATGAGTTTGAAACGCGGTAGATGCCACGTTAGTTTCTCCAAAGTTGAGGGGAAACCTTCGCAGTTGGTTGTCTGAATTTAGATTGGCGGGTTGCCTGTGACGGGCCGCTTAGCTAAATGCAGGGCATTTGCTACGGTCTTAATTGATGGGAATTAACTTCCCAGTAGTGTGCCGCCTGCACCAGCAAGCAGCTTAAAGCCTTTAGACAAAGGCTGTTTCTTATTCTTAATCTTGGCTTTGTTGGCAGCGTTCTGAGTAGCCGGGTCCATCATACGATTAGTGGAGTCGCTACCCTGAGCATAACCTGCTCCCACAGAAGGAACATCCCCCATAGGGCCAGAGAACGGATCAAGAGCCCCAGAGATAGGATTAGTGCCATTAGCTATAGCGTCAGCAGCCGAATAGCCACCAGCAATCATGCTACCAACTGGTCCACCGACAAGGCCGCCCATAATGGTGCCGACCTTTGCTAAGTTTTCTAGGGAAGCCTCGTATTGTTTAGTTCGCTTACCCTTGGCACCGGGATACTTATTGTCTAACAGACTAGGGGACATCCCCCCGCCGCGACCTGTGCCACCACCTAGCGCTCGCTCTCTTTCGTTCTGAGCACGAGATGAGCGCTCGCCACCTGTCCTCCCCGGATGGCTACCACTTGGACCTGCCATTAGTTAGTTTTCCTTAAACTTGGATGCCTAATTTCATAGCGGCATCAATCAATCGAGTATGCTCTTCGCGGCGAGACGCATTAGCAGGCGACTGCCACGCATTAATATTCTTCTTCATCTCTGCGAAGTTGGCATCAAGCTGTTGCTTAATAGTGGCCGTCTTGTCGCCACCAGTCTGGCCAGGCATGACCAATGCAGCCGGATTAATCTGAAGAGCCAAGCTGCCCATCCAACGCATGAAGCCCGGATGATTGAAGGCCAGCGAGCCATCGGCCAACTGCATACCTTCCACTAGCTCTTTTACTTCAGGGTCCATACCGTCAAACATCGTCTTAATCGAGTTGACAGTAGAGCGGTAATCCGCACCCCATTCCTTACGCAGAGCATCTTCTGTGGCCTGTCGCAGAGACTTCTGTGCCTCAATCATATCGGCATGGTTCTGCTCTTGAATCTTGTAGTAGACATCCACGACATCGGCCACAATGTCGGGAGAAACATTCTTAGCGTGAAGGCGTTCTGCCAGCATATTCATAGCTGGCTTGTCTTCCTCACCAATCACCAGACCTTCTGGAAGCTTCTCGTAGTAACCTTCAAACTTCTCAGGCACACCCACCTGCTTACGGTATTCAGCAAGCTGCTCAGGTGTAGGATTCTCAGGGAGAGTAGGCGGCAGCTTCATGCTGCTCATCTTCTTCTCAAGCTCTCGATAGGACTTATGAAGAGCCTCGGGAGAAGCGATACGCTGTAGGCGCTCTAGTTCTTTCTGATCCCCATTCGCCATAGCCTGACGCCAATCATCGCGCCAAGTAGGGGTTACAGTAGTATTCGTATTCGTCTGTGTATTACCGGTCGTATTAGTATTCGTCTCGGTAGCACCAGTCGTGTTATTCGTAGTGCCCTGTTCCGGGGTCTGGGTTGACTGAGTGTTATCCTCAGTGCCAGACGTTGCCGTCTGATCGGTCATTACTATTCCTTAGAAATTGTCTGGATTACTATTCAGTAGCTTTACTATCTGAAGTCCGACAAAGCGCTTGCCTTCAGCAAAGGCAGTCTCTCTGTCTCCCTCAGTCCCTCCGGGTCTGAATGACAACCCGTAAGTTTCACATATACGATTAACTATAAGATCGATTATGCGCTTCTGTTGGAAGTCTGTAGCCGCCCCCTGCGCTAAGGCAATGAGGGCGGTTACATCAGCTTTTTCATACTTAGGAGGCGCATACGTTGGAGTAGGCGTAGGCTTCTTCGGCATTAGACAGCAGCATCCATGTTATTAATGGCAGCACCGGCATTGCCGACCTGTTCAGCCACAGCGCCACCTTGACCAATCATCGCAGCAGCCTTCATGACTTCCTGCTCTTCCTGAGCCTTGGCAGCAAGCTCCTCGTAGGTAGCTTCATCACGCAACCACACCGCAGGGGCACCAGCGCCGCGCAGAGCGTCACGTAGGGCCACAGTGGTATCGATCATATATTGAGCACCAGGATCGAGAGCGACAGCTGCATCGATCAACATGCGACTATCCATGAAGGTAGAAGCCAATTGCTGATCACGAGCCTCAATAAGCGGACTCTCAAACTTAAATTGAATTTCACTACCACGTAGGCTTTCAGGAATGTTCTGAATAGGGCCAAACGCATTGACACCCATCAGCAGCTCAAATGTCTGCTCACAGACTGGAGCGTTGTATTCCTGCTCTACAGGCTCAAAGAGAGGGAGAGCCTGACGGATATACTGCTGCACATGATACTTTACTTCTTCAGCCGTAACACGCTCACGGTTGCCCATAGAGGGCATCTGGAGCTTGTTCAGGTAGAAAGCATCGGCAATCATGGCCATCTGCTTCTGCTGAAGCTCTAAGCCCACAGGAAGACCGCGGTAGTCCGAAGGGATGGGCCGCAGAACTTCACCAGTCTTTTCGTCGTAGTCAGCATCAACCCATGTGACACCGCTTGGATAGATGGCTAGGTCACTCCTAATCATCTCCTGCACAGCAATCATCGGAGGGTCTACAGCCTTCTCTCCAGCACGCAAGAGCGTGTAGGTCATTGCCTGAATAAGCCGTGCATCCGGAAGGGCAGCGATGGTAGCAGGGGAATGTGCATACTGACTACCAGACACGGTCTGCCAACGCGGGATGATGTAGTAGCTTGTCAGGCGAGGGGCTTCCTCCATGACATGCTTATTCTTGCAATCAAGCCACAGGGAGATATAGGGGGCAACTCGGCCAGCCCTTACTCCAGCGGCATACTCATAAGCCTCAGCACGAAGAACAATGTGCAGAAACTCGCATAACTCATAAGCTCTATCGCCGTTATTGGCAGTGGCCAGCTTACTGACTTCAGGGTGGACACGGCCTTTGAAATACCTAATGGCATCGGCTGCCTTGCATTTCCATTTACGAGCAACTAGATCAATCTCGCCATTCTCATTCTCGCACCACACGACATCCCTAAGATGCCAGTTGCGATAGAGAAGAGTGTTGGTATTGAAGTTCAACTCAGCACTAAGAACACATTGTCCGAAGGTGGCGTAGTCGTGATCTCCTTGCTTGGTTGCCTTGGTGAACTGCGCAAGCCGGTCATACATGGCCCGCTTCTGTGCTTTGGTGGCAGCCTCTAGGAAACGCCTACCGGCATTGTCAACTAGGCTGTCGTCTTTATTCACCTTAATCGCGAACCAATCCTGACCACTAGGACGCAACATACCGCCAATGCTATCGCCCAACTCGCGTCGTGCAAGAACTGGGTAAGAGGTTGAAAGATGGTCAGCAAACTCTTCTCCGAGAGAACGCGAGAGGGTAAAGTCAGCCCGCTCTGGATAGAAGTTATCAGCGATATTCTGCCACAGGCTGAGCAGCGACCCGCGATTAAACAGGTCATTCACTTTCTTCTCTAGGCTCTTGTGCCTCTCAGTCCAAACCAGAACATCAGCCATTCACTTAACCTAAATAATCTTCATCAGAGATAATAGTTGATGCTCTGCCAGACTTCTTGCGCCTAGCCTCATTCACCATAGCGTTCTTCTTCAGAACTTCAGGATCAGGAATTTCAGCAGGCTTCTCTGGCTCAGGCAGCTTAATCTCGGGGGTCTTTGGCCTACTGCCAAACCCCAGCACCTTCGCTACTTTCTTCATCGTCTGGGCCTAGGACCTTTAGCAATAACTTTAGGAACAAAATGTTTTCTATTCTTCGATGCTTCATGGCTGCCCTCTGTGAGTGCATAAACCACAGCATCTCCCTTGTTAGGGGACCGACCTAAGAGTTCTTTAATCTCATCCTTCGGCTGCAATCTAATCTTGCCATTAGGAGCGTCCCAACACACAGCAGTAAGGTCGGACTTAAGTTCTGTATCTGGAGGGAGCGCAATGATGCTGCCTCCCTCTTGGTTGGGATCAAGCGCCTCACGAAAGCGCCAATACGCTTCAGCCCTCTTATTGAGAAAGGGAAGGCTGCTATTGATTGCTTTGCCGGTTGCGGCATTGTTTCCATTAAACCTAGCGAATGGGATGTTGTTGTCCTTCAGGCGCTCAATGATGGCACCGGCATAGCCGCCGCCAACATCCAGCACTACTGGGGCACCATCCCGACGCACCTGTAATAGCTCCATAGCCATCACCGTGCCGTCTTTAGTGTCCTTACCTTTAAGGCTGATTAGTTCGTTATACCAACCACCGTGCCTACGAGCGATTACAGCAGCGTCGTTACCGCCACCAGCAGGATCAAAGCCAATACTGGTCATGCTGTTCTCGCGCCACCCATCGGGCTTCCAACGGGCTTGAGCAGCGACTACCCAGTCAGTAGGGATAACTTGGTTCGGAGCGTCTGCACGGACTGCCATGAAATTCCCGTCTCGCACAGCACTACGAAGTGGCTCGGGTAGTGCGTCAAGCTTGGCTTCGTAATCGGTCCTCGCGAGATACGGGTTGTCCGAGAGACGGGCAGGTATAAAGGAACGAGACATCGGCCTAGCTGGCTTTTTCTGTCCAGGGAAATACACGGGCTCTGGTCCTGGGACTTCGACATCTTCACCATCAGGGTTAGTTACGAACCAACGGAGTTCTCCGGGCTTTGCCGGATTGGGATGAAGCGGATCGAGCCAAGGTCGGAACATTCCGACGATCCAGTCACCTTCGGCGCTGATAGGAGGATTAGTCCCGAGGATAATTCGACAACGCTGATTAGGTTCTGTAGTTCGCACCCACCCCATAAGAAGTCGGATTTGGGATTGAAGGAAGTGGGTTGCTTCATCGATATACAAGAAATCATGAGCACGGCCCATCCACGCCATTTCATCTCCTGGCGTCTTGGCCGCACCAAATTCAATTAGTCTGCCATCCCTAGTGCGGAGAGTTCCGTGAGCACTCCCATTCCAGCCATCACGACTGCCATAGAAACGCAGGAGTTCTTCCTGCATTGCCGACAGGTCAACACCCTGACGGCGCATAAGTAGGGATCGCTTATGACAACAAAGTGCCAGTCCAATACCTAGAGCGGTCTTACCGCCACCAGCCTGCCCGCCATACAGAAGAACATCAGCCGGATGAAACCAAGCTTCAGTCTGCGGACCAGGATTGGGAATAAACTTGGGAGGGTCCTGAGAAAACTGTTGCGCGATTGCCTGTAATTCTTTTTGATCCAGTTTACTCAGTTTTTCGACAATCGACGCAACAGTATCCATATTACCTATTAAGAGACAGTAGCAGAGAAGGGGGTGGCTTCAGTGCCAGTAGCCGAAATAGCGCCACGAACCGAATACAGGTCGCTAGCCACATCCTGAAGAATGAACCAGTCGCCCTTAAGACCACCAGTCGTGCTGCCATTCAGCGTGATCGTGTCATCCGTGGCCGCAGTGCCAAAGGCTTCAGCAGCGTTCGCAGCCGTATCACCATTCACCAGCACAATGCCCGACATGGTGTCAGTCGCATCAGCCACCTTAATGGTGGTCGTATTGGACGTAACAGTAGTGCCAACGAAGAAGGTGTAGATCGCACCAGTGCCCGTAGCGGCAGGAAGCGTCACGGCAATACCAGCCGCACGGTTCAGAGTAATCGTCTTACCATCGTGCAGGTCGCGAGTGACGGTGAGAGTAGACGCAGTGACGTTGGTAATGTTGTTGTCAGGAGAGCGCACAACAGGCACTCCATCTTTACCAACCAAGTCACCAGTAGAAAGATCAATACCAAAGAAGCGCCCCAACAGGGACTTATACGCGACAGCCATAATATTTCCTTAAATGCTTATTGCTTTTACAACATGTAGACCGACATGCGGCGGAGCCGGTTATCCTTGTGGGAGCGGCTAATCAGATGGACTGGTTGCAGCGGTAGTTAGAGAACCACCGGAAGCGTCCACAAAATTGCCGCCACTACCGGCATTCACCTTGAAGTTCGCAGCAGTCTCACCATCGTCGATGTGCAGGTAAACGAGCGGCTGAGAGCCGGTGGGGATTGATCCCGTTGCACCCAAATCCACTGGCTTGCCCCCGGCGCTCCGGAACTTGGTGTGATCGGTCACATTCACGCCTGCGGTATACCAAAGCTCAGCCAAATCGAAGGGGTTGCTCGCATGGACAATACTCCAGTCGCCTGCGCTCGAAAGCGGAGCGCTGAAGGCAGACCCGGTATCGGAAATTATGTTGATCGTCTCGGAAACACCGTCCAACTTAATTCCGACTATGCGGGCGCCAGGAGCCGCATTCGTATCCCACCACATCAATACGTGATGCCAACCAGACAAGGCCGTAATGTCGGTTGACCCTTTGATCCAGAACTCAGAGCTTCCATCCGTGGAGTATAACGCCACAGTGCCGTCTGCCTCCAAAAGGGCTTGCATCCCAAAATTGTTGGCCTGCAAAAAGATTGGCTGATCGCCGGCTACTGCGGATAGATTTGTCGGCTCAACCCAAAAGCTGATTGTTCCCTGACCGGAGTCCGTGATGCCAGTCAGGTCGCCGCTCCGCGCGAGGGCGTCGGGATCGCCTTCATCAAAGCCGCCACGAAAGGCAACAGCGTCGCACGAGAAAGACGCAGGAGCTTCGCTAACCGTCACCCGCATTAATCCACTAAATCTAATATCAAAAACGCGATCGTAATTGCCCATTCCACCACTATCTGAAAAAGAAGCACGCTTACTCTTCATTTAAACGGCCTTAAGCAGAGCAGCTAGCTTTTCAGCCTTAGCTTCACGCTCTGCAACAGCAGCTTCTCGAACAGCAAGCGCATCAACACGCTCGTCATGTTCCTTACTCAAGCGAGCCTCAATAGACTTTAGCTCAACCATGCGAGCATCAATCTCTCGCTCACGCACCTTTAATCGTGCAGACAATTCTTCTAGGTCGTTACCTCGGGCAAGAAGATCAGCCTGCTGTTGGAGTCGAGTATTCTCCCAAGCCACTACGTTGGCCTTGAAGACTTCACGCTTATTATCAAACTCAGAAACTTCCTTAGCAAAACCCTCTTTGGCGCTATTAAATGCTGCCTCAGTTTCTGCCAGTTGGTTATTAAGTTTATTAAGAGACGCTACTTCATCCCTCACAGAGGCCTGTAGAGCCTCATACTCCTTCCGGACCTGCTCATACCTAGCCCAAAGCTCAGCAGCCTTCTGTGGCTCGCTAATGAGCTTTACGAGGGCAGCTGTATCAAGTGCAGGAACCGAATCAGGGAAACGATGATTAAATGCCATGATGGTTCCTTAAGAGTAGAAGGTGACAGACAACTCGCAAGCTGCCTTGGCAATAACGCTAATCTCACCTACGCCATACAGATAACGAGTAGTGGGATTCACTTCATGGGCATTGTTGGGAGTGGCGTCACCGAAGGCAGCAGCATCAGTCCCGGCCGCCGTGGCGTTATATCGGGCCATAAACGAAGTGGAAGAACCGAAGATGGCATACTTGGCACCAGTAGGCACCGTAATGTATTCAGCCGTATCTGCAGCCAGTGTCTTAGTGACAGTGTAGGTGGTGGGACGAATGACCGGAGCAAAGCTGCCATCCGGCAAAATATGTAGATTATCGACAGTTCCAGCCATTATTCAGTCTTAGGTTTGGAGGTTTCAAAAAGAATGCGACGGGCAATAGATTCAAGATCGATATTGACTAGCGGGGAACCGTCTTTTCCCGTAACTTCATTAGTCACCTTGTCTCCCCACTTGCGACCATTAATGCGGGCCAGATACCATTTAATCGTATCTACTCGGAGACGGGAGCGGTTGATGGCTTCATGATCGATAGAGCCATCTGCCCTACGATCAGCAGAACTATCACCAGCGATATCTAGGATTTCATCGCCAAGAAGCTCAGCCTGGATTTGGCGAGCAAAGTTATACATCTCAGCAAACTCGGGCTTCTTGAACACCCAAGTCGTCACCGTGCGCTTATTGGGCATGCCCGGATCACGGCAAATCTTGGCTAGGCTTTCACCCTCAGCAATACGCAGGCAGATAGCCTCGCCAAGCTCAGGCGAGTATTCGACCATTGAGAAACTTTCAGTAATGCGGCGAAGCCGCCGAGTTGGGATAAATTGGACTGGGGAGAATAAATTGGACTACGCTAAGTGCTTGACACTGCAGGAGAGGGAAATTCCGCCCCTGGGCACCTTACTACCCAGTAACGTATTGAACCACCGACACTTTTTAGGCGTTGGACTTTTTTAAGGAGAGCAGTTGGACTATCTTACTGCTTCCCGATTGTGCAAGCTTGCTACGGTTCGCCTTTCGGGTGTAGACTCCAGCTTGCTTAGGAGAGGCCCAGCCGAACAGAGACATAAGCTCTTGCTCGGTGCAGCCAGCCTCAGCTGCCTCGCAAGCAGCCGCCTTTCGCAACCCGTGGCAGGAACAATGCGGAAGCCCAGCCTCTACACATCGATCCTTGAACCAATTGCCAAAGCCGTTAGACGTGAACGGCTCATTGAACGCAGTGACAAGATAAATCATCTCCCCGGTAGGGCACTTATCGATAGCTTCCTGAAGGGGTGGGATGATTGGAACGAAGCGCTCAGTTCTGGTGCGCTTCTTGCCTCGGCCCTTCCAAGCAACGTAGTGGAAAGCGCCATCCTTCACCATCTGCCGCCCAAGTCGGACAACATCAGAACGCCTGCCGCCCCCATACATCAGGAGCATTAACGCGAGATATGGCTTGGTGCCGAGAGGGTGGCGTTGTATGAACAACGCTATTTCTTCTGGCGTCCACGTATGGAACCCATCGGGGTTATCGGCACTAAGGTAGGCTACTTCAGCAGCGGGGTTAGTCGAAACATGCTTAGCTTCCTTCCCCCATTTAAACACCTGCCGCAAAGCCTTCACTACAGAGTTACCAGCTTCAGCGCCGCCATGAGACCACTTGTCCCGAATAGCCATCACCCAGCCGGAGTCAATACTCTTAAACGGCTTGGAGCCATGCGTCTGACAGAGCCGATCTAGTATCTTCTTTCGGACTGTCTGGGTCTGCTTAGAGAGCTCTCTCGTGAACGCAGCACTATCCATGTAGGCTAGGCAGAGCCACCTCAGGGTCCCTTCGGTTTCTTCCTGCCGGGGCTGGGGATGGGCTGCTGCCTTAGCCATCGACAACTCTTCAAAGAATGAAGGGTGGTCGGGGGAGGGGAGCTTTATCTTCTTGCAGCCGGGAGCACGATAATACCAGCGGACGACTCCGTAACGATCCACGTCTTTAATGACGTATTTGACCTTCAGGTCCATACCGCTAATCGTCCCCAAACCGCGAATCCCTTCCTATACACTGTTCGTTAATACTTGTCAAACGCAAGGGCACCGGAGCGGAGATATTGAACTCCAGCCCCTTGCTCTCATCGTGGCCCGCTATCTCCCTCGGGCCTCTAGAACTGAAGGGAGCACTTCTATCCCGCATTACTCCCGCTGCGGACGCCCCAGAAGCGCTAACGGGGATAATAGCGCTTACCATGAGGCATTTGCGTCATAAGACGCCTTGTTATTTATCCAGAAGACCGCCAGCACCGAAGAGCTTCCCCCAGCCCTGCACCAGCAGACGATAGGGCCATTCCCATTCCATAGGAGCCGCCCCAGAAGTAACTAGCTTGGGCCAAGCCGCCTTAGCGACATAGACAACGCCAAGCATAAGAAGAAAACCAACCATCTATCTAACCCACTCTTGCTTATCGCCGCATTCATCGCACTGGAGGTATCCCTCCCAATCGCAATAAATGCTGTTTTCCTGATATCGACCTTTGCAGCCCGGCTTAAAACACTTATAACCTCTGTCGCATTTTCGTTTAGGGGCAGACTTATTCCTCACCATTAAACCCTAATACATCCAACTTAGCCTGCTCTAGAAACCAGAGCATCTTATATCGATCACCTGTGGAGGACGCTAAGAACGCACCCCCATCCTCTCTAACCCCGATAAGAACGATAGTATCAAGCTTTTCGTTCTGAATGATGGCAGAGAGTATATCGTTTACAGGGACATCTTCGATAATACCGACCTTAGGAAACTCAATAACGTTATCTTCGGTCATTAGATGCCTCATCTAGTTGACGGATGATATCGGCATCCATCTCTCTACCCCAGCGCTCTAGCTTTTCCTTGTGAGCTTCAAAGAGCTTCTGTCGATATATCTTCTCGAAATCTAACTGAGCATTCTCTTGGAGTATCCGCTCTAGTAGCTTCTCATTACCAGTAACGAAGACAGTATAAGCCATAATATCCTTAGAGACTCCCCCCTCCCCCATAGAAAGCTTCTAGAAGCGCTCTATAGTGTTCCGATATATCTTCTATCTATCTGCTAACAAAGAACAGAAGAAACCCCCAAAAAGGGGAAAAGAAGAAAGAAACTGTTTACATATAGATTAAGACTAAAAGTAGGTGGTTTGTGACAAAGAATTTTAAATAATTTTAAATTATTTTTAATTCCGAATACCATTAGTGTTATTTATCAATTACTTAGAAGAGTCCAACTTTAGTAGAAATTTTTAGAAAAAGTCTGTAGAGCTAGCAATAACGCATGGAGCGCTATTTGTCCCCCCCGTAGTCCTCCTGTAGCGCGCTAGGTAGTCGCCTGGCAGTTTTCCATAATGCATATTATGCGTCCGGGAATAGCGTTTGATTTCAATATGTTAGCACACACCTAGTCCTATTAGCATTCTCTAGCGTTATCAATGACTTACTAGGTGCTACTAGAGTGCTACTTAGTCTGCTCGCGCGTATGCATGTAGGGAGGAGTAGGGGGCTATTTAGTCGCTACTCCTCTGGTAACACTCTGGTAGCTCTCTGAAGCCTTCCGAGCATCATCTAGGCAGGTATGAGCGTAAATAGGGCTTGACATGTCCTAACTAGCTCAGGCAATAATGCAGCGTTTAACGAAACTGATACGCTCTAACCCAGGAAGGAAAACTGCCAAATGACTACCTACGCTAACCTAGCAGCTGCCCACAGTGTGCTTCATAGCGCCATGATGGACCTTACCAATCACATCAAGGCAGAGACCAATCCAGAGGCTATCGCGGTCCTGTCAGCGGCACATACGGCACTCTATAAGGCTTCCGGGCGCGTGTTCGATACAGCTAGCAGAAGGAATAGAACTATGACTAAGGATCAAATCGAGCGGACGGTAGAACGCAGAATGAACGCTTTAGACTATCAGCTGATAACCAAGAACACTCTGACACAGGCTCAATACGATATTGAGGTAAAGAAACTGAATGACTGGGCAGAATTGCAGTATGCCAAGCTGAACAAGCCCGCCAAGCGCTATCAGGTAGAAAATACGACTAGTGTTTTCGATTTCTCCAACCACTATTCAGTGATAGACACTTGGACTAAACAGTGTAAAGGCGACTACGCTACCGAGTCACAGGCCCAAGCTAGAGCCCGCACTCTCAATAGCAGGAACGGAGGGAAATAGACATGGTATGGAAAACACTCCGCTATGACGCCATAGAGGCTTTCAAGCATTCATGGCCTTGTCATGGCCTACCGGATAACTTGCACTCCCTATCATGCGACTTTGCCAGCAATGGTGATTTAGTCGATATAGAGGCATATGACAGTGACGGTAGACTGCTAGACACTCACGACTTTGACGGACCAGCCCTGTTAGCTCTTACCCAAGACTGTCAGGCTAGTGGCGATACATCCGACTAGCACTCTCCCAACACCCGCCAGCAAGCCCCTTAGAGCGCTCTGAGGGGCTTTCTTATTGCCCTTAGCGAGCGTAGCTAGCGCTTTCGGTCTAGTCCAAACGCAGTACAACCCGTACGTGTACAGCTGCCCTGTGTGACTCGCAGAAAGAGTCAACCTGTTCTTAAGCAATACTGCCTATACCTGTGGATAGGTGACAGCACGTCACAGCAGATAGGCCGGAAGATATAGGTAAGAGTTGCCTAGTAATAGCGTGACACTAAGTCACGACTAAGACTATGACTTATCTAGACTAATTTAGTCGTGACATGTCGTAACAGAATGTGGATAAGTCAATTGACAGGGAGACTGAATAGGAGTAATGGTTAACCTGTGACATGGCAGTGTCACATAGAGGCTAGAGCCTCACAGGGTGGCGGGTTCCCATAACTCGCAAAAAGACGGGGACCAAAGGACTGGCAGGTCCGATGATCCCCTAGCCAAGCAACCGGGACACTTTTGGGAAAGCTTCCGTCACAAGGCTGGCAAGGGTCTAAACCTTTTCAGTCTAAAAGACAAGAGGGAATCAGGCTCAGTCATGCGGGAATAATCGCCCGTAATGCTGAAGCCTGTTTTCATTCATAAGGGGCAAACAATAGCGTCCTAGTTCTTGGCCTGTATGAAAGGCTAAGGCTATGACTATCCGTTCCTCTGAGACCTTTAGGTCTTCTCTGTCTTGCATGTTCACAGTGCAAGGCTTCAATTACGATTGGATTGAGGCTAACAACCATCCTAGCCATACGTTCCCTAGGCTTGAACTACCTTCAAGCGGCTTTGAAAGTCTTCCTAGGAGCTATCAAGAGGCTTTGAAGCAAGAAGCCTATAAGGCGCTAGCGGCTAAAATGGCCACTAGTGCAGCTGAGATTGCCATTATGGCAAAGCAGCACAGGCTCGCATTGTCGGCTGAAGCTACCTTTGTGCGAGACACTGCGAACAGGCCCGACACTATCCCCAGCAACATGGAAGCAATGCGGGTTAGTCACTGGATTGAACCCAAGCGGGTGTTCATTCCGTTGCCTGCTAAGGCCGATGCTTCTCTGAAAGAGCTAGTCAAGGCTAACAGCAAGCCTGACGGGTTCATGATGGACCTACCCGGCACTCCACAAGGCAAGGTGCTGGGCACTCTCAGCACAGAGGCTTGGCGCAAGGGGGAGGTGAATAGGATTGCTATTCACAACCCTGAGCCTCTACCGCCCTATCAGGTTCCCCAGCGTCCTATGACGGCCAGCGAACAGCAGGTTGCGGAATGGCTGGCACAGCCGGGACGCACTGTCACAACGTCTAAGCAGTCCAGCCGCCTTGCCAAGCTTATGGCGAAATTCTGGGAGCATGGGGACGGGAAGGACGGATTACAGCCTGTCATGGCGTCTAATGCGGCGCACAGGGCATTGGGCCGGATTGCCAAGGCGGAACGCTATAACGCTACTCCGCTTGCCGTTGCGGCACAGTAGGGGGAGGGGCAAGCTATGAAACGGATTGCCCTAACCCTGTTCTGTGGTGTCGTTCTATGGGGAGGTATTTGCCTAGGATGGTATCTGGCCTTTGGGGGGACACTATGACCGTCCTACAGGCTGACATATCGCTCTATTGGAAGTGTTCCAACGTCCTGAGGGGACACAGCTACACAGTAGCTCCCACGGTTGCTACTGACTTGCTGGACACTATCGCCAGAAACAACCCTAACACCCGCCTTGCCAAGCTTTCCCTGAGCAATGGCGAAAGCATGTGGAAGGAAGGGCAGGACGCTAAGGTTATCTCTATCGCCTAGCGACTAAGCTTGACTAACGGGGACTAGCGGGTTTATAGCCTGCTAGTCCCTTTTCTATGGAGGTAGCTAATGGCTAGCAAATTCCAACACAGACACTGTAAAGCGATTGCCGAAATTCTCATGAATAATACGCCACTAGCTCAAGACGGCGAAACAGCTATGCGGCAATGGGCGTATACTGTGTAGGGAAATGGCGGGAATGTTCTTGAGGGATAATCCGCGGTTTAATCGTGATAGGTTCATAGCGGCTTGCAATGGTGACTATCAGAACGGCAGGGACAAGCCACGCTAGCGCCCCCTATCCCTTTCCTCCCTAACCCCCAAAGCCCCTTAGAGCGTTTCTGAGGGGCTTTTTCTTTTCCCCTAGTCCAATACGTCCAAATAGCTCAAAAGCCGCTGGCGGGCTTCTATTGCGGATTGGCAGCTATTCCGACTTAGCAGCCTAGAGCTAGTCACAGCTGAAAACCTAGAATTATTCTAATTCTAAGTAAGAGGTTCTTACATTAACAGCTTGAACTATTCCAATAACCTGGCTAATCCATTGATATTACGTAGTTATTTTACTCTGGCTAATCGCAGTTAGTTTTGAGATACTAGTGACTGTTCGGAAGGCGGGTAGCAGAGAGTAAGGGGCTAGCCTTCCAGCCCTTCCTACCGTTTATCGGAGGTGACAGAGATGAAACTTGGCAAGCGCGAACGTCAAGCTAGGCGCGAATTAATGCGTGCTAGTGAGGCAATCCGGGCGCGTATTGCTAGGGCAGAAAACCCTGGCATTGACGCGGCGGCATGTTCTGGGCGCGTATCTAGTCCGCTGGCCGCTTTGTGGCCTAGCCAATCGGCAAAGCCTAGAGTTCCAGCCGGATGGACTACTGAGCAGGCTAGAAAAGCCGCTCATTTGGGCGGCAAGGTTTACGCCTAGGCCCATTGCCCCATTGCGGCAATGTGAGACTTAGCTGTTAGTGCGGGATTAGTGGCAGATTTTCCCGCACTAGCAGATACGTCTATCGTATCCCTTTAGATTTGTCCCGTGGCAGCGGGCATAGATACCTGTGTTTTGGGCGGATAGCTCATTACATGGCCTATTGGGTGTCGCTGTAATAAATACAGGCAGGCAGCCTGTATAATCCGGGGGAGGCTGATTAACGACGGCTAGGCTTATTGCTTAGGAAGAATTGTTAATCCCCTCTAAATGGTAGGTCGGGTGAGTTGTCTTACAAACAACTCTAGCCGAGAAACCCACGCAAACCAGCAACCGCCTTTAGTGGCGCGTAGCTGAGGGTTGGACCGGCTCATAGCTAGGGCCTTGATTGGTTCCTAGCTGAATATGCCACTAATACCTCTGGCTATGGTTGCCTAGTAGCGGCAAACTAATTGACACATATTTTCCCTAGGTTTTGACTAGTGGCGCGGAAAGGATGCGCCATGCTCAGTCCAGATAAACTGCGAATTTACCGCAGTCACGGTGAACACTACCAGGCTTTGCAGCAAGAGTTGGCCAAAGCCAAGGCTCACATCATGGAATCCGAAATCGAAGCTGGGTTGCAAGTTGTAACTCAGACTGCACGGGGTTATCTCAAGCGTACAACAATCGCCTTGATTGGCCGTATGGCTATCAGGGACTACAGCCGATAAACTTTCAATGGCGCCACTAATCTAAACCTAGGGAACAGCAAGCTAATTGCAATCTGCTAGCCCTTCTCACAGCTAGAAGGAATAGCAGAAATGGAACGTGCGATTTTTGACAAAAAGCGGGAATCTTTCCGCAAGTCCATCACTCGGACCAAGGATATGGCCATTGAGTTGGCCGTGGCCGCTCTTGCGCAGTTTAAGGCGCATGGCGACCTGTCCTATGTCCAAGACTTCTATGGCGACCTGCGTGGTGCGGGCAAGAACGTGATTCGTTCGGCTCCGTTCCTCGCCTGGCTCACCACCTTTGCTCCGGTGGAGTTGAAGGAGAACAAGTTCGTGAAGGATCACGACTTGGCCGCCAAGCTCAAGTGGGACGAGAAGGACGCCGAAGGCAACTATCCGGCGCGTGAGGCGTTGTTCGCCAAGGCGCAGGAGAAGTCGTTCTTCGATTTCGCCCCTGAGCAGGTGGCGCAGAACTTCAAGGCCGGTGATTTGGTCGAAGCGGTCGAGAAGCTCATCAAGCGTTACGAGAACAGCAAGCATTTCGTGGCTGCCGATGAGGAAGCCAAGAACACGCTTGTTCGGCTGAAGGACGTGGCCAAGACGCTGCGTGCTCCGGCTGCCAACAGCAATGGCTCCCTGCCGATTGAGCAGGCTGCCTAGTTACCCTCACCAGGCATCTTAGGGTCGCGCCCTGAGCGACGAGTGAAATCGTGACAAGACGGGAGAGACCGTCACATCCATTGCACCCGAAAGGGGACTGGGCTATCCGGCCCCTAATTGGGCTAGCAGATTGCACTTGGCTTGTAGATGATGGCTTTCTCATTAAGGGCTGCTAAACAGCCTTATAAGCCAAGACCCTGATAGGAAATAGAACATGGGCAGCTACCGGCCCGTCAAGGCGACTGTAACGGGTAGCACGGCCTAGCTGTAATGGAGCAGCTTATGCGAAGTAACTAATCCCTGATTTGTTATAGCTCAGATAGTTGTAAATTGAATCGCTGCTTTTGTTTGTGAGGCACCCGAGAGGAAACTTTGGACACTCTCGGGTGTTCTCTTGGTCATTCTCGCCAACACAGCTGGTAGCGTTTGCGTAACTCCACAAACGCAAGTAACACAGATAGGGACTATAGCCGTTTCCAGTGGAAACCGATTCTGGGTAATAGCCCAAATGCTAGCTTCTGTGGCTGTGTTGGCGTGAGTGACTAGCTATGCAACGGCAGTGAACCCGTTTGAGTCGGAAGCTGACCTAGATAGAAAGCGCTCTAGTCACTCTTCCTGTTAGGGAACGAATGCCGATGGGACTACATGGCAAAAGAAGTCTCATCACCCTTAGTCGTTCCCTAGCTTTTGTGCCCGATGGTCCCACACCCAGAGTGTGACGAATGGACTGCTTTTATGTAAAGCTAGGCGATCTAGAGCGCACCTAGCCATCGGGCTCTTATTATGCGCAGGTGCCAGTGAGGCTGGCTTAAATCCAGATGACGCCGATGGAGCCTGCGAGGATGACAACACAGGGTATTTACTCCTGCACACTTGGCTAGCGCGCCTCGTGTTCAACTGGTAATACGTCGTGGTATCCAGAAAAGCCGGTTATACTCGTGCCGGATACGTTAGGTGTGCAGGCGTAAGCATCCACTAGGGTGGCTGAGCGGGAAATGCCATCTAAATCATGCCTATTAACAACCGGCATAGCCCTAGTGTCGCGGTGCCCTCCGAGCCAAATGGGGTTGAGGGTTAAATGACTGATCTGATTCGCTAGTCAGCCGCAAGTCTTTGGGATGTAGCTCAGCAGGTAGAGCAGCAGACTGTTACTCTGTAGGTCCTAGGTTCGAGCCCTAGCTTCCCAGCCAAATAAAAAGGGGCACCTGTTAGGGCACCCCTCTTGTTAGCTGTTCCTCAGAATGACGCCAGAGGATTTAATGGGAGCAGGCGTATGCCTGTAGAAAAGGTGATAAAACTCCCAGCAGCTATTCCACCACTGCCACCACCATGTCATTGGTGACAGCAAGCTCCCCGATCTTCATGGGCTTGCCCTGAGGTTTTCCCTCATTGTCCATGATGATGAGACGCTTGCCCGTCAGAGCCTCGTAGGAGCCCGTAGGGACCTTCTTCTCCGGGAAAGGCTGGATAGCCATTGCTTGGTCCGCAAGCACCAGACGGCCACCAAAACCGCGTCCCGGCACCACTACGCCGCTCTTGAGGGCGGTCTTCTTAATCAGGTCCCATTCCTTGTCCTTCACCCCGAGAGCCTGCTTCAGATCGGGGTTGTTGGCCGAGCCTCCGAGTTCCTTCAGCTTGGCAACCAAGTTCTCAACAGTAGCCATTATTCACCTCCTATGTGTTGGCTTACAGGTTGCCATATAGGCTAGTCGGGAGTCCCTGTCAACTAGGAGTTTTAAAGATGTTGTATTGGGCTTTGCTTTTCTTAGTTATTGCCATTGTTTCAGGTATCTTTGGATTTGGGGGTATCTCTGTGACTGTCGCTAATATCGCCCAAATTATGTTTTTTGTTTTCTTGGTCTTATTCATTGTCAGTCTGTTCTTCGGCTGGCGTGCAGGCAATTTGGATTAAAATTATGACCAAATCTATTTCCATCCTCTCCCGTGCTGAACTTGCCACCCGTGCGGCTAAGTATGCCGATTCAGTTAAGTGGAGAGGTGGCCCTAATTTCATCTTCTGTTCCCGCTTTGGCTCCAAGAAGAGCAATAGCGGTGGTGGAGGTAGGGGACGTGCCCATTATTCCTGTGGCACCCCTAGGGCCTACATAGGGGACATCCGTAAGGAACTCCATGCCAGCTGGGTAGCTAGGTCTGGGAGGCACTGATGTTTGTCGTGTGGTTCATAGAGCAAAACAGTTGGCTGAAGTATAGAGAATACTCCAAACTAGATAACGCTTTAGATGCTGCGAAATTGGACGCACTCTATGGCACGTCAGATCGAGTCATTGTTACTAATTCTAAAACTACGCCTCCAGATTTTCTTAACGCTGGCGAGTTGTTGGTTAAGTTCTGTGCAGAGGAGATGAGAGATGCTGCGAGACAACAAAGGGAA
>Ga0196964_10000104_pt1 | contig 56808 bp, 93 predicted proteins | sample S1_10metaG_FD_148615 | JGI IMG/M metagenome (GOLD analysis project Ga0196964, IMG submission 148615) | Soil microbial communities from Anza Borrego desert, Southern California, United States - S1_10 | ecosystem: Environmental > Terrestrial > Soil > Desert | place: USA: California | collected...
CCGACCGCGAGTGCCGCGGCGCCTGGTACGGGGTGGGGTGGCCCAGGTCGGTGGCGAGCTTGGCGTCCGCGGCGGGGTTGCCGCCGGTCAGCACCTCGCCGTTGGGGACGGGCTTGTCGGCGGGCTCGGGCAGCCGAAGCCGCGCCCGCTCGTCGGCAGAGAGGCCGAACCGCAGCGCGTCGTCCAGCGACGAGGCGACGAGCATCTGGTTGCCAGCTTGGCAATCCCAGCCCGTGTAGTCGCACCCGCCGGAGGCGACGAGGTAACGACCATCCTTGAGGCGGAAGAGGCCGAGCCAATCGGCCACGTCATTCTCGCCATTGACGGCGGCGATGATCTCTGCCACATCCGCACGATTGGCGGGCGTCGTGTCCACGGGCGATCCCGGGGGGACCGCCTCGGTGTCCTTGCTCACGTTGCCAGAGTTCGCGTCGGCGAAGACCTCGGCCCAGTTCCAGTCCGCCAGCAGCTCCGCCAGCGTGATCTCTACGGCCGGTCCCGCCTCACCCCGCCCTGCTGCCTCTGTGCCGCTCATCGCCACCTGCTCCCCTGAGCAGGCGGGCGACGGACTCAAGCAGGTCGGCCAGGGCGCCCAGATCGGGCGCCCCTACGGGAGTGGAAGTGGGCGTTATCGCGCCGATACTCGCGTGGCCAACCAGCCGGCCGAAGCCCGCCAGCGCAGATACCTGCGAATCCACAGATGCCGCCGCCCGCCCGATGACGGCAGTTGCGACTCCGGGGCAGAGCCCACGGGCAGCGGCATGAGGGGATTCTGGTTCAAAACGGCCATCTCGGGTGATTTCCGAAGTCGCACCCGGAGTATCGGCGATCCCATCCCGGCTGTCAACAGTATTTTGGACGTTTTTCCGAAAATCCTTCTCATCCCCAGAATCGGGGGGAGTGTTTGGGACAGGAGTATCGGGCCCAGCGCTATCGCCGGGCCACAACCGTGGCAACTTAAGCAGCGCCTCCCACTGGTCCGTGAGCGTCGGCTTGTAGTACCGGTGCTCCGGCCGCCCCCGGTGCCGCATCAGGAAGTCCACCATCTTCTCGGCGACGCCCTGGCGCGTCAGCTCGGTGGACAGGAACTTGCGGGCCGAGTGCGGCGTGTACGGCAGGCCCTGGCGGTCCCGCAGTTCGATCCCCGCCCGCTCCCGGTCGGCGGCGAAGATGTTGCGCGGGGGAACGCCGGGGAAGACGCGGTCGCCGGGCTGGGGCTTGAGGAGGTCGTGCCGCTCCCGCAGCTTCGCCGCCAGCTCCGGGGCCAGCGCGACCACGACGCGACGCTTGTTCTTGTGCATCGTCGGACGCCACACCAGATGCGGCACCCGGTCCTCCTCGTACCGGCTCGCCGGGTCCACGTCCAGGTGCAGGTCGGACCAGAGCCAGCGCGTCGGCTCCTCGGCCCGGCACCCGGCGGCGTAGAGGCAGAGGTAGTACAGGGCGGTGGGGGCCTTGCGGCGCCCGTCCACCCGCTCGATGAGCGCCGCGGCGGAGAGGTGGGCGCGGGCCTCCTGGAGCGTCGCGGCCCGGCTCCCTTCCCCGTGCTCGCCCGACGACTTCTCCGCCTCGGCCAGCGGGTCCGCCGCCAGCACCCGCGCCCGGCACAGGTGCCGCGTGAAGCTCCGCAGGCAGACGAGGTAGGAGTTGTAGGTGGCGGGCGTCCAGCGTGGGTGCTGGCTCAGCCACGCCACCAGGCCCGAGTAGGTGAGCTGGTCCGGCCGCGCCCACCCCGTCTCGCGGATGACGCGGGCGATCAGGCGCCGGTACATCTCGATGGTGTTGAAGGTGCGGCCCTTGGCCGAGAGCGCGGTCAGCCACTCCTCGGCCAGGGCGACGAGGGGGTTCGCCGGCGCGTCGATGCGGCCGGCGACGGACTCGGTCTGTGGTCGCTCCCCCTCCGTGGGCAGCGGGCGTGCGGGCAGCCCCATCCCTTCCTCCTGGCGGAACTCTCTCGGGGCACCAGGTGCTTCATCATGCCCACTATCGGCCGCGTGGGCAAGCAGGCCGGCGATATTTTCGCGCCGGTAGCTCCGGGCGAAGGCGACCAGCTCCCGGATAACGTCGCGGTACAGCGCCTCGTGGGCGGGGTCGGCCGCGGCCTCGACGAACGCCCGGTCGATGGCATCGCTCACCCCCGGCGGGAGGGGGTTGGAACGTTCGTGGGGCGGCTCCCCTTCCCCGACCAGTTTCAGGTCGGTCAACACTCACCCCCGTGGGGTCCAGGGCACGCAATCCACTTATACCGCGGATAGTCCCGAAGGTTCCCGGGCTGTAAAGATTCCTTCCCGCGGCGATGGGAATATCCGCACCGGGGTATCGACTCCTAGCGCCGCGCGAGCGCGGGGCCGGGGACACTGGGCGCATGGCCCGCCGCCGGCGCCGCTTGCGCCCGAGCATCATCGAGGTGGTCAAGCGCGAGATGCGGTTGCAGGGCGTCACCCAGGGGGACATCGCGCGGCACTGCGTCGTCGCCACGTCGCAGCTCTCGCCGTGGCTGCGGGGCAAGCGGGGCCTGCGGCAGGAGACCATCGAGAGCGTGCTGGCCTACCTGGGCATCAGGCTGATGGGGCCGGGGGAGTAGAATCGTGCATGGACGAGCATGAACGTGTGCCGACAAAGGGGCCGCGCGCACTGGAACGGCGACTGGGCAACCGCGCAAGACTCCGCGAGGAGGTGTCGGAGGGATTGCGCGACCTGATGCGGAAGCGTCGGATCGGCAAGGCCGCCCTCGCTCGCCGCGCCGGATGTTCTGAGGAGACCGTCGAGCGCGTGCTTGAGGGCTCGTACAGCTTCACGATCGAGACGCTTGCCGACCTCTCCATCGCGCTCGGTCGCGGTGTCCACGTCGTCTTCGGTGCCGACGCCGAAGAGATGCGCCTGCCGCATGACGAGGCCGACTAACGACAACGCCCGCCGGTGAGGCGGGCGTTGCCCGATCGCCGCTATATTCCGCCCGGGTCGGACTCGAACCGACGACCGCCCGCTCTGGGGACGCTCCACCACTGAGCTACCGGACGAGTCGGCGACGGCGGGTTGCGCACCCCGCGCCACCACTCTACGCCGCGCGATACGCTGGCGCCGTGGTCTATCAGAACTCTATCAATCGCGTTGATACTGATAGACTCGCGCCATGCCCTCCCTCCGCGACCGGCGCCTCGCCGCGCAAGGGGTTCTGGCTCTTCACCAGAACTCAAAGCCCTCGGGGCGGGACTCGAACCCGCGGCATCCCCGTTAGGACCGGGGCGCTCTGTCCGCTGAGCTACCCGAGAACTGACGGGGCAGGGTTTGAACCTGCATCACCCGGATTTGGAATCCGGGGCATTGCCTTATGCTACCCGCCAGAGAAGGGTCCTTGTCCGCGCTCGGGCGCGGAGTCAGACCCACCCAACTCTACACCCCCAACCCATCGCACTCAAGTCCAGGCGGCTACACTCCCTGTAGAAGACCGCACGGCGCGGGCCTGGAGCCTGCCTGCCGGTGGTCAGCGTCCCCCCACAGCCCGTCACGCACATAGCCGCGCCGCCGCGGTCTTCTCTCGCGCGCGCCTAACGGCTCGTGCGGGTTTATGCCATTCCCCACTCGCCCCCGCTGCACCCTCCTGGGCTTCTGCCTGGGCACCATGACCGGCTGCCTCTTCGGCTTCGCCTCGGTGAAGATGATCGGCTGCACCGCCGATCAGCGGACCGACCTCGCCGCCATCCGCGGCGCCGCGGTCGAGACCGACGCCCAGGTCGCCGCCCTCCCGCAGACCCCCGAGAACCAGGCCCTGGCCCGCGACGTGGCGAAGGTCTCCGCGCCCGTCCAGCTGGTGCTCAACCCCGACGGCACGGTCAACGTCGCCGGCGCCGTGCAGGCCACCGCCCAGGCGCTCCCGGCCCAATACGCCCAGTACGGCACGCTGGCCATCCTGCTCGCCCACATGGCCCAGAGCGCGTGGCAGTCCCGCCGCCGCACCACGCCCCCCTCCACGCCCGTCCCGCCGGGAACGCCCCAATGACCCCCGGCTGGCGCGAGGCCCCCTGCGTGACCTGCGGCGAGCCCACGCTCGTCATGGACGCGACGCGGCTCCTCGACGCCGCCTGCGGCAAGTGCGCCATCGCCGAGGTCGATGCCGACCCCGCGAAGGTGTACAGCAAGCTGCGCCTCCTGCGGGCACACTCGCGCCGCGACTTTGCCCTGGATATGGCGTGGTACGAGGCCCGGTGGGGCGCGGCCTACTGCCCCGACTCACGCGACGGCGTCCCCGACGAGGTGAGCGCCATCCAGCAGAACGCCATCCGCCAGTTGGAGGACCCGGAGTGACCGACATCTCGTCCCAGATCATGATCCCGCTCCTGGTCAGCGTGATCTCCTCGGCGATCATCGGCATCGCGGGCATCTTCGCCACCATCTACGTTGGCCAGCGCCTCTTCGCCCTGCGGCTGGACCGCGCCGAGCGCGACATCGAGGACAACAGGAACGAGATGGAGAAGCGGCTGGACACGGTCTCCACCGCGATGGGCGAGGTGCGGGCCGACGTGGCGTGGATCCGCGGCAAGCTGGAGGGGAGGTAGATGAGCACCGTCCGGTCCCTTGAGCAGCGTCTGCGGCAGACCGGGGGCGTCGCCATCCTCCAGGACTGGGGCGACTCCACCTGCCAGCGCAACGGCTACGGCGTCGCCGGCGCCTTCGACGAGGCCCTGTCCCTCTTCATCTACCGCCTGGGCGACTACGTGGGCGCCAACGAGACGTGGGCGGGCCTCACCGGCTCGCGCAACTACGTCCGGCGCCGCAACGGCACCCACTACGGACCCACCGCCACCACCGGCCTCCCCACCGCCTTCGCCGCCCTCGTCCCCCTCCCCAACAACGGCACCACCTCCGACGACTGGACCGGCCTGCGGGGCGCGTACATCCCCAAGGTCACCGTCGCCGCCGGCGGGTACGCCGCCACCGACACGTCCCTGGTCGTCAACGAGACCATCAGCGCCTGGCCCTCCACGGGGAACATCGCCGGCAGCAACTCCGACAACCGCAACTACTCCAGCTACAACGCGGGCACCAAGACGTTCACCCTCGCGGCCGGCGGCCTGGCCAGCAACTACAACCAGAACGACGTGCTGGGCCTGCGGTACTTCGCCGACTTCGGCATCCAGATCATGTGCGAGTCCGACCTGGCGATGAGCGGCGCCACGCTCGTGGGCTCCTGCTACTGGCTGGGCGTCAACGGCGCCGCCACCAACTACGACAACCTCCGCCTCGCCTGGTACAAGACGCTCGACCACACCGCCACCGGCGCCCTCACCGCCTTCTCCCCGGCCGTCGCGGGGACGGCCTTCAAGACGACCGACCCGGGCTACACCGACGGCGAGGTCCGCAGCACCGACCTGGAGCTGTCGGCGGCCCTGCGGCAGACGCCCAACATCAGCGTGGTCTTCAGCGTCGGCGCCATCGCCGCGTTCGTGGGTCCCGCCGCCATCCCCGGCTTCTCCGTCGTCAAGAAGGGCCCGCCCTACGGCTACATCCGCATGACGGGGCTGAACAAGGGCGGCCAGGGCCTGTGCGAGATGGCCGGGGCCATCGACTTCAAGACGGGCACGTTCAGCTACGCCACCGAACTCCGCACCCACTACCGCTGCGCCATTAAGGCCGCCGTCAAGAGCCGCGGCTCGGGCACCCGCGTCCCCTTCGTCCCGCTCATCGTCTCGATGCACAACGACACCGGCCGCTCCGTCGCGGGCATCCCGCTCACGGACCAGTCCTGGAGCATCGCGGCCACCACCACCACCACCAACGACGTGACCAGCGCCAGCACCGAGGTGCCGATCGCCGAGTGCTCGCAGTTCCTGGGCGCCTCGACCGCGCCGGGCCACGCGATCATCGACGACCTCTACCGCATCACCTACACCGGCGTCTCGGCCGCCAGCGGCGCGGGCAACCTCACGGGCGTGACCTGGGGCGTGCTGGGCTCGGACCCGCCCGCGGGCACCATCAGCAGCGGCGCCGGCATCAAGTGCGGCCACCGCCAGGACTCCGCCGCCGGCTACGCCGCCGACCTCATCCACGTCCTGCGGCGCCTCGCGGCCATTTACCAGCTCGCCGCCACCGACGAGAGCGCGACGTACAGCGAGGGGAGCGACTTCCGGCCGCTGATCCCCCGCGCCTGGCCGTGCTGGGACACGCCCGAGACCGACACCAGCGACCCCGACGGCAACCTCGCCAAGCGTGAGGGGACGTTCCAGCGGATGTGGGCCGAGGCCAAGAGCCGCGTCCGGGGCGTCTTCCCCAACGCCATCATGCTCGACCCCAGCGAGGTGATGGACCTGGAGGAGATCGTCAAGGTCGGGTGGAACGACATGAGCGCCGCGCAGGCGACCACCGCCGCCATCAGCACCACCACCCAGAGCACCATCGGCGTGACCACGCTCCAGAGCCACGCGGACTACGGCGTGGGCGTCCTGGGCACGCAGGGCAGCCCCGAGATCGTGCGGTGGACGGCGCGCTCGGCGTCCTCGGGCGCCGGCAATATCACCTCCGTGTCCCGCGGGCAGTTCGGCACCACGGCCGCGACCCACGCGAGCGGGGTGCAGTTCTGCGAGATCGACCTCATCCACAACGGCGCGACGTGCTACCAGACGGGCGCGCTGCGGCTGGTGGTCGAGGACATGACGGGGGCGGCGTTCACCGACGGATCGGGCGTGCAGCAGTCGTACGGGCAGGGGCGGTTCGGCCGCGGACGCGGCGCGGGAGCGTGAGCAGTATGACCGACGAAGAACTCATCGACGAACTCGGCAAGCGGCACCCGCACGTGGTGGTGCTCATCCGGTACGACCGGGTCAGCGACGCCGAGCCGGCGCGGCTGATGCACCACCGCGGCAACGACCTGGACGCGACGGTGGGCCTGCTGCGGCTGGGCCTGCTGGGCGCGGAGCGCGAGGCGTCGGCCGAGGCCAAGGGCTACCTGCAAACCTGGGAGGCGGTCGGGAGCCTGCCGGTCTAGGATGGCGCCACGCCCGAGTTCCCAGGCACACCCGAGGCGTTTCGCGCCGGCACAACCGCCTTCGCCCGCGAGCTGATGTTGCGGTGGAGCGGGCGGGGCAACGCGGTAAGCGCGCAGGGAGAGCCGTATCAGGTTGCCATGTTGGAGGCCATTCGGCCGACAATCCCGCTACGGGCCCGCTTGTTCTGCCGAATGCGTGCGGCCTCGATGCGCTTGGCTTCATCCTCCAGTGCCACGAGCCGCTCGGCAATCTGCTTACGGAGGTGCCGGAACTGCACGGATGACTGTGAGGACTTGCGGGTTGTCGATTTGGTATCCGGCAGCACTGGCTTCTCCCTTCCCTTTCCCGACCAGAACAGTATACCAGATCAATGCGACGACAAGCATCCCGAAGCTCAAGCCAAGGAAAAGTACGGCCCGACTGATTCGCAACAGCACCTTCAAGGTGTCAATCGGCTTGGGGTTCGACGCGCCATCGTCGGCCATGCACCAAGTGTACATTCCTGCCAGAGCTTTTGCTTGGCCGGGGCCCCCGATGCAACAAAGGGCTAAACACCGGGTTTTTCGTGCGCCCACCGCCTGATGCATCAAAGGGCTAAACACCGAAACAACCCCGTACGCCGATCGGCCTACCTGACCGCCTCCAGCTGACGCGCGCCGTACTTGGGCACCTCGTCGCCCAGCCCCGCCTGCTCCATCTGCTCCCAGAGCTTCAGGAGCCGCGCCCGCTCGGGCAGCGAGTCCTGCCCCTCACGCTCCAGCAGGTTGATGCGCTTCCTGATCGCCCGCTCCTGCTCGCTGAACTGACGCAGCAGGCCGAAGCGCACCCGCTCGTCGTCCATCGGCTGGAACCGCCCGCCCAGCAGCAGGCGCCCGGCGCCCTCCCCCAGCCCCTGCTCGAAGGCGCGGACGGTGGGCCCGCGGCGCGCCTGACCGACGCCCAGCTCCCGCAGGGGGCGGACCTGGCCGAGCAGGTACTCCGAGGGCGTCAAATCTCCCTCGCCCTCCCGCGCCGAGATGGTCCGCTTGGTGAAGAACTCCCGGCCCCCGCCAAGCTCGCCGATCACGCGCGGGACGGGCGCGAGGGACGACACGAAGTATTCCATGAGTTCCTGCGCCCCTTCGGCGCCCAGCAGCGCCGCGGCGGCGCGCATCCCCGTCTCCTGCGGGAGGGCCGAGCCCAGCGTGAGCCCGTAGCGCGTCTCCGGGTCGGTGCCGATCTGCACCGCCATCTGGTCCCGCATCCACCGCGGGCGCAGGTGCTCGGGGATCGCCTCCTCACCCGCCGTCATCTCCTCCAGCGCGTGGGCCGTGTGCGGGGCGAGCGTCACGTACTTCGGGTCGCTGAGCAGCTGCCGCACGCCGTAGACGCCCGAGTTCTTCATCCACGAGTAGAAGGGGAAGAGCCGCCGGAAGACCTGCGACTCGGCGCGGGTCAGGTCGGCCATGTCGAAGTGGGAGCGGACGACCTTCTCCGCCGCGCTCGCCACGTCGTCGCCCTGGTCGAGCAGCGCCAGGAGCGTCGTGGTGCGGATCCAGCTGTTGACCTTGGCGTTCAGGCGCCCCCAGGGCCCGAAGACGCGGCGCAGGTACGCCTCGTCGAGCACGAGCCCCTTCATCTCGTGGATCTGCCTGAACCCCTTGACCTTCGCCATCCTCGACCCGACGGCCGCGATCTCGGTGTTCTTCTTCGCCGCCTCGCGGAGTTCCTTGAACCACGGGCCGGTGAAGGGCGTGGCCTGCGAGGGCAGCCGCGCCGACCCGTCGGCCAGCATCTGCACCAGCGCCTCCTCGCCCATCGACCCCTCGGCCACGGCGCCCCGCACCGCCGGGTCCGTCAGAAGTTCGGCCACGTTTATCTGACGGCCCGCGACGCTGACCGTGGCGTCGCCCTTGCCGAAGGTCGCCCTGAGCGCCGGCAGCAGCCACTTGCCCACCCGCACGGGATCCCCCACCGCCGACAGGCTCTGGATGAGCCCGCCCACCGTGTCGAAGACCGTCCACGAGGGGGAGAGGAGGGTGGTGGCCTTCCACAGCTTCGTCGCCTCGTCGGACAGCTTCAGCAGCCCCCGCGCCGCGTCCTCGCTGGCGAAGGGGGCGAGGGTGTCCTCGACCACCCGCGCCATGTCGTCGGGCAGGTACGCCGTCTCGACGCGCGAGTCGTGCCCCAGCAGGTCCACCACGCCCTTGGCGACCTTGGGCTTGCGGTAGCGCACCCCGCCGATCTCGATGGCCTCCCCCCCGTCCAGGACGCGGGCGACGGCGCCGTTCTGGAGGCGGTACGTGAGCGGGCCCTCCCGCCGCGCGATGGTCATCAGCTCCTGGTCGTTGACCGGCAGGGCGTGCCGCTGGAGCAGCGACTCCATCATCTCGCGGCGGTACTTCCGCTCGCTCTGCATGGTGCGGCCGGCGAGCATGGTGGCGAGGTTGGTCTCAAAAAACCCCCGCCCCAGCTCCGCCCCGCCCGTCAGCGGCGCCAGCGCCCCGCGCCGGGCCAGGCGGTTGATCTCGAAGACCGAGAGCGGCTTCCACTCCATCGCGTCCGCGTCGAGCCCCAGCCCCGCGGCCGAGTCCTGCACCAGCTTCCAGCGGCGCTGCACGTCGGCGACGTGGGCGGCGGCGGCGGGCGTGAGCTGCGCCACGTCCTCGGGGCCGAAGGAGGTGTAGACCTTCTCGAACCCATAAAACCGCTCGGGCTGGCCCGTCTCCGGGTTGGGCACGTCGAGGTAGAGGGTGGAGCGCGGGCGCTCGAACGCCTCGGCGACGCGGCCGGCGACGCCCCCGGCGGGGTTGGCGCCCCCGCGACGCAGCGTCTCGCCGAAGGCCCCGAACTGCCCCGTCAGCGCCCGGCGGGCCTCCGGCGTGAGCACGTTGGGGACGTACGCCTCGCGCCCCACGCCCACGGCGTCGAAGTCCGCCAGGTCGTCGAGGAGGTCGACGTTCTTCTTCGCCAGCTTCTCCAGCGCCGTCCGCAGGCCCGGATGCACCCGCTCGTCGAGCGTGGCCGAGGCCGCGGCGTCCTGGAGCACGTCCCACACCGCGTCGTCGGGCCCGAAGATCCCCATCGCCGGGTCGCGCTCCTTGTACGCGAGCACCGTGGCGAGTTCGAGGAGTTCGTCGGCCTTGGTGGCGGGCAGGCCGTGGGCCTTGGCCAGGTCCACCGCCTCGCGGTAGAGCCCGTTGAGCGCGTCCTGGCGGGCGTGGGAGGTGCGGGGGTTGCTCGCCCGCTTGAGGGCGCGGGCGCTCTCGCGCACGCGGCCGGGGGCCTCGCCGAAGACTCGCCGGACGCCCCCGCGCACGTCGTCGAGCACGTCGCCCAGGCCCAGGGCCACCCCGGAGTCCTTGCCGAAGACGGCGCGGGCGGCCATCTTGACGGGGCCGAACATGTCGTTGTTGTCCAGCCCCAGGAGCATCTTGGACGCCCCGGCGAGGTCGGCGTCCCCCTTGGCCATCGTCTGGGCTAGCGGGCCCTTCATCACCTGGGCGAGGCGCGACGCGGCCTCGACGCGCTGATTGAGGAGGTCGGCGACCTTGGTGCGGGCCTCGACCTGCTCGGGGCTCATGTCCAGCAGCCGGGCGGCGCGCCCGTCGGCCTTCGCCATCGCGTCCTGGTGAACCAGGCGGGCGGCGTCGGCCCGCACCCGGGCATCGTCCACGTCCAGGCCCGCCGCCTTGAGCCGCGCCGTCTCCGCCGCGACCATCTCGTCGGTTCGCCTGCTGATCGGCCCCAGGAGGCGGTTCCGTTCGGCTAACGCCGACCGCCATTCATCGGTGTATTCCTGGGCTTTTGACGCCATGGCGTCGTAGCGGGCTTGTGCGGCCTCCCAGAGCCGGGCCTGGTGCAAGTGCAAGGCCGCCTCGGGGCTCTCAAGCGTCCCAGCGGCCATCGTAGGGCTTGCCTGCGCCTGCTTGAGACGTTCCAGCCCGGCCTCGAACCCCCGCTTCACCTCGTTGAGCCGTCCCAGGGTCTCGCCCCGGCGGAACTGCCGGGTCGCCTCGTCCATCTCGCCCGGGGCGTCGAGGGTGGGGAGCGCGGGGCGGTCCAGCCCCTCCAGGGCGTCGGTCAGGTCGTCCCACTCGTTGGCGTAGGCGTCGAGCTGGGCGGTGATGTCCTGGGCCGCGGCGGGCAGGGGGCCGATGGCGCGGGAGGGATCCCCGGCGTACTGCCCGGCGCGGGCGAGGGTGCCGGCGGCCATGCCCGTCAGCGCCGCCCCCGTGAACGCGGGGACGCGCAGCCCCACCTCGGTGAAGGGGATGTGGGCGAGGGTGGTGCCGGCGCGGATGCGGCCGGGGCCGCCCGAAGAGAACTCCACGCCCATCCTGCCCGTGTTCACGTCGCGGCCGATGCGGACGCCGGGGGCTGCGTCGGGGCCGAACTCGCGGAGGAAGGCGCGGGCGGCGGGGTTCCCCTGCGGCTCCAGGGCGTCGGCGATGAGCCCGCCCTTGCGCGTGGGCTCCAGGCCGATGAACTCCGCGGCCTTCTTGGGCTTGCCGGCGCCCCCGAGCAGGCGCGTGGACAGAGAGGAGCGCAGGCGCTTGGCCGCGTCCTCGGGCGAGACCCCGGCCTTGGCGTACGCCCCGCGCAGGCGGTCCACGGCGCCGGGCTTGGCCGCGGCGTCGATGACCCCCTGCACCACGGGGCTGCGGACGGCCTGGCCCCGCGCGTACGCCTTCACGCCCGTTTCGAGGGCCCTTCGGCCGCGGGCGCCGACCTGCGCGACCTTGCCGCCGCTGGAGACGGCGCGGGCGCCGAACCCGGCCCCGCCCGCGTAGGTGAGCGGGTCCATCGCCACGTCGCCCACGAAGCCCACGACGCCGCGGATGACGCGGTTCTCCACGCCCAGGTCGTCGAGGATGTCCGAGAACCGCACCGTCCCCATGCCGAAGGTGCCGGTGTCGCCCGACTCTCGCTTGCGGCGCGCGATGCCCGGGGCGATGACGTTGGCCAGCGTGTTGCGGGGGAGGTCGAGGAGATCGAGGAACTTGGTGACGGGGCCGCGCTGGTCGAGCTTGGTGGTGCGGAAACGCGACCGCAGCGCGTCGATGTCGCTGTCGTTCAGCTCCTCCACGCTCATGCGCGGGACGGCGCGGAGGTCCTGCACGCCCGGGGGCGCCTTCGCCCGCGTCTCGGCCACCAGCGAATCGACCATGAGCCGGCGGGCGGGCTTGGGTAGGTCAAGATTAGGGATTGCGTCGAGCGAGTCCGGCTGTAGGATTGACGTTGAGAGCGTGGACATGGGGCAGAATCCCTACAGGAGCGGGGCCATGAGCGCGAGACCGTTTACGTGGTGGTGGCCGTCGAGCACTCCCGGGAAGGCGGCGATGTGGGCCGTCATCGGGTTGTCGTCGCTCACGGTGCTCGTCGCCGGCCCGTTCGCGGTCATCAACGTCGCGTTCTGGTATCTGGTGGCCGTCGGAGCGAGATTCATCGGCATCAAGGCGACCCACGGCGGCGGCACGCCAAGCGAGCCCACCGCGAGACGCGGCCCTGACAGGTCATCGGAGGTCATTGCGGCCGTCGGTATGACCATCGGCGGGCTCGCGGTCATGGGCATGGTCGTCGCCGCTATGGCGTACCTGATGGCGTGGGCTTGACGAAGCCCTGGAGCGCCGACTTGATGGCGCCATGCACCGAGCGGGCGACGTTGCTCTGCGTCGTGGCGATCCCGGCGCCGGGCTGAAGGAACGTCGACCCTAGGCCAGCGATGTTGAGACCCGCGAAGGCGCCGGGCTCCTCCATCTGGCCGAGGATGTCGCTCGCCTGCTGCGCCGCAAGAGCGGGATGCAGCTTGGCGAGTTGCTGAAGGCGCGGCAGCACACGCGTGTTGAACATCTCCATCGCCCGCTGAGGATCGGATCCGCCGGCAGCGCTAGCGATGTTGGCGGCGTCCTCCTTCCACGCGAGCATTTCGTCGGGGCTCGTGAACCCGGCCTGGATGATGGCGGCGTCTCGCGCTTGCTGGTCGTAGGCCGCGCCCTCGGGCGTGGCAGCGCCGGGGTTGGCGGCCTGGGCCTGCTGACGGCGCCGGTACTCGGCCTCGGCGATGCGGTTGCCTAGCGCGATCTGGTCCGTCTGCGCGCCCACGAGCCCGGCCTGCGCCGTCTTGAGCGGGTCGCCCTGCGCCCGCGCCGCCGCGGCCTCGGCGAGCTTGCGCCCCTCCAGGTCCAGCTCGGCCTGCTGCCAGGGCTGCAACGGCTGGATGCCCAGCGTGCGGTTCTTCTCCGCCTCCTGCTGCGCCAGCGCCTGCCCGCGGTTCCCCTCCGCCAGCGCCCCCGCGTGCTGCCCGCGCCCCTCGCGCTCGCGGGCCCAGATGTTGTACTCCAGCATCGCCTCCTGCATCCGCGCCTGGTCCGCGAGCCTCGCCTTCTCCGCGTTCTCGCGCTGCGCCGAGGTCGTCTCGGGGCCCACCGGCCTGTTGAAGTACGCCTCCCCCTCCTTCATGCGCCTCAGGAGATCGTCGGCCTGCCGCGCGTACTCGCCCGCCTGGGGCGTCCCCGGCGTCGCGCCCGCGAGGTTCCTGGCGACCCCCGCGGCGTCGTCGCGCAGGATGCCCTGGAGCTGCCCGCCCAGCCGCCGGCGGTTGGCGGTGTTCTCCTCGGGGCTGAGCACCTTCTTGGGGGCGCCGGGCGTGGTGGCCCGGCGGTAGGCGTCCATCTCGGACCCCATCGCGCGCACCTCGTCGGCCCGCGCCGAGAACTCGGTCTCGCGCGGCCCGCCCACGGGCGTCATGATCTTGTCGTTGATGAGCTGGCGTTGGGCCGCCTTGTGCCGCGCCCGCAGCTCGGCCAGCTCCCGTCCGGTGTCCGGGGCGCCGCGCTCGGCCATCCTCACGTCGCCCGCGCCCGCGGCGGGGGCCATCGGGCTCGCCTGGGTGGGCGGGGCCGCGTTGGGCCTCATGGCGCCGTAGGGACCGACGCCCAGGCGCCGGTCCTCGGCCATGATGGCGCCCTGCTTCATCAGGTCGGCGCGCCACCCCTCGTTGCTGTTCGGATCCAGGGGCCCGCGGGTGAGCGACGGGCCGGCGGGCGCCGTGGGCCGCCCCTCACGGATGTCGGCGGTCTGGAGGGCCGGGCCGCCGGGGGGCACGGGCTTCTTCTTCTTGGGCTGGGTGCCGAACCTGCCGATGCCGTAGTCCGTGGCGCCTTCATAGGTCATCAGAGAACCCCTTGCTGGGTCCTCGCTCGGTGAATCCTAGGCGTAGAAACGACAACGCCCCGCCTTTCGACGGGGCGCGAACACTCCACCTACGCATGGCAGGCGAGCTAAGGGACTTTACCCACGTCGATGCCCAGCTTCCGCCACGCCCGCGCGAGGGTGGCGCGGGGCACGCCCGTTTCCTTGCTCGCCCGCACGCGGCTCATGCCCCCCTTGACGAGTTCGGCGGCCCTGCGGACGGCGGCCTCGTCGAAGGCGGGCTTGCGGCCGGGACTCTTGCGCCGCGGCCCCCGCACGGCCTCGCGGGCGACCTTGCGCACCACCGCCATGAAGTCGCGGTAGAACTCCGCCGTCCAGCCCGGGGGCAGCGGGAACGTGTCGGGGTCGGGCTCCGGCCCCCTTTCGAGGTCTGGCGCCGTCATGGGCTCACCCGCGCGAGGAGGGCGCGCAGCGGGGCCACGTCGCCGGCCTCTCTGAAGGCGTCCCATTTGCACTCGTCGTACTTCTCCTCGCCGGCGCGGTCGAACGCATCGACCACAAGGCGGAGGGCGGCGATGGCCTCTTCCAGCGTCGGGGGGCCCACTTTGGGGGTCTGGTCGCTCATTGATGCTCCGCGTTGAGCCTGGCGACGTCCTTGAGCGCGCGCTGATAGTGGCGGCCCCTGTTCGCCCCCCATGTTCCATCTGGCAAGACGGCCCGGTAGCCGGCACGGTGGCCGCAGAGAACCCCGACCCAGGCGAGGCCCCGTTGCCTCCGCGCCCTGTCGCGCCCCGTTGCCGGGACCATGCCATCGTCAAGCCGCATTGCTCGCTCTCCTGGGTATACTCGCTCGCCCGCGGGGGGGCGTTCTCCACCCTCGGGCACTGCCGGGGCCCCGGGCGTTGTCAAGTGCCGCCCGGGGCTCTTTTCAATCCGCCCCGCCGAGTTCCCCCGGCGGAGTGGGGTTTACCAGCCTTTCGCGTTCCACTCGGCGAACGTGGAGTTGGCAGGCTCGCGGGATTCCTCCACCGTCGGGGCGCGGCCGTTGCGGTCCTTCGGCCCGTAGGCATCCGTGAGCACCGCCAGCGCCTGCGCCGCCTCTTCGCGGGTCGGGAACCGCGTGCGTCGGTCCAGCCCCGTGTTCTCCATCGCGCCGCTTTCCACGTACCAGCTCGTCGCTTCCATCGCTCGCTCCTTTCTGGGCGGGAGGGGGATTAGTCGAACATGATCCATCCGACCTCGACGGGGCCGCGCTCTTTGTACCTCTTCCACAGTCCGGGGCCGTCCAACCCCCGCTTCTTCGCGCCGTTGTAGAGCATTTCGGCGCTGTACGCCGGATTTGCGGACGCGAGGGCTTGGCAGACCACCGACAGCTCCGCGTTCCCTTTGGCGCGGGATACTCCGGCCTTCTTCACGGCGCCCTTGGCCTTGGCAAACGTCATGCTCGCTCCTTTGGATGAGAGTCTAAACCACGCCGGGCCCGGTGGGGCGCGGCGGGGTGGGGGCTCACTCGCGCTCTGTGTTGAAGAGCAGGTTCCGGTACTCGTCGTCGCCCAGGAACACCTTGAGCTTCACGGACTGCTGAACGCACGTCTTGTACGTCTTCTCGGCCTTGCGGCTGTCGGTGTCTAGTCCGAACTCGCCCGCCCAGTCCTCGAAGCCCTTGGCGTTCTCGACGCTCGCGGCGTCCGACCCCACGCAGTCAAGCACGGTCGCCAGGCCGGGCGGCTCCCCGTGGTGCCCGCGGCCCATGCTGAAGGGGATGGTGAGCATCCGACGCCCCTTGCGGATCCGGCAGCGCCAATGGTCCATGTCGGCCCCGTCGTCCATGTTCGGGTTGCTGTCCGCCCACTCCGCCTTCATCGTCAGCCCCAGTCGCGCAATGAAAGCCGCTACAGTCTCGGTTGCCATACCGGGTTACCTCCGGTTGTGGTCCGGGGCGCTTCCGTTCCAGCGGTCGCGCCCCTTTGATGTCCGCCCACGGCGGGCGGGAAGCGCCCCGTTCCCCGTCGGGGGAGCGGGGCGGGGTGGGTTAGAGGACCGATGTTCGCCATCCGAAGCCGACGGCGCGCGACGCTAGGTGTGACGCTATCTCAACGGGCCCCATGCGGGTCATGGGATGCATGTTCCCCATACCGCCCCGCCGGGGCGGGAAACCTCCCCCGCGCCGGTGGGCGCGGGGCGGGTGGGTCAGGCGCCAAGCCTCTTTGCCAGCCCTGCCACCGACCCGGCGCAGAGCGTGAGCCCGTCGTCGAAGGCGTAGCACAGGGCATCGGGCATGGTCTTCGCCAGCCACCGCACGCACTCTTTGCGGTTACGGAAGTCGTGGCGCCATCCGCCGTCGGCGGTCAGGCCCATGCGGCCGCCCTCGGGCATCGACACATAGGCGCGGCCGCCGGGGATGGACGGGTGTTCAACGTACTCGGCGTAGACCGATGCGAACATGTTCGTTCTCCTTGTGTCCCTGCCAGGGACAAACCGACCCGGCCCCGTTGGGGGTCGGGTGGGTGGGGGGTTAGACGCACGACCAGAGCAAGGACCACTTGCCATCGTCGCGCCGGTACAACTCCAGGTTGCCGTGGTCAGAGACGTGCAGGAACAGGGAGCCGTTCTGCGCGTCCTCCGGGAGCTCATCCCCGCTGTCGAGGCTCCCGTCGCGCCGGTCCTCGTCCACCCTATCGAGGTCGGGCCACCACCCGAAATCGGCGCCGTCGCCGGGGTGAGTGCCGAAGTACACGTAGTCCGGGGCGAATCCATTTAGCGCGTCCTGAAGATCGGCCAAGAGTTCGTCGGCATCCTCCTCCGAGCGAACGTCGCCGGTCTCCTCGTCGAGCCCGTCCCAGCCGTCCGCTTCCTTGACGAGCCTGTGGTCGGGATCGAGCCTGCGGAGTTCGTCGGCGAACACAGGCAGGAGGTCAGAAAAGCGGAGGGTGCCCAAGGAGACGCTGCCGAGGGTGATGTGTACGCCGGTCATGTTCGGACCTTTCAGAGAGGTTCGGACCTCGCCCCGGGACGCGCCAACGTCGCCGGGGCTTTTTCATGCTCCCGCCAAGGAGTATGGTCACAAGCCGACCCGGCCCCTTTCGGGGCAGGGTGGGTGGGGTTAGCAGTACGCGCTCTCGCGCTTCAGCTTGTCCTCGTCCTCGTCGCGCCGCGTCGCGCGGAGGGTGTGCGGCTCGCGGTTGAAGTCGCGGGCGTGCATCCGTATCGCGTCCTCCGCGGACGCCACGCGGTAGTACCGCCCTTCGCGCCACGTCCCGTCGGCGTTGCGGATCTCGACGAGGTACAGGTGGGTCTGGGTCGTCATCATCGCCGTTCTCCTTGTCGTCCCTGCCAGGGACAAGCCGACCCGGCCCCGTTGGGGGTCGGGGAGGGGTGAGGGTCAGTTGGCGAAGTGGTACTGGCCGGCGGGGTCGGGCGTGAGAGCGAACACCTCGCAAGGCCGGGCGCTGTCCGTCATCATCACCGGAACCCCGCCGAGCAGGTAGGTGGTCCACGTCCGCGCGTCGGGCGTCCCCTCGCCCATCGTGCAGCGGCGGATGCGCCACCCGTCCGCGGGCTTGCCCTTCAGGAACGCATCCACCTGACCCTTGCTACGCATCGACGTTTCACTGTACCGCATCGGTGTTCTCCATTCGTCCCTGCCAGGGACTGACCACAATATACCGCACTCCATCGGGCAGTGTCAACGACAAATCCCCAGAATCCAAAAGAATTCTGTCCACATCGCACCAACCCCAGGGTGGAAATCCGACTTTTGCCCTAATACGATCAGGAAAAAAGCAGTACTGCTCCTCCTCGGGAGCGGAGCGGACGAGAAGAAGGACTCGGGTGCGCGCACTACTCCCCGTAGACAGCAGGACGCGCCCGGACAACCACATCGTCCATGCCGCCTGACGGCGGAGAAGTAGAAGAAGCAGGAGCGCGCGAGGCCCAATAGCCGCGCACGACGTCGAGAGGGTCACGGCCGGACTGGCGACAACGCCGGTTCAGCTGCTTGGCGTAGTTCGACAGCGCACGCGCGAGTACGTCGTCGGCCGTCGTCCCTGGCTCCAGGACACGCGCGATCGCGCACAGCTCGTAGAAACGACGACGGGTCGAGTCCGATACCCAGCCGATGCTCCCCGATGATGTAGTTCGACGACGGGTCGAACGCGACATCGGAGAGGGCATGGATGAGAACCTTCAATCTCGCGTGTTCTCGCGTCGGTTCACCCCGTCACCGTCATCGTCCCCAAGTGCGATACCCCCATCAACGATGTCCCGATAACAGCGTTTATGTAAAGCAGATGCGTTCGGGACAAGGGGCGTAACCGACCGTGGGATAAGGGGTTGCGTGTTCGGGTGCGGAGACGTGAGTGCTGGCGAGTGTACCGCGGACGGGGTGACGAAGAGGGGGGGACCAACCCCACACGGGGGGCCTCTTCACGATGATGATTACCGCCTCTCACAACTCGAAAGCGGTTTTGGGAAGTTGGTCCCGTCGGTGAGATCGGCGACGAGTCCGCCGAGGGTGTGGGTGCCACGGGCGCTCTCCAGCAAGTTGGCGTAGTGCTGCTGGACGACGCGCAGGGCGTCCGGGGTGCAGGCAGACGGGGGCGGGTTGGTGTTCATCGACGGGTCCGGGTAGGCGTGACGCCAGGGATCGGGCGTGACCGGGTCGGGAGTGAAGACGACGCGCCCGTGCTCGGGGTCGTGGTAGACGAGGTCGTCGTTCATCGCTGCTCCCTCTCACAACTGGAGACCAAAACGGGGAAGTTGGTGTCGCCGGGGCCGGGCCACCCGAACTCGATGTGGACGCGGTGGCCGGGGATGCGAGACCAGCCGGAGGCCGCGGGGGGCGTCGGTGGCGGGGTGGGCGCCGACTTCCAGGGGTGAGAGACCCAGGCGGGTCGGTTGTCGTCGATGGCGTTCATCGCTGCTCCGAACGTTGGGGGTCTCGGGGGAGGGGGAGCCACGACGGGGTCCACGGCGCGGGTTCAACATGGAAGACTGCGCCAGGCTCGGCGATCCGGGCAAGCTCGTCGTACAGGGCTGCCGTGTCCTCGGCCTCGGCGAGACGGCGGAGGAGGCGTTCGGCCTCGACGCGGACATTGCGGAGGTTGCAGCCCAGAAGGGAGCACCCGCAGGGTCGCAGGTCGTCCGAGATGGTGTGGACGGCCTGGTCGCCGATCTTGTGCCGCAAAACCGCCTCGAAGGCGTCCAGGGCGGAGAGGATGGGCTGGGGCACGGGGTTGCGGTTCTGGCTCACCGGCGGGCTCCCTTCGGCTTGGGCTTGGCCTTCTTCTCCAGGGCGTCCAGCCGCATCTGCATCATGTCGAGGGCGTGGTCCCAGCAGGTGGGGAGTTCGCCAAGAAGTGCGGTCATGGCCTCCAAGCCCTTGAGCCGCTGGGCGTTGCCATTGACCGTCTGGCGGAGTTCCGCGATGGCCCGCTCCGCCCCCTCGGCCTTGTTCTTGGCGACGGTGACCATCGCCTGGAGGGCCTTGACCGCCTCCTGCTGGAGCTTCAGGTGCTCCGCGGCCTGGGCTTCGAGGGCGGTGATGCGGTGGTTCAGCGCGGCTACCGCGTCGGCTGTGCCGTTGGCCCAGGCGGCGGACTTCGTCAGGTTGTAGACCTTCTCATCCAGGGCGGCGATGCGGGCCAGGGTTTCGAGCAGCCGGCCCTCGGCCTGATCCAGCCGTCGGCCTATGGCCTCCCGTCTGTAGGCGCCGTTCTCGACGGCCATCTCCATCCGCCGCTCCATCTCCGCCATCGCCGCCGCCTGCGCCTTCATCTTCCCCTCCACGGCCGCGATCCGCTCCTCGGGGGTGGGCTTGGCGGGCCGCTGGAGGTCGGCGTGACAGGCTTTGTTGACGTAGTCGACATCGGCGTGCAGCAGCCCTCGCTCGTCGGTCGAGGGCTTGGCGGCCTTCTCGGCCTCCGCCGCCTTCGCGCCGGCCTGCTCCGCCATCCACTCCTCGGCGGTGATCCAGCCAGTCCCGGGGGACCAGTACGACTTGGTCCCGTTGGCCTTCCAGCCCTCGATCTTTATGTCCACCGACGGCTGGCTCGTGAAGGTCAGCGTGCCCCCGGTGCCGGAGACGGTCTTGCCAGCAGCGGGGGGCGGCGGCGGCTCCAGCCGGCGGATGCGGCCGAAGGCGTCCGCGATGTCGCGGCGAAGGTCGCCCACCTGACGACGAAGTTCTTTGATCCCGAACATGGTGCTCGCTCCTGAGAACCGGACAGCATAGGCGGGTGGACGCAATTCGTCCACGCGGCAGGGGTATACTCTACGGCGGGGATGTTGTGTCCACCATTGCTTCGGGCCCGTTGCTTGCGGGGGTATCGCCATGCCGTCGTACCAGGAAATGACCTTCACCGCGGCGAGCGCCAACATCACGGCGGGCGCGTCGTGGCAGAAGCTCGTCTACACGCCCGGCAACGACCTGCCCGGCTCGGCGGCGGGCGGCCACCAGTCCTGCGTGGTGCTGGCCACGTCGAACCAGTCGTCGGGGAGCGCCACCATCGCCTTCCGCTGGGCCCTGAAGAACCAGTCGCTCGACTGCGTGTGGCAGGACAAGAGCGCGTCGGTGACGGTCACGACGACGCGGACGGACCTGGACGGGGACAGCGGGAACTACATCTGCACGGTCGCGTTCGACGACGGGTCCAACTTCGTGGACCTGGCGCCCCAGGGGCAGGAGTTCGACATCTGGGTCGGCTGCTCGGCGCTCACGACCATCACGTCGCTGGCCGTCCGCGTCCAGCCCAAGCGGGTGACGGGATGACCTTCACCGACCCCCTCTGCTACGGCGTCTTCTCGCTGTGCGGCCTGCGGCTGTCCGTGCTCGTCGCGCAGCGCGAGACGTGGACGTGGTGGGACGGCGACCCCGACCCCCTCTTCCCCGACGCCCCCCACGTGGAGCGAGCCCGATGACCATCAGCCGCGTCATCTACGACGACCGCGAGTTCCTGTCGGCCGTCACCGGAGACCGCGACGAGGCGCTGCGCTTCGAGGCCCCCGAGGGCTTCCGGCCGTTCCCGCCCGCCGGCGTGCGGTGGTACTGGGCGCCCGGCGATCGGGGCGGCGGGTGGCGCTTCGACCTGTACCGCGACCGCGTGGCGGAGGGCGCGGACTGAGATGTCCAAGCCCCGCGACGAGTCCGCGCTCCTCAACGCCGACATCCCGGAGGGGTTGCAGGCCATCCTCGACGAGATCGGCCGCGCCCCCCCGCGCGTCGACGGCCACGCCAACCCCGAGCACTACCGCCGCCGCCTCGCCCGCCTCTCCGCCACCAGCGAGTGGTTCAACGAGCGCGGGGGCGCCATCCCCTTCAACCTCGAATCCGCCCACAAGATGATCTACCGCGAGGCGGAACTCGCCGGCATCGACGCCAAATCGCTGGCCGACGCCCGCTCCGAGGGCGACAAGATCCGCGACGCCGCGGAGATGCTGAAGGAGATCCCCGACGCCGTGTGGGAGGTCCCCTCCGCCGAACTCCGGCGCATCCTTGAAGAGATGGAGTCGGCCAAGGACCTCGCCAAGAACCTCATCGACTCCCGCCGCAAGCCCATGACCAGCGAGGAAGAGATGCGCTGGCAGGCCATGACGCACGCCGAGAAGCAGCGAGAACGCCGGGGAAAAGCCCTTTGCGCCCTGATGCGGGGAGTGCTCAGGGCGCGGGAGCTGGCGAGCAACCCGAACCCCCCGGGAGTCAAGAACGGCCCGTGGTGGGAGGCGACGCACGTGCTCCGGGTGATGCTCTACGTGGGCCGGAGCAACATGACCAAGAGCAGGGCGGCCGATGAGGCGGGCGGCGCGACCGTCTTCCTCATGGCCCCGCACCTCGTGCGCTACGCCGTGGACACCTGGGAGGCGCGCAACGGCGTCCAGTACGACCAGCACGGCCCCCGCCGCGGCGTCTTTGACTACAAGGGCGTCGTGCTCATCGCCCCGATGGGCCACTCCAAGACGGAGTACGCCGAGCACTGGCTGGGCACCGAGATCGCCATGAACCACCGCACGCAGGCGGCGTACCTGCACGCGATCGAGGAGAAGGCGATCGAGCCCAAGGAGTACGTCCACAACCTCTTCCGCACCTCCACGGCGTCCGGCCGACGCATGGCCGCGCTCTTCGGGCGGGTCGAGTTCGACAGGAAGGACAACAACTCGACGACGATGAGGCTGAGGCTCGACAGGCGGCTCAAGAGCCCCACACTCCAGGCGTGCGGCGTGATGAAGAAGGGCCTGGGCGGGAACACCAACATCCAGATATGGGACGACGTGGTCCCCCAGAGCGACCGCGACAGCGAGAGCGAGCGCGAGCGCCGCAAGAAGCAGCTCCACATGACCTGGGCCAGCCGCCAGCGCGGCAACGGCACGTTCATCCTCGCCATCGGCACGCTCTGGCACAACGACGACGCCCTGTCCGAACTCGTCAAGCAGGGGAAGAAGGGCTCGTTCCTCATCTCGGTGCAGCGCACGGGCGGCCCCACGAGCAGCCCGCCGTTCTTCCCGCTCTGGCCGGAGGTGTACCCGGCGGCGGAGCTGCGGAAGAAGTACAACAACCTCCGCGACCGGGCGCTCTGGGCGGCGTGCTACGAGGCCAACCCCATCGCGGAGGACATGCGGGTCGTCAAAAGGATCCGCTTCTACGACCCCGACAGCCCCGAGCACCGCCGGTTCGTGGACTCGTGCTTCAAGGCCCTGTCCCTGGACCCAGCCGCCACGGCGAAGGTCGAGAACGACAAGGCGGGGTTCCTCTACGCGGGCATCGGCGAGGTCTCCGTGGAAACAGACCGCGACGGCGTGAAGGTCCGCGAGTACCAGAACCGCGTGCGGATCCTCCAGGCCCGCCAGTTCCACGCGACCCAGAGCGCGCTGGTCACGGAGGCCGAGGCGTTCCTCGCCTCCCATGCCGTGGACAGCGTTCTGGTCGAGACCCGCGGCGGGTATCACGCCACGGCGGAGATGTTCGAGAACAGGTACGGGCTGCCTGTCGAGCGGCGCGACCCCACGAACACGAAGAAGCTGCAACGTCTCAAGCAGTGCGCGGGGCTCATCGAGCACGGGAACCCCGGCATCGACGCCGTGGTGGAGTTCCCGGGCAAGTGGAACGAGGACCGCACGGAACTCGTGCCCGACGAGAACTTCAGGGACCTCTACAAGCAGATCCTCGACTTCGGCATCGAGTCCGAGGACCACCTGATCGACACGCTGACCCAGCTGCTGATCTGGGCGATGGAGGAGGGGCGGGTCACGGCGGGCGTGGGGATGGCGAGCGCCCTGGTGCGCCGGGCCGTGGCGGAGGCGGGGGATTCGCGGCTGCTGGGGATGTACAAGCAGGCCGAGGCCCCCGAGAACCACAGGAAGACGGTGGAGGAGGAGGACGGCGACTTTCTCTGCAACCGCCTCGCGCCCTACTTCGGCGCGACGCTCAACTGAAAGCGAGGACAGCGATGGACGAGTTTTGGAGGTGGATGCTGGCGCTGGCGACGTTTTACTGCGTGTTTGTCGGGATCTACGCGCCGGCGTTCCTCATCGAAAGCGGATGGAAGAACCGCGCGGTCGGCAGAGTCGCCGGAGGCGTGGTGCTGCTTTTTCTCTGGATGCTGGGACTCCTGGCGTTTTCCGTGCGCGAGGACGCGGCCCAGAAGGACACCAAGAAGAGCGAGACGACCCAAACGAGCGAGGTGACCAATGGCTAAGACCCTGAAGAAGACGGAGGCCGCCCCCACGCGGACGGCGACGCACACGGCGGAGTTCCGCGACGGCGCGTGGCGCCTGCGCGAACGGGCCACCCTCAACGCCCGCAACTCGCACCCCATGCAGACCGCGGTGGAGCAGGCCGCCCTCTCCGCCGCCACCGTCGCCCTGGACGCGCTCATCGGCGGCGACCTCGCCGGCGTGGGCGCCCTGGCCGGCGACGGGCGGCCCGTCGAGGTGACCGTCACCATCTCCATCCCCGAGCCCGCGGAGGTGGAGTGATGGACCCCCTCGAACCGCGCGACGAGGCCGTGGGCACGGCTCTCTATACGTTGCAACTCCCGATGACCGACGACGCGCTGCGAGAGCTGTGCGTCACCCTCACGCGAAACGCCATCAATGACATGCGGGAGGAAGACGCGAACTACGGGCGGCTCATGGCGTCGGGCAGCCGCCTGGATGTATCGGTCATGGTGACCGTGCGGAAGGCGGTGGAGGCGTGAACATCGAAGTCACCAACGAGAAGCGGTACGCGACCAAGGACGATTCCGTCGTCCTGGTCGTTCACGGCGACGGCTCGGCCTCCCTGACGGTGGACGACATCAGCCTGGACGAGATGTTCCTGACCCCCGACGCCGTGGAGGCGCTGGACGCCATCTTCGCCAAGGTGCGGGAGGCACGCCAGTGATGAACTTCTCACTCGAAGCGCAGGCCACACTGAACCGTCTCGTCGGAGTGGTGCCCGGGATCCCCGCGCACGACACCGATGCGTACCGGACGCTGGCGTCGGCGTTTGTGCAGAGGCTTGAAAAGGCGTTCAAGGCGGGGTATGAGCGGGCCCAGCAGGACTTCGGCAAGAAGTGGCCCGTCGCGGACCCGGCATGGGACGAGGTGGTCCGCAAGGCGTACGCCGACGAGGAGGTGGCCCCATGACCTCCGCCCTCTGGATCCTCGCCGGGCTCTGCGTCGTCTTCGTCGTGGCGATGGCCCTCAACGCCTGGAGCGAGCGCGAGTTCCGCAAGGCCCTCGCCGAGCGCGACGAGCGCCTGCTCGAACGCTTCGCCGACGCCGCCCTCGCCATCTCCGATCAGCACCGCGAGCTTCAGCAGCTCCGCATCTCGGCAGAGCACGCGGCACGGCGCCCCCCGGCAGCGTCGCCGGGGGGCCTGCCGTTCGTCCCCGCCGGCGCGGCGGACATGAACGACACCGTCGTCGCCTACCGCGGCGAGGAAGGCCCGTAGTCCCTGGGGGTGAGGCGTGCAGTTCAAGAACCCGGCGCAGTTCAAAGACTTCATCACCGAGGCCCGCAGGAGCGCCGAGGGCTATCGCCTCGCCCTGGCCCAGCGCACCGCCATCGACGAGTGTTATTACGAGGCCGTCCAGTGGCTCACCGACGCGGCCTCCCGCTACGGCCACCTCAACACCTCCACCGGCCAGCTCTACACCTCCATCAACCCCGACATCCCCAAGCTCCGCGTCACCCGCAACCGCGTCACCCGCTACATCTCGCAGGTCGCCGTCGCCACCCGCCCCGAGCGGCTGGAGTACAGCGTCCCCCCCTCGCCCCGCGACGCCGGGCCCGCCGGCGCCCACAAGGCCCAGCTCCTCGAAGACCTGCTCACCGCCGCGTCCGACGCCTGCGGGCTCGTCGAGGCCGCCCGCGTCGCCAACTTCCGCCGCTGCGTCACCGGCACCTACGGCCTGGGCCTGGCCGCCAAGATCCAGCCCCGCCGCCTCTCCATCGCCGGGCAGGACGTGCAGATGCGGGACTCCAAGGTGGAGGCGTTCGCCTTCCACCCCCTGCGGCTGGTCCTGGACCCCCACAACCAGAGCCCCGACCTGCGGCGACACGAGTACGTCGCGTACACCGACGTGTGGTCCGCCGCCAAGATCCGCCGGATGTACCCCGGCGTCACGCTCGACGAGAACATGCTCAAGACCGTGGGGAGCCTGACGCCCCACGAGCAGAACGCCCACGCGCTCAGCGCCGGGCGTCTCTTCCGGCGCTACGCCGACATGGCGAGCACCAAGGGCGCCCGCGTCTACCAGCTGCACTGCAAGGACGAGACGGGCCGCTTCGGGCTGATGTACTGCGCCATCGAGACCGCCGACGGCGAGTACCGGGTCGTCAATATGGAGGAGCCCGTCAGCCCCTTCGGCGGGTGCGGGCTCCCCCTGGTCCTGCTGCACGCGACCCCCCGCGCGGACGCGATGTGGTCCGTCTCGGACGTGTCGCTCATCAAGGACGACCAGGACTCGGTCAACCTGGCCTACTCGATGTGGTGGCGGACGCTCCAGCGGTACACCGCCCCGCAGTGGGTGGTGGACCTGCGGTTCTTCGGGAACCCCTCCCAGACCGAGGACGTCACCCACCTCTTCCACAACAAGGTCGGCGCCATCATCCAGGGCAAGCCGACGATGGACGCCAAGCCCCCGCAGCTCGTGGCGCCCCCGCCCCCGCAGGCGGCGATCATGGAGTCCGCCGACCGCGCCGACCGGGACATGGCGGCCAACACCAGCGTCCCCGACCAGAAGTACGGCCAGGGCGTCAAGAGCCACGTCCCCGACGCCGCGTACCAGACCCTCCTCCGCCAGGCCGACCACAAGCACGCCGCCCGCGTCAGCGACGACAGCGCGGCCTACGTCGCCTTCGCCCAGATGCTCCTGGGCACCACCCTCCGCGAGGTCCACGCGCAGACCCCCTCGACGCTGGCGATGCTCGCCAAGGCCGGATTCGACGGGGAGGATTTCTCGGCCCTCCTGGAGTGCGACCCCGGCGCCGACTACGCCGTCGAACTCAGCGAGAGCAGCGTGCGGTTCCGGTCGGCGGCCGAGAAGCGCGAGGAGTTGCAGACCGCCGCCCAGGTCCAGATGGTCACGCCGTACCAGTACCGCCGGGCGATGGCGGACCTGGACATGGCGCTCACCACCGAGGACGCGGAGATGACGCGGAAGATCCAGCGCGCCATCGTCCGCCTCTTGCAGGGCGTCCCCTGGCGGCCCCTGGACCTGGGGGAGTTCAACGAGTGGTGCCTGGCCGAACTCCGCAAGGCCCAGTTCGACCGCCGGGCCGAGCAGGACGAGTCCGTGGCGACGCTGGTGCAGGAGGCCATCGCCGTCCAGACCCAGCTCGGCGTCCAGGCGGCCATGATGCAGGCCCAGGCCGAGGCCCCCCCGGCCCCGCAGGCGGCCCCCGGGGCGGATACGCAACAGAATACGCAACAGCCGCCCCAACTCCTGTCCGATGTGTTGGCTATGCTATCGGGTGAGACAAGCAATAGCGGCGGCCAGGCGGCCCAACCCGCTGTTGCGTAAGAGCCGGACCCAACCCGCGGCCTGTTGCTTGTGGCGGTCCTGCTTCGGAGACGTTCCGTGAGCGATCTTGCTAGCCAGGGTGTCGGTGCGGCCGGGCAACCCGCGCAATCCGCGGCCCCGCAACCCGCGCAGGCCGGAGGCGTGCAGGCGCCGTCTTTCAACCCCGAGGAGGTCGGGCGTTGGAAGCGAGGGGCCGAGCAGTACGAGGGCGTGCGGGGCTTTGTGACCAAGGCCCAGCAGTTCGGGATCAAGGGCGAGAAGGAACTCGAAGCGTGGGGTCCGTTGGTGACCCACGCGCAGAGGCAAGGCTGGGGGCCCGACCGGCTCATGGCCGCCTTCTTTCCCCAGCAGCCCGAGCCGCAGCACGCCCAGAGCCAGTTCGACCCCGAGGAGTTCGAGAAGGGCCTGATGGAGAAGCTGTCGGCGCGGGAACGCGAGAGGATGGAGAAGGAGCATCAGCGGGCGCTGGACGCCGAGTACGGCGAGCTGGCGGACGAAAAGCTCTTCGCCTCCCACCTCAAGGGCGTCCCCAAGCCGCTCCAGCCCCTCTACGCCGAACTGCTCCGCGCGCGGTATTCCGCGGCGCGCCAGCCGTACCCCGAGGACCACGCCCTGAAAGGGATGCACGGGCCCGCGGGGCGGACCTTCCTGGACTCCGTCCCCAAGACCATCGCGGAGTGGGACAAGGCCGTCAAGGCCGCCCAGATGAACGCGATCGCGGAGGCCGCGCAGAAGCCCGGCGCCGCGCCCCCCGCCGGGAGTGCCGGCGGCCAGGGGGCACCTGACAAGACCAAAGACCCTCGGCGGGCCCAGGGCCTGCCGAGCAGAGAGGAGATCGAGGCGTCGCACGCGCAGCGGGTTGCCGCGCGGTCGCGCTGAGGCTCCGGGAGTGAAGGCTCATGGCCGAGCCCCTTGACAGTGCAGTCTTTCTGGAAGACGCGACCGCGATCGTCCAGCAGCAATACTTCGGGAAGTACGAGGAGCAGTACGCCGACCGCTTCGGCTCGGTGACCAACAAGCTCTTCACGCCCGAGTCCGAGGCGATCTCGGGCGACGGCAAGACCATGCAGTTCGAGCTGGGGCCCGCCGACAGCGTGCGCTTCCAGATCGACCCGCTGGGCAACATCGCCAACCCCCAGAACCTGGAGGCCGGCACGCTCAAGGTGCGGTGGAACCGCACCAACACGGCGCTGCACGACTTCACGCTGGCGACCGCCCGCGTGCAGTTCGACATCTACACGATCGAGAACCACGCCAGGGGCACCATCGTCGACCTGGCCGACCGGATCTACCGCTCGGTGCAGGACGACTTCGACGAGAAGCTGGCGATCATGCGGCACGCCGGTCGCACCGCCCAGCTCTGCCTCGTCGACGGCACGCCCCGGCAGAACGACCGCGAGACGTGGGCCGACGCCGCCGCCACGCCCACCAACACCACGGGGATGCGGGTCAAGATCGACACCGGCTCGATCGCCACCATCCGCCCCAACGGCCGCTACGACTTCATCCGCCCCGCCACCGGCGCCGTCATCGCCGGCAACGTGCGCTGCACGGACATCCCCAACTTCACCGAGAAGTCCGCGGGCTTCGAGTTCATCACCTCGGGCCTGACGGGCGAGCTGTCCACCGGCAACCTGGCCAACGTCGCGGACAACGACATCGTCGTCTTCTCCGGCACGTACAACCAGGGCATCTGGTCCTTCGGCGCGTACTTCTCGGCCCCCTCCGCGGGCGAGACGTTCATCGGCGGCATGGACCGCACCGACGCCGGCAACCGCTGGGCGATCACCCAGCGGCTCGACGCGGCCAGCGCGCGGATCAACAAGTCGCACTTCAACGACATGGCCATCGCCATGGGCTTCCTCTCCGAGAAGCGCCGCGCCGGCACGGTGTGGATGTCGGACCCGACCCAGCACCAGCGCCTCCGCGAGGAGCTGGGCGAGGAGTCGTTCATCCAGCTCCCCATCGGCGACGACCGCGCCGAGCGCTTTATGAACTTCGGGTCCGTCGGCCTGAACTACCAGCACGGCACGTTCGGCACGGTGAAGATCGTGTCCGACGGCCTGGCGCGGCAGGACCGCATCCTGATCCTCCAGAACGACACGTGGAAGGCGCTGTACTACGGCTGGAAGGGCCTGCGCGCCCTGCCCGCCGACGGCGGCGGCCACTGGTACCGGATGAACCAGGGCACGCCCAACACCGGCCGCGGCCTCATCAAGTGCGCGGACTGGGCCGGCAACTGCTGCGATTGGTGCACCCGCCCGTGGCAGAACGGCGTCATCCACAGCCTCGCGGTCTCCTGATCTGCTGTTCTCGCTCCCCCTCGCGCTTCGCAAGGAGCGCGGGGGGTTTCAGATGACGTACGACCGACGCTATCCGTGGATGGCCCCCATCGACCGCGCGGGCTTCCGCTTCGGACTCGACGCCCTGCGCGTGCGCAGGAACGCGGGCGAGGTGGCCAAGCGCACCGGCACCAACGCCTTCTACAACGCCGCGCGCGACGAGGTGCTGTTCGCCTACGGCGACGAGCCCTGCGGCGGGCCGCTGGCGGTGGGCGCCGAGGAGGTGCAGCGCTGGCACCAGGGCCGCATCGACGACGCCGTGCTCTACGTGAACATGGGCAAGGCCGACCGGCGCGAGAAGGACCGCATCGCCGAGCGGAACGCGCGGCTGGAGAAGCGGCAGCGGGAAGAGAAGCGCGACAAGGAGCTGGCCGACCGTCGGCCGGACGCAACCGACTACGCCGGCTTCCTCGACCGGGAGCGGCGCGGCACCCGCAAGGTGGTGTCGTGTAGTGCAGGAGTGACCCCATGAGCATGTGGAGCCGTCTCAAGTCCCTGGCCGGCGGCGACCGGACGCGGTACACGCTGGCCTCCGCCGCGGCCCTCGCCATCCCCGACGACACCAACTTCGTCACCGTCACGGGCACCACCGCCGTCACGTCCCTGAGCGTGACGGCGAGCGCGCGCAACCGTGAGATCACGATCCTCGGCGGCGCCAGCGCGGCCGTCAGTTTCACCAACACCAACAGCCCCTCGGCGGGACAGATGTACCTCCGCGGGTCCGACCGGCTTGTGTCGGAGGATGTCGTGCTCAAGCTGCTTGTGAAGGCGGACGGCACGGTCACGCTCATCAGTTTCACCGGCTGAACCCCGGCTCGTCGCCGGGGCCGACACCCAGGGCGCGGGGTAACGCGCCGTCAGTTGCAAGGAGCGCAACATGTCCGCACCGTCCACCACCCCCAGCACCACCTTCGAGTCGAGCGCCGCGTGGTACAGCGGCCGGAAGGCCATCCGCTACCGCCAGCGCGTGACCCTCACGCACGGCCAGAGCATCATCGCCTGCGGCTTCAACATCCCGGCCAAGAGCCGGGTCATCCACTCCCACGTCCGCAACGCCGGCACCAACAACGCCGTCTCGGGCGCCATCGGCGGCACGGCCCCCAACGCCGTCGCGCTGGTGATGTTCCCGACCTCCAACGCCGCGGCCACCTCGGTCCTGACCGCCTCGCCCACCACGGCGAGCCAGTCCAACCCCGGCGGCACCAACGGCTACATGCTCGCCATCACGCCCGGCACCGGCACGTCCGAGACCAACGGCGTCTGGCGCGGGCCCCCGCTCATCGAGACGATGGCGACCAACGCCCCCGGCGTCAACCGCAACCCCGTCGACGCCTTCCTCGCGCTCGTGCCGGCGCACACCTCGTCCAACCGCATCCAGGTCAACAGCGCCGCGACCGACTCGGGGTACTACTTCGGCACCACCAACGCCGCGAACACCAGCTCCCCGGGCTCGGTCGACGTGGTCCTCTACGTCGAGACGTACGACGACTACCCGTCCTGAGCGGGCGGGCCGGATCCTGTATCAAAAGGGAAACACAGGAATGGACCCTCAGACTCTCACGGGCTCAACGGCCCCTTTTGATGGACCGGGCGGCGGGGTCGCTCCCCGCGCCGGTCTTCCTTCCTCTGGGCCGCCCCTCGACGAGGGGTGCGTCTGGGTTGCCCTGCACGCCAAGGGGTGGCAGGAGGGCGAGCAGGGCGTCATCGAGACGATCATCGACCACCTCGAAGACCACATCCCCGCCGAGCAGCGGTGGGTGGTCGAGTTCGGCGCCGGCGAGGGCTCGGCCGCGCTCCCCGTCACCGTCGCCCCCCTCTGCGTGCGCGAGGGGTGGAAGTCGCTGCTCATCGAGCCCCACCCGCAGGTCCGCCAGCGGCTGACGCGCAACGCCCCCTCGCGGTGCGTCATCGACGGCTCGTGCGTCCTGCCCGACGGCGAGAACACCATCGACGCCATCATGGCCCGCCACGAGTGCCACCCCAATCCGGCGGTGATGGTGGTGGACGTGGACTCGATCGAGTACCACATCGTCGAGGCGATGGAGAGCCGGCCGATCGTGCTCTGCGTCGAGACGCTGGACCTGAACAGCCCCAGGCACAGGGAGTCGCCGCTGGAGCCGTACGTGCCCGAGCGGCACGAGTCGGGCACCATCCTCGACGACGACTTCGGCACCCAGCTCCAGGCCAACGCCGCGGCGTTCGACGCCCTGCTGGGCGCCCGCGGGTACAAGCTGGTCTTCCGCACCCGATTCAACAGCGTCTACGTGCGGGACGACCTGACGCCCCGCCTGCGCAAGCGCAAGCTCAACCTGGGCGCGGGCCCCACCGTCTTCCCGGGCTACGAGGCCCTGGACATCAAGACCGGCACCGACATCCGCAAGCTCGACCTGCCCGACTGCTCGGTGGACGAGGTCTACTGCTCGCACGTCCTGGAGCACTTCCCCTACGAGGAGCGCCTGGCGATCGTGAAGGAGTGGGTGCGGGTCCTCAAGCCCTGGGGCTCGCTCAAGATCGCGGTCCCCGACATGACCAAGCTGGCCAGGGCCATCGTCTCCGACGAGCCCGAGCAGCCCCTCTCGTACCTGGAGTCGGTGGTCTACGGCGGGCACAACGACGCCAACGACCACCACCGGGCGATGTTCACGGCGGCGACGCTGGCGAAGCTGATGAACGACGCGGGCGTGGGGTCGGTCGCCCCCTTCAAGCCCTTCATGCCCGACTGCTCGCAGAACCCCTACTCGCTGAACCTGGAGGGCGTGAAGCGCTGGTATCCCAGGGTGGAGAAGCCCCGGATCGCGCTGGTGATGAGCCAGCCCGAGCTGACGCACACCTGCCACGAGGAGAGCCTGGTCCGGCTGGCGCAGAGGATCGGCTTCGAGATCGTCCCCTGCAAGGGCGCGTTCTGGGACCGCGACGTGACGATCGGCACGCAGCACGCCATCGCCACGCACAACCCCGACTTCCTGCTCTACAGCGACTACGACAGCGTCTTCGAGCCCGAGGACGTGCAGAAGCTCATCGACGCGATGAACGCCGACCCCACGCTGGCGGCGATCGGCAGCGTGCAGATGAGCCGGCACAACGACGCGCCGCTGGTCTTCGACCCCGAGTGGGACTACTCGGGGGAGATCTGCCGGGTGCGCTACTCGCACTTCGGGCTGACGCTGATCCGCCGCGAGGTCTTCGAGGAGATGCCCCAGCCGTGGTTCTGGTCCGTGCCGGGCCGGACGCCCGAGGGCGGGTGGGACTGGCAGGCGTGGGGCCGCACGGACGCGGACATCACGTTCTGGCGGAACTGCGACATCCTGGGGCTGAAGGTCTGCCAGCACAACGGCGTGTGCATCGGGCACAGCATCCGCGCCATCAAGTACCCCTGCGACAAGGGCAAGGGCGTGATGCTCGTGCCCATCGAGAACTACCGCCGGCAGGGCAAGCCCAAGGCCGCGGCGTTCAACCCCGCGCTGTACCGCAAGAGGCCCGAGCCGGCGCCGGTGCCGGCGCCCCCCGCCGACTTCCTGGCCGCGGCGACCAACGCCGTGCGTCCCGAGCCGCAAACCCCCGACGTGAGCGCGAGCCCGTGAGCAGCATCTCCTACGCCGCCGCCTTCCAGGACGAGATCGCCCTGCTGCTGACGGGCGGGCTGTACGCCGCCTGCACGACGGAGCAGAAGACGCTCATCGACGGCAACTCCACGGCCAGCCCCCCCACGCGGGGCGCGGCCAAGGGGGCGTGGGACAAGGCCGTCCTGACCGACTACTGGGTGCAGCGCGTGGCCGCGGGGTCCACGGCCCCGGACCTCGACGCGCGGCGGTGGTTCATCTGGGAGGCCGTCAAGCAGGCCGGGGTGCAGATGCGCCCCAACATGCTCGACGTGTACACCAAGAACGCCGCGGAGGCCGAGGCGCAGTACGTCGAGCAGGCCGCGCGCCTGGCCATCGACGCCAGCCCGGCCAGCTCCACCGAGCCCTGGGCCGTCAACCAGCAGAACATCCGCCTCTACTGCCTCGCGCACCTCATCCGCCGCACGCCCCGCGTGCTCGCCCCCGTCGAGACCATCGACGCCGCGACCTACGCGGTGCTCGCCGAGCTGTGGGACGGCTTCGACTGGCCCTTCCGCCGGCGCCTGGTGACGATGGCGATCACCACCAGCGAGACGGTGACGTTCTCGGTGGGGACCAACACGCAGAGCATCGACCGCCCCGCGACGCGGGAGTTCTACTACGGGCCCGACGACGAGGAGGAGTCGTGCCTGAAGTGGGCGGACGGGGACGACTTCGCGCAGCGCCGCGCGGCCAACGACGGGGACACGGGCCAGCCCCGCTGGTGGCGCTTCCAGTCCGCGGGCGACACGCTCACGCACTACTTCGTCCCGATCCCCGACGCCGCGTACGAGCTGACGGGCGAAATCTACATCACCGGCCCGGGCAACCCCAGCAGCGCGACGGACACGACCCCCTTCGCCCGGTTCCCCGCCAGCGTGCAGCCGCTCATCCGCGAGCTGGTGCTGGCCCGCGTGCTCAAGGAGATGCGGGCCGACGGCGGGCGGGAGGAGTGGGAGAAGGAGTGGGCGCGGGCGACGGAGATGTGCCTGCGGCTCGCCGACCAGGGGCGGCAGGACGACGTGCAGGTGGTCCGCGACGAGGCCCGCGACTTCCTGGAGTACGACGGCGTGGGCGGGATGCTGGGGGGGCCGCTGTGAATCCCCCCACGCTCATGGACGCGCTGCTCCCCGCCGTCCGCAGGATGGCGGACGGGGCCGCATTGGACGTGGCCCGGCGGGTGCAGCGCGAGATGCTGGCCCCGACCAGGGGCGCCGCGTCCATCGAGCGCGTGGGCGAGGGGATGTACCTCGTCAGCGCGACCGGCCCCGGGCTGGCGGACAGGGAGTACGGGAACACGGGCGTGCCCGCCGAGCCCTTCGTGATGGACGCGGTCGGCCGCGCCGGGGGGGTGCTCTCGTGACGCTGGAGGAGGCGGTGTACTCGGCGGTCAGCGACGCCATCACGGGGGACACCGTGGCGGCGACGGGGCTGTTCAACACCACCAACCAGTACTACGTGCGGCGCCTCTCCCGCCAGGGGCACGGCGACGACCGCGACACGCACAACTACCCGCGCATCGAGGTGCAGTTCCCCCTGGACGCGGCGGAGGACTCCTTCGCCCGCGGGTCCAACGCGGTGCTGTTCCGCCTCGTCGTCGTCACGCAGCGCGACGGGCACTTCCCGGCGGAGGACGCGGTGTGCAAGCGGGTGCGCGAGCTGCTGCACAACCAGACGCTCAACACGGACCCGACGGACTGGTCGCTCAACAAGCCGACCATCGTGCGCACGCTCCGCGGGCCCATCTCCGACACGGAAAAGCGCAAGGTGTTCGAGTTCAGGATCGGCGCCAGCCGCGATTCGGGGGCATGACCTATGGCGATTCTCCGGGGCAACCAGGCGGCCTTCTCCTTCGCGGGGCAGACCATCACCACCATCGAGCACCACGCCTGGGAGGCCGACTTCCAGCGCCCGCAGCACGAGTCCACGCCCTTCGGCTACGAGGGCACCCGCAACGAGATCGGCACCATCACCATCCGCGGCACCGTCCGCGGGTTCCGCGACTCCGCGGCCAACACCGCCGTCGTGCCGGACGGGACGGCGGGGACCATGACGCTGACGACGGTGAGCGGCAAGTCGTACGCCTTCAACGCCCGGCTCTACGGCATGGGCATCAGCGCCCTGTCGCTCAACGGCGGGCCCAACCAGCCCACGCAGTACTCCTTCATCTCCTCCGCCGCCAGCTCGGCGGCGCCGGTGACCACCGCCTGATGGAAGACAACGCCCCCATCTTCGAGGTCTCCAAGGTCACGGTCCCCGTGGGGATGGACGTGTCGGAGGCCGAGCGCGCCGTGGACGCCCTAGAGGAGCGGGTGGCGGCGCTGCACGCGCAGGCCGGCAAGGTGGGCGAAGCGCTGACCAAGGGCCTGGAGGCGGCGGAGGAGGCGGCGGGCCGGTTGCTGGAGACGCTGGGCAAGATGGCGGACATCCGCGTCCCCGAGATGCCCGAGGCCCAGGAGCCGCGGCGCGAGCCAGGCGGTGACGTGGAGGCGGCGCTCGACGACGAGTCGCGCCGGCCGGTGACGGACCAGGAGTTCCAGAACTTCCGCGCCGACTTCGAGAGGCGCCTGGACGAGATCGCCACGCTCCTGGGCAACATCGACGCGAACACGGAGGGCCGGTGAGTGCCCGCCGAACGCATCAAGCCCGCCCAGTACGGCACGGCCCCGCGGACCCTGGCCTGGGAGACGTGGCGCGTCACCGACCGCAACTGGGACGACTGCCACGCCGACCCGCAGCTCCCCCAGCGCGGGACGCCCCACCCGGCCAACACCAACCTCGTGGTCTACGACATCCAGCCCTTCAAGGAGGTGCGGCCCGGCGTCCACTTCGTCCGGCTGCTCTACCTCCCGCCCAGCTTCAACCTGCCGCAGATCCGCGGGTCGGAGGCGGAGGTCACGGCCGACGAGGACTTCGAGCTTCCGGTCCTGTCGAGCGACACGGGCACGGGCCCGCTCGCCCAGATCAAGCGGCGCTTCGTGAAGCGCGGGCGGATGATCTCGGTCGAGTCGCGGCTGGTGGGCGCGGGCGAGGGCGAGCTGCGCGCGGCCAAGTCGCTGCTGCTGAACAACCTGGGGTGCTGGTATCTGCTCCCCCGCGGGCAGACGTTCAACCAGATCCCCGGCATCCTGATCTCCTCGCGGCTGCGGCTGGACCGCTCGAACCTCGTCTTCGCCGACGTGCGGTTCCTGACGACGGGCTGGGTGCGGGCCATCCCCGCCGGCTCGTACCTGGGGCAGACGCTCGCGCTCCCGGAGCTGCCCCCGCTGGCGGAGTACAACGCCGACTTCAACGCCAGCGGCGTCGCGTCCGTGGCCGTCAAGCTCTACACGGACATCTACCGCCAAGGGCAGGTGATCCCGTGGCTCTAGACGCCGCCACCAACTTCGACGTGGCGATGGGCGTCGTGCGCACGGCGAGCGCCCAGGCCGGGCCCGCCGACACGGTGCGGTACTCGGGCTACGCCATCTCGCTGGTCACGGGCGCCCAGTCGCCCTTCACGAACATGCTCCCGTACCGCTGGGGCGGCCCCTCGGACGTGATGATCCAGGCCGCGGCGCCCGCGGGGTCGCTCGCCATCGTCTCGGTGTACAACGGCACCCGCCGGCTCTACGTCTTCGAGGAGCGGTTCGAGCCCGCCGACTGCGACGACAACCCCGGCGCGCGGCAGGCCGCCGCGCTGGCCGCGGCCTTCGCCGCTCAGCCCGGAGGTGCGACGTGAAGATCCTGCCCCCGCTCAACCCGGGGAAGACGACCATCGACCTGGGCGTGCCCGAGGACGCACTGGACTACCGCGTGCCCAACGACGTGGAGCACGTCGTGGTGCAACGCGACATGCGCGACGGGGGCGCGTGGCCCACGGGCACCGTGCCGATCGTCACGCTCAAGCACAGCCTCGACGGCGGGAGTTATCACGCCTTCGCCGCCGGGGCCGTCACGTACAACACCGAGGGCATCGGCGCGGCCGTGTCGGTCGTGCCGGGCTCGTACCTGCGTCTGTATGTCTCGACCATCGCGGCCTCCACCGGCGAGACCATGCGCCCGGTGCTCCGTGGGTACAAGGACACCGACTGATTTTCGGGGGTGACTTATGGCGAACTTTCGCTGGACAGGAGCTGCGGGCGACGGGAACATCCAGACCGCGGGCAACTACGCGGGCGGTGCGGCGCCCAGCGCCGACGCCGACAACCTGTACTTCGACACCAACGTCGACCCGAACACGGGCCACCCGACGAACGGCACGCTGGCGTTCGCCTTCGGCGAGATCGTCGTCTCCCCGGGCGTGAACGTCGCCATCGGCAACGACTCGGGACAGCCGACCTTCGGCGGCGCAGGCGACACCATCCCGCTCATCCGCCTCGCGGGCACGGCCCGGCGCCACCGGCTGGCCTGCGGCGCCGACGCCGTGACCAGGCTCTCCTGCGAGCTGGGCACCGGCCAGCAGGTCCACCTCATCAGCGGGACCTACACCACGACCGTGGCCGAGCGGTGCGAGGTGCTGCCCGGCGCCTCCGCGGTCACCACGAACATCCGCGTCATGCGCGGCGGCAAGGTCGTGGCCGCCACGAACGGCACGGCCATCACGCTCCTGGAGCTGGACGACGCCTCCAGCGCCGAGGTGACGAGCCGCGCCATCACCACGGTCTACGTCGAGGGGGCGTCGAACCTGACGACCAAGGGCTCGACGGTGGTGACGACCGGCCACTGCACGAGTGGTTCCACGTACAACAAGCAGTCGGCCGCCACCGACACGACCTGGAACCTCCGCGGCCGGGGCAGCAAGATCACCCCCGCGGGCTACGCGAGCCCGGCGACGGCCAACACCATCACGACCCTGAACCGCCACGGCACGGCGACGCTCATCAAGAGCGCCGGCGGCGCCACACTGACCGTCACGAACGACAACCTCTTCGGCACCGAGTCGGACACCAACAACACGCCCATCACGTTCAACCCGTGAGATGAATGCAGCGTCCCCTGTACAGAGCCGGTGAGAGCGGGCGCCGCCGGTTGCACCGGGGCGGGAGGCCCGCCACCGACGCGGCCAGGGACTGCTGCTGCGGGGAGGGCGAGTGGCACGCCCTGCACAACTGCTGCTTCCCCTCCCGGCGGGTCTGGGTGCTCGCCGACCGCGTCCCCGCCGGGTGCTCCGTCGTGGTCGCGCACCTCGACGGGAGCAACTGCTGGACCGTGGTGCGCTCGGGGCTCACGCGCGAGCAGGTGCTCGCCGTCGACCCCCGGGCGGTGTTCATCGAGCCGGGCCCGCCCTTCGAGTGCGCGCCCGACTGCGACGACGCCCGCTGCACGCCGCGGGCCGACTGCGACTGCTGCCTGTTCGCCGACGTGTCCCGCCCCTGCGGCTATCCCGGCGGCGAGAACACGACGGTCTGCTGCACCTACGGCCAGCGCTTCCGCGTGCGGTTCTACGGGACGCGGCGGGAGGTCTTCCGCACCTGGGGGTCCTCCAGCTCCATCTGCTGCCCGATGACCGCCGAGACCGTGACCAACACGGCCTGGGACGAGACGTACGAGTACCGCGTCGTCCCCGGCTGCACCTACGAGCGGGAGTGCCTGAACCGCTTCGTCACGGTGGTCACCCGCGGGTTCACGTCGGACCAGTCGCCCGGCGGCCCCCTGTGCGGCACCCGCAACCCGCCCTTCGAGAGCATCAACAACTACCGCTGTGACGAGGGCGGCCAGAGCGCCGTCGGCTGGAACTTCAGCGTCTCCCCGGCGGGCGGCCTCATCTACGGGGACGTGCGGAACCTCTCGCTGACGACGTGCCACTCCGACGTGGAGCCCCGGCCCTGCAACTTCTCCTGCCGGCAGACCACCACCGTCAACGGCATCGAGCACGTCAGCCACGAGCGGTCGGCCGAGGCCGGTTGCTTCGAGGGGCGGCTGACGCTCCGGGAGCTGTACCACCGCGACTTCGTCGTCGGTGACGACCAGCACCTGTGCAACGACTACGAGATCGGCCAGGAGGTCGTCTCCAACTTCCAGATCACGGTGAACGAGGAGTGCGCGCGGTCGCCGTGCTCGGGGCCGGACCGGCGCGGCCCGCGCGACGAGCCCCCGGCGCTGGGGACGGGGGACCTGCTATGACGTGCGGATGCGCCCCGGGCACCGTCCCTCTGCCCCCGGGCGCCCGGGAGGCGGCGGCGCTGTGCCACCTGTGCCTCTACGCGGAGCACGCGCCCGTGTCGGCGGCGGTCAAGGGCATGGTGGCCTGCACCCTCGACGGCGCCCCGATGCTGGCGGCGGTGACGCGCCCGTGCCCGGCGGGGCTGCACCCCGACCGCGACGGCGTCGTGCGGTGGATGGGCGTGCGGTGGGAGGGCGTGCCGGCGCCGATCCGCTGGTGGCTCTGGGCGTTCCACCCCAGGCACCCCCGTCCCGGCTCGTTCGCGGGCTGCGGGTGCGTCCGGGTTCTGAAGCGGGCATGGCGGCGTTTGAGGGGAGCGAAGCATGGCTGAGGGCGTTCCGTTCTCTGTGCGCCGGGGCGGGTCCGGCGTCACCATCGTCACCCAGGACATCGCCTCCCGCGCGAGCTGGGAGCAGTGGTATCTGGTCCGCAGCGACGTGCACCACGACAACGCCAAGAGCAGGCGGGACCTGGAGCGGCGGCACCTCGAAGAGGCCCGCGCCCGCAACGCCGGCATCCTCGACATCGGCGACCTGTTCTGCGCCATGCAGGGCAAGTACGACAAGCGCTCGGACAAGGGGGCCCTGCGGGAGGAGCACAAGCAGGGCGACTACCTCGACGCGCTGGTGCGCACGGCGGCGGACTTCTACGAGCCCTTCGCCCGCCACTTCGTGATGATCGCCCCCGGCAACCACGAGTCGTCGGTCCACGCCCGGCACGAGACGGACCTGACGACGCGGCTGGTGGAGCGGCTGAACGACAGGGCCGGGGCGGGCATCGTCCGCGGCGGGTACTCGGGCTGGGTGTGGTTCCAGTACACCCAGAGCGGCAAGGCCAAGGCGTCGCGGCGGCTCTGGTACATCCACGGCTACGGCGGGGGCGGGCCGGTCACCCTCGACACCATCCAGGCCCAGAGGCAGGCGGTCTACGTCGAGAACGCCGACTACATCGTGAGCGGGCACGTCCACGAGTGCTGGGCGGCCGAGCGGCCCCGCATCCGCCTGGACATGGAGGGGAACGTCGAGACGCGGACGGTGTGGCTGGTCAAGTGCCCCACGTACAAGGACGAGTACGGCGCCGGGGAGGGCGGGTGGCACGTCGAGACGGGCAAGGCGCCCAAGCCCCTGGGGTGCTGGTGGCTGCGTCACTGGTGGGACGGGGAGCGGGGGCTGCGCGAGCAATGGATACGGGCGGACTGATGCCGAGCGACCCCCCATGCCGCAACTGCAACCGCCGCGGGGCCGCCTTCGAGCGGGCCTGGTGCTGGGACTGTCTCAACCAGTTCATGGAGTGGCTGCACGAGCGCAAGTCGCTGCCGCTCTCGCCGGCGCGGCAGAAGGACGAGCAGCGGATGAAGGACCGGGGGCACAAGACGGAGCAGGAGCCATGAGCGACACGACGCCCGAGCCCGCGCCCAAGCCCCGCAAGCACCCCACGGAGCGGGCGCTCACCATCCTGGCCGAGCACCACGCGGCGGCGGTCATCATCGTCGCCAACCCGGCGCCCGACGGCGAGAAGGTGCTGCGGTTCATGCACGGCCCGCGGGTCTACTGCGAGGCGCTGGTGCGCGAGGCGGCGGCGCTGGTGGACCCCGACGAGGGCGAGGACGAGGACTGATCCGTGGCGACCTCGACCTCGACACCGACGGCCTTCAGAGCGGCCAGGCAGACGGCGAGGGGCATGGCGTCTTCGTTGGCGTTGGCCCAGCGGCAGCCCGAGCCGATCTCGCATTGTCCGTGGACGCAGCCCGTGCCGTGCCGTCCGAACTCGACGGTGTGGAACCCGTCGCCATCGCCCATGCGGTACTCCCAGCCGTCCGCCCGCATCTTCTTCACCACCGACCACGCCGCGGCGGGATCAGTCGAGTATTCCGGCACCACGTCCACCCACGACAGCGGAACGCCGCCGATGGATTCGTCGTCCGTGGTGGGCACTTCGCCCACGGGCCAGAAGGGGCTCTGGGCCACTGGTTGCAGGTGGCACGACTCGCCGTCGTGGATGGGCTTGAGCCGGAGAATCCAGTCCCCATCAACGCCATATGCATGGACCTTCCCGAGCACCCTCAGCCCCATGATGTGCACGGCGACCAGCGCGTCGATCTCCCGCAACGTCTTCTTCTCGGCCATGCTTGACTCCCTGAAAGGTTAGACCATGCCCCTGCTCTATGCCGCCGCGTACGCCGTCGCCCTGCACCAGACGCCCGTGGTGCCCGAGCGCTTCGAGGCGTGGATCAACCCCGAGGCCGTCGCCGGCATCCCCGACGACCTCTCCGCCTTCGGCACCCGCCGCACCGTCGCCGGGGTGCTCTCCGTCCCCCTCCCCGCCCACATCCCCTCCTCCGCCGTCGAGGCGCTGGTCGTCACCCTCTACGGCTGGTCCGAGGGCCCCTGCGCCGTCACCATCGCCGTGGGCGCCGAGTCGGCGCGGGTGTGCAACGGGGGGTTCTCCGACACGGTGAGCTTTTCGGTGGAGTTCTCGCAATCGGCTCTTCTCGGCCCTGTTTCCGGCCTCGCGGTGACGGTGTCGATCGAGCCCCCGGGCGAGTGCGGGCCGGACCTGTTCGACTACGCCGGGGTCGACGCGCTGCTGGCGGAGGCGGTGTACCGCAAGTGCGAGGCGGACCTGGACAACGGGTCGGGGGTGGGCGTGCCCGACGGCGTGGTGGGCGTGGACGACCTGGCGTACGTGCTGGAGCGGTGGCCCGAGGGCGACCCGCGGTGCGACCTGGACGACGGGAGCGGGACGGGGGACAGCGACGGCGCCGTCACGGTCGATGACCTCCTGCACTTCCTGGATCGGTACTCGCGGGGGTGCTAGAGCCGTCGGCATTGGCCATTGCGGTCTCTTCGCGCACAAGGACGAGCAGCGCGAACGATGAAGCGACGACCGCGAACACGCCGAACGCGATTGTCGTCCAGTCGGTCGATCGGCAGACGATCCACACGGCGAAGATGACGGCGAACGTCAGAACCAGCCGCAGCAGAAACAAGAAGGTCCTCATCTGCATTCTCCTTTCGTCACCACGTTCTCACTATCCCCTCCACGTCGACGCCGTGCCGGTGACCCCCGGCGCTGCACTTGACCACGACGCGCCCGTCGTTGGGCGAGACCTCGGGGCACCCCCGCCGCATCGCGTGCCGCAGCAGCGCCCGGATCTGCCCGTCGCCCTCGTAGCTGCTCCGCCCCGGGCGCCGTGGGTCGTCCACCCACAGCCGGTCCCCGGGGCACCGCAGCACCCCCGGGGGCAGGCCGTACCACGCGCCCAGCTCCGCCACGGTGGCGTAGTCGGGCCACGAGGGGGCCTGCTGGTAGTCGTGGACGTACTGGATGAGCACGGTGCCGATGCCGCGGAGGTTGGTGGCGCAGCGGGTGCGCTGGGCGTGGAGCCGGGCGCGGGCCAGCCCGGGGGCCAGGACCGCCAGCAACAGGGCGATGGTGAGCACGACGATGAGCAGTTCGATGAGCGTGAACGCGCGCGTTCGCATGGTGTCCTCCCCGCGGGAACGCAGCGGATGGGTGGGTTATGCCTTGAGGGCGGCGCGGGCGATATCGCGCACGGCGTCCATGCGGTCGGGCAGGCTGATGACCCAATCGCAGTCCCGCAGGCGTTCCAGCGCCGCCCGCAGCCTGTCGCGTTCGGCGCGGAGGGCGTCGAGCTCGGCATAGAGAGGGTCGGCAACCTGCTCGACGGTGAGGCTGAGGCTCCGGACGTTGATGCACACGGTGTCGATGTTCTCAGGGTCGTCGGGCTCGCGGTCGCACACCGCCTGTATCAAAGCGTTGGCGAGGTCGAGGGTCCTATCGCTCATGCATCTCTCCTTTCAGTTGTCATCCCCCGGCGCCGGCGACACGCCGGGCAGGGCCCTGGCAAAGTCCGTGGCCCGCACGCTCTCCCACCGCACGACCTCCCACCGCTCGCCCGCCTCGTCCATCTGGATCCGGCCCGGCAGCCAGTCCACCACCGCGTCGTCGGGCTCCAGCAGCGACCGGACGTGCGCCACGTCGTCCTGGTACATCCCGTCGGGCAGCCACGTCCACGCGCCGTAGGTGTTGGGGAGCATCCTGATGGGCGAGAGCAGGACGCGCAGGGGCAGCCCCCACCACCGCGCCATCCTGATGTTGTGCCCGGCGAAGTCCCGCCAGTAGCGGTCGTAGTCCTCGCCCTTGCGGTAGAAGTCGAAGCAGACGAAGGCGCTGTTGGCCGCGGCGCCCATCTCCTTCAGGGCGGCGTACCCGCCCCTGACCGCCGCCTCGTAGGTCGCGGTGCTCAGGCCGTGGTAGTGCGGTCGGTGCAGGAGGTTGTAGAAGGACAGGGCCTGGCGGGCCTCGGCGTTCTGGCAGCGGCGGCCCATCTCGCGGGCCTTGAGGACGCAGGAGCGTGCGAGGGCCAGCGTGGGGGACTGGGTGGGGTCGGACTGCCAGAAGTCGGGGTGGGCGTCCGTGTACTCCACGTCGATGCAGAGTTCGACCCCGGCGAGGTCGTCGTCGATGAGGTCGAGCGTGTCGTAGTCGATGACCGGCGTGCCGTCGGGCCGGCGGGCGGTGATCTCGTTGGCGTAGACCATGCGCACGGGGGGGAGCGCCGGGGTCTGCGGGAAGTCCTCGATGCCGATGGCGTGGAGGCGCTGGGTGGTGGGCATGGGGTCAGGGTCTCCGGGGTTGGGGCTGCGAATCGACGACCTGCTCTACTACCTCACGCGGTTCGGGGAGGGGTGCTAGGGGGCGGCGTCATCCGGAACGCGCTGGATGTCCACACACACGCCGTCCGTGAACTTGGCGTTGAACTCAAACCAGCGGTCGCCGTCGTCTTCGTAGTGGTAGAAGTTGAGCATCCCGTGGTGGTTCTGGTCCACCACGCGCTCGGACCCCTTTACGCGACGGAGAATGGGAAGGCCGTTCGCGTCCTTCTCGTCATCAGGGACGCCCTCCATCTTGTAGCGATTGCAAACAAGACGCCCCTCCGCGGTTATTTCGTAGACCCAGAGGCAGCAGTCAAGGCCTTTCGTCTGAAAAGTCGGGTACGGCTTCTCCATCCCGGGAAGCGGCATGTGACACAGCACCTCATCAAACATTCCCATCGGTCTTCTCCTCGCCCACCGCCGCCGCGAAGGCGGCGAGGGCTTCAGCTAGTGCGGGGTGCTTCCCCGTTCCGTTGCAACGATGGCAGCGGTAATCCGGTGCCTGGGGAATCGGCACGGTGCGGGCGTAGCAGACGGGGCACGGAAGGCTCGCCGCCGCCTCCACCACCGCCAGCAAAGCGGGCAGGGCGTTGCGGGCGAGAACATAGCCGCGTGCGTTGGGACCTGGCGCCCGGAAGTCGCCGTCGTAAAAGGACGCGATCCACTCCATCCCCGCCGGGTCGTCCGCGCTTGGGTTCGTTCCCGGCTCGGACATAATGCACCAGCTCTCGTCCTTCGGCCTGGCGCTGATGTGCAGGGGCCCTTGCGTCCCGTGACGCAAAGCCTCCCGCAGCCTCGCAATCGCCGCCGTCACGTCGTCCATCATTCGTCCTCCTCTCCCTCTTCGCAGGCGAAGCATCGCACGTTCTTGCCAGCAATGCAGCGGCAGCAGCAACGGTCGAAGCACTCTGGGCACTCGATGAGCCCCGGCTCGTCGGGGGGTGGCGGCTGGCCGCATGAGTCGCACACGTCTACGAGCGAAGTGCGCAGCACGGGCGGCGCGTCACTTGGCATCATTCGTCCTCCTTGAGCAGCCCCGCCGCGCGCAGCACGGCCGTGGTGATGTCGCGGGGCGAGGCGGTGAGCAGGAACCAACTGAACCCCTGCGCACGTGCGGCCGCGTCGTAGGTGATAGCCAGAACGTCCGCAATCGCGTCCTGCATCCCCCTCTTCTCCGCCTCCGCGAGCAGGGCGCGGGCGTGGTCGATGGTGGTGGCCGGGTTCCAGTGGACGCGGAAGTCTCCTGTAGGACCGATCAGTCCCGGCGCCATCGCACTCCGTCCCTCAAGCACGTCCTTCACGGTGACGCGCTTGTACCCCATCCACTCCGCCGCCTTGGCGTTGAGTTCTGCGTCGGTCATGTGGGCTCCTGGGGCTGGGGCGGGCGGAGCGTGTCATGCAGGGCGTTCCTCGCCATGTTGGCGGAGTGAACCACCTTGCGATAGAGGACGTACGGGAAGTCGTCCTCGCTCCCGCGGTTGTTGTCGATGGCCGTGAGCGTCGCCCGCATCCGGGCGTTCTCCGCTTCGAGGGCGGCGATGCGGGCGCGGAGGTCCTGCGTCTGCGTCTTGACGGCGGCGTTGAGCGCAATGGCGTTCCAGAGACGGACATGCTCAGGACTACCAACGTCCCGCAGCGCCTCGGCCGTGGGCGCGGGGCGGGCACGCAGGGCGGCGAGTTCGGCCTCGGCCTTGTTCGCGCGTTGCCGCTCCCTGTCCCGCTCGGCCTCGGCCTTCTCGGCGCGGGCGCGGAGGGTGTCGAAGGCGTCGGGACATGGCACGGCGACTTGAGCGGGGCCCGCCTCCCGGTCCTCGTAAGGCCACCGCTCACTGCGCGACTCGATTGCCTTGGCCCTCTCGCGGGTGTAGCGGCCCGCAGACTTGATGTGGGCGGTGTAACCGCTGCTATTACCACGCCACCACAGCCCGTCCTCACGGTCGTAGATGAGCCAGTCCGCCGCTTCCCCCGCGGGCTCAACCTGTAAGGGGGGCTTACACGTTGCGGGCTCCCCCTCAGTCACCCGTGAATCAGCCGGTACAGGCTGTAGAGCAGCAGCGCCAGGAACGCCAGCGGGAGCAGGACCGGCAGGCACGCCAGCAGCAGCCCCAGCAGGCCCATCGCCGCAATGACCAGCAGCGCCGCCGCCAGCGCCAAGTATTCGCCCAGCCTCGCAAGCACAGTCCACCTCCGTCTTGGTGTCGCCGTTGCCGTACACGGTGATGCGCAGCACGCCGCGCTCCACGACGCAGAGCACGCTGTTGGGGGCGGTGATGGTGGGGGTCAACATTGGGTCTCCTGTGCTTCGAGTATCACTCTGCCGATTGCTTCCGCGACATCCGGGACGACGCTGTTGCCGTAAGCCCGGAGAGCACTTCGGCGGGCAAGTGACACCAATCGGGCGGGTAGCCCATCAGCGTCGCCACCCAGTCGGGGTTGAGCGAGCCGCGCAACCAGTCGGGGCGGCTCCCATCTGTGCTGGGGCTCTCCGGGGCGGGAGGGCCAGACTTGATGCGCCCCAGCAGGTTCCCGCCCCCGTCGTGGTTCTCCGTTGCGCCGTAGTCCGGTCCCCGGTTCGCGTCCGCCGAGCGCGGCGTCGGCCACGTCGCCTCCTGCGGCTCCAGGCAGTCCTTCCCGCCCCGCTTCCAGTCGCGCGAGCGGGGGGTGTTCCAGGCCAGTACTTGCGCGGGCAGGTTCGGTTGGCCCCCATCCTTCCGCTCCGGGTGATGAATCACAGGGCGATCGCCGTTGCTCGCCTTCGGCGTATTCCACTCGTCCGACGATCCACACCCGGTCCCGCCTGTGCGGGGCTCCGACCGCCCAAGCACCCACCACGAGCGGCCAGCAGGCGTACCCGAGTCCTTCCAGCGCAGCGAGCGCGTCGTCAGCCCCGCGAGTCCGGAGAGCAGGGACGTTCTCAGCCAGCACCCAAGCGGGTCGCACGGCCTCGATGACGCGCCGCATCTCCCACCACAGCCCGGAGCGCTCCCCGCCGAGACCGGCGCCCTTCCCGGCGCAGGAAATGTCCTGGCAGGGGAAGCCTCCACAAACAACATCGACTGGCCCACAGCGTCGCGCCACCTCATCGCCGGTCACCTCACGCACGTCGTCCCAGCAGGGCACCCCGGGCCAGTGCTTCGCCAGCACCGCGCGGGCGAAGGGGTCGATCTCGCACTGACCCACCACCGTCATGCCCGCCCTTTCAAGGCCCAGGTCGAGCCCGCCGATGCCGGAGAAGAGGGACAGGACACGCATATCAGCTCGCCGTCTTCGCCCACACCCGCGTCGTACTCGTCAGGCTGGGAGTGCTCGCCCAGAACCGCTTGCTCCTCAGCCGCGGCAGGAGGGTGATGGCCCACGCGATGAGGCAGAGCGTGAGCACCACGCGCCCCCACCGCCTCGCCGTGTTCCACCGACGGCGCCGGTCCAGCGGCGCCCGCCTCTGCCTCAACGCCTCGCGTATCTCGTGCGTCTCCATGCTGCTCTCCTTCGCCGCGGTCACGCACGCGGGGTTGGTTGCTTCCTCCGTTGGCTCCGGCTCACGAACGTCCCCGTGACCACCCGATACCGACCGGTGCTCCATCCGTTCAGATGCCGACATCTCGCGTCGGCCAACCCCTTGTTTCGGAACGCCTCGACGGGGCGGCCCTGACACGCGAGCATGTACACCCGGGCCCTCATGCCACCTCCCTGTTGCGGGTCACGGCGTCGTCCGACTCGACGCGCGGGGCCCACTGCCTGTAGGAGTCGTCCGCGGCCTGGCCGCTGATGTGGTGCAGCAGGTCCACGGGCGCGTGCGGGTCGAAGAGTTCGCGGCCCTGGTAGCGGAAGGCGTGGAACAACTCGTGGCGGACGACGAGTTCGACCTGCATCCACAGCGTCTTGACGACGCCGCTCTTGCCGGTGCCCGCCCAGAGCACCACGTCGCGCCCGCGCCCGCGGCCGAACGAACCGTCGTCCACGTTCACGCGGTCGAACGTGACCCACAGCAACCAGCCCTTGCGCTCGCCGCCCACGTCGGGGAGGCGGAAGGGCTTCCACTCGAACGCCCAGTGCCAGTTGGTCGGTCCGATGCGCGACATCTCGACCTGCGAGATGACCTCGGCCAAGTCCGCGTCGGTGTAGACCATCTTCTCGGTGTGCATCCGTCGCTCCTACGCCGCGTCCGCGGCCTTGGGGGATTCGGGGAACCGCTCCTTGTGCAGCGCCACCCGCCGCACCAGGGCCATCACGTCCGGGCGGCCCAGGCCCTCCTCGCGCCGCTTGATCCAGGCGCCGTGGTCGGACCCGCTCCCGCCCGTGATGGCGATGGCGATGCTGCTCCACGACGGGACCGCCTCGCCCTCGCCCACGTCGTCCCGGCAGAGGACGGCCAGGGCCCGCCGCGACTGCACCTGCGCGGTGGAGCGTCCGGGCGGGGACACGTCCCCGAGATGGTCGAGGTAGCGCATGATGCGGGCGCGGAGGGCGCGGACGGCGGGCGGCGCGTCCGCGATGGGCGCGCCGCACTCGCGCCTGGCCCAGTGGGCGCCGCAGGTCGGGCAGACGCCGGGGGACATGGGCGTCATTGCGCGTCCTCCGGGGCGGGGGCGGCAATCTCCTCGGGTCCGCCGTCGATGTAGTTCCAAGCCCATTCTGTCCAGTGCTCCTGGACGGCCTTGTCGCGGGCATCAGCGTCCAGCCCCGCCAGTTCCTCGTCGTCGATCTCGTACTCCGTGTCATGGCGAGCGCCGGCGAAGCCGATCCCGAGCGTGAACCTGAACCATGCCATGTCAGTCCTCCGGGTTGACAACCTTCGTCTCGAATCCGCCGCCCTCGCGCTGGGGCTTGGGCCGCACCAGCACGGCGCGGAAGGGGAAGAGGGACGCCGCCACCTTGAGCTTGACCCAGGCGTCGTCCTCCATGTGCCCCTTGACCTCGTGGATCTCCAGCGTGCCGTCGGGCAGCATGACCACGAAGTCGGGGGTGTACCGCGTGTCCGGGGCGAGCTTGAACGTGAACGCCTCGAACCAGTACGCGGCGACCTTGCCCTCCAGCCTGAGCGCGGCGAGCACGTCGGCGTAGCGGGCCTCGGACTTGTTCATGGTGCCGGGGGTGCGGCGGGCGGTGCGGCCACGGGCGAAGATGCGCGTCACGTGCTGCCCTCCCTGCCGAACAGCGCCGCCCCCGCGTCGCTCTCGTCCGCCTGCGCCTGTCGCTTGCGGAGCACGCGGTCGGACGGCGCAACCTTGTTCGTCTCCTGCAGCCAGACGAGGTACGGGTAGCGCTCACGGGTCGCCCAGGGGAAGGCGTTGAGGAGCATCGCGCGAAGCTCGGCGCGGCTGGCGCGTGGGTTGTCCCGCACGATCGCGGCGATGCGGCGGGCTGCGTCTTCTCGCCAGGTCACGTGAACAGCCCTCCTTTGTTCGCTTCCGGCTTCTCCGCCGCCGGCACCATCGCCCTGAACCTGTCCCGCTCCGTGGGGCCGATGGAGAACCACGTCGCCTTGGGGTCGTACAAGCCCGCCTGCTTGAGCGCCATGTACCGGCCGATGGCCGCCTCCTCCGCGGGCGTGCCCGCGTGCGCGTCGAAGTCGTCGAGGTTGCTGCGGGTGGGGGTGGCGGTCATGCGGACGGCCCATCCTCCCGGTGCGTCTCTGTGGCAAGCCGAGCGGTGAGCCACCGGATAGCGGCGTCCCGGCGTCCGCTCTCGACGGGGATAGACAGCATGGCCGCCAGCGCCTCCGCCATGTAGTGAACGTCGGTGCATCCGGCGCTCTCGGCGTGCAGCCGCGTCAGGTCGTCGACCGTCATGCCGAACGCCTTGGCATAGCGGCGGAGCGCGGTCGGCTTGATGGGGGCGCCCTTCTCATGCTTGCACACCGACGACTGCGACACGCCGGACCGCTTGGACAACTCACACTGGGTGAGCCCGCGAGCCTTCCGCAACATCCGTACGACAGCACCTGTGCCGCTCATAACTCAGACCTCCTCTCCCTCGGCAACCGCTCGCGCTTGCTCGGCACCGGCAGCGTGCGCACGGCCACGCCGACGCAGGCGCAGTGCCCGCGCACGCGCCCGCAGCCGGGGCACACCACCGGCGCCGACGTGCCCACCACGGGGCTGGGCCGCGCGGGCGGGGGCTTGGGGGCTATCTCGCGGTGCCTCATCGCCCGCCCCTCCGGTGGTGCCGCTTGTACTGCTCCCAGGCGGCGTCAATGTCGGAAATGACTACTGACGCCTCCACAATCGCCCGTCGGCTGCTCCGCGCCATCGCGGCGTCGCTGCTGATGTACCGCTCCCCCGCCACGTACCCCACCAGCACGCCCTGGGCGAGCTTGCGGAGCGTCGCGGCCGACAGGGGGCGCTTGCGCTGTCTCTTGGCCATCACCGCACCTCCATCTCGGACTCATGGGCGAAGACCAGCGCGCCGGGCACCGGGCCCAGCGGCTCCAGTTGCAGCAGGTACAGGCCCGCCCCGTCCCGCACCGGCGCCGTCCGCCGCGGGTCGTTGGGGGCGTACGTGTGCTCGGGGCCCGGCACGTCCAGCACCCGCCCCGCGTGGCGGCGCAGCACCTTGGCGGGCAGCCGGTGCCCGTCGGCCACCAGCGTCACGCGCTGGAACTCCCGGAACAGCGGCTCGGCCGGGCGCACGAACCGGGCCACGAAGCGGAACCGCGGGGGCTTGCGCGTGGCGGCGGGGTTCGTCATGTTCATCAGAGTCATCGCTCGTCTCTCCTGAAGCTCGGCCAGTCGCACACGATCACCACCCCCGTCTCCCGCATCCGGTCGGCGACGCTCGGACCCAGCGACTTGGCCAGTTCCTCGGGCCGGTGGTTGCTCACGAGCACGGTGTCCAGCATCGCCGCGTACCGGCGGTCGATGATGTGGGTGAGCACGTTGTCCTCCCACGCCGACTCCCCCCGCACCTGCGCCTCGTCGATCACCAGCACCCCGGGCCGGGCGTAGCGGTCCACCAGCGCCCGCTCGGTCGCCTCCGCGCCCTGCCGGAACGCCTCGCGGATGCGGAGGAACATCCCCACCGCCGTCGTGTACAGGATCGAGCGCCCGTTCTCGCCGGCGTGCCGCAGCGCGGTGCAGACCATGTGCGACTTGCCCGTGCCCCGGTTCCCCACGACGGCCGCCACGGCGCCGGTGCCGAAGGTCGCCCACAAGCGTCCGCCGGCCTCGATCCATCGCGTCCCCCGGGCGTCGCCGGGCGGCAGGTCCCTAGGTGGATCCCAGTACCGCCGGGGGATGTCCGCCGCGCGGAGCCTGTCGCGGATGTCAGCCACGGGAGTCCTCCCCGGGCCGCACGACGGGCAGGGTCGCCCAGTCGTCCGGCTCGTCGAAGTCGCGCCCACGCTGCTGGGCCCGCCGCTGCTCGGCGGCGCCCGGCGCCGGGCCGGTCGCACGGGGCGCGGCGTGCCGCATGTCCCCGCCGCGGTCCTGCTCCCGCTTGAGCCAGCCGGTCAGGAACCGGTCCCAGTTGCTCTTGTGCGCCCGCTCGGGGTTGGCCCGCAGCCACACGTCGGCCGCGGCGAGCTGGCGGTCGATGTCGCACGCCGGGAACGCCAGGGCCCAGCGGCGGCGGTCCTCGTCGGCGATGCCCGTCCACCCCCCGGCGGGCGTCCACGCGATCGCGGCCTCGCGCGTCTTCTCCTTCTTCTTCTTCTTATCTCTTAAGGGGGAGGGGGGAGCGGGGGGCGGGGGAACCAAAGTTGAACCAACCGTGAACCAAGGTTGAACCACCGTTGAACCACCGTTCGTTTCGTCGCGCACGCCGTCCTTCCGTGCTCGCCGTGCTTCCCCGCTGGCCCGTCCGTTCGCCGCCTGCGCCACGCTGCGCTGTCGCTCGCGTTCGTACGCGGCGGCCAGCAACGGGTGGACGTATCCGCTGCCACGCCGCGCGAAGTGCGCGAGCACCGACGATTCCACTGACGGCCAGTCGGACGAACTCACGCCGGCAAGGCGGGCGAGAGCGGGGCCGCTGGGGGGCAGGGCGGGGTCGGGTTGGCTAGCGAAACGAATCACCAGTCGCACCAGGGCCGCGAGCGCGTCGTTGTCGAGCGCGTCGACGGTGTTGGGCGGGAACAGCCGCAGCAGCGACTCACGGAATCCGTCGGCCACGTCGGCGTCCTGCCGGGGTGAGAACCGCGCTCACAGAGGCTCCCCGCGCGCGTCAGCACCAAGTACCTCTCTCGGTGCGTCGCGGGGCTATGAGCTATTGGAATCCCGCGTTCCGGGCTCTCGCCCGTTCCGCGGAAGGCGGACGCTGTTCCAAGCAGCCCCGCCCCGCCGTCATTGCCGCCGATCGGGCACCCGCGATGACGGACGCGGGCTCCTACGACGCCCGTTTATGGACGCGCCGGTCTCCATTCGGACGGCCGGACTTCCCAAGGCTCAGCGGCTCACCTGGTGTCTTCAATGCGGCGTCTAGGAGGGCTCCGCGACGCCGCGGGGTTGCCGGAGATTCGGGCTCTCCGGCGGCCAGGCGATACTCAGGCGGCGGCGACGCTCGGCGCGAGGCCGCGGGGGAGGGGGAACGCCTCGCTGGGCTTGAAGGCCAGGAGGCTGATCTGGCTCCCCGAGCGGTGGGCGTTCCACGCCTTGATGAACCACGCCAGCGTGTTGCGGTAGTCCCCGATGGTGCGGCGGGCGGGGGCGTTGAGCAGCACGCGGCGGAGGATCAGGCGCGGGTCGCGCGCCCCCAGGTTCGCGCCCTCGACGGTGCTGTTGATGAAGTAGTCCGCCGCGCCGTGGTCGATCCGGCGGAGGAGCCAGATCGTGAACGCCATGACGCTGGGTGGGGCGATCGTCCGGTGCTCGCGGCTGCCGCTCACCACGGCGACGGCCTCGCGGATGCCGGGGGTGCGGGCCAAGATCCCCATCAACTCGGCGTTGGAGACGCGGCGGTCGCGTCCCCCCTGGAGCCCCGCCTCGTCGCTCCACCGTGCCACCAGCCGCAGCGTGGACGCGAGTATGGAGGTGTTCACCTCCCCCGCCATCGCCAGCGAGTCGCTGCCCTTGCGGACGCGCCCGGTGTCGATCACGTCCTTGGCCGCGACCGGGAGCCCATAGACCACCAGCACGTCGAGCGGGACGCCCGAGCGGACCACGGCGTGGCAGCGGTGCTGGCCGTCGATCAGCTCCCCGTTCACGTCGAAGCGGATGGGGGTGGCGTCGTAGATCGCGCGACCGGCCAGCAGCTCCGCCTCGATGGAGAGGATGTTGCCCTCGGAGAGTGGCCGGTTCGCCACGTTGCGGGAGAGGAACGCCTCGGCCTGCTCGGGCGTCATGGTCAGGCGACGGGTGCCCACCTCGCCGGGGGCGGGGAGCCAGGCATGGGCGGGCGCGGGCGAGAGGCGGTGATTCGACGGTCGGGCCGGGGGCGTTCGTTCCAGAACTGCTGTCATGTGTCGCTCCGTTGCAGAGGGAACACTCGGGAACCGGCCGGATCTCGGGGACGAGCCCGGCCACAAAGCTTGGCGCCGCGGTCCCGCGACGCCAAGCAAGGAGAGAGGATGAGGCCGTTACTCGCCCACGAAGATGAGCGCGATGAACTTGAGGAAGGCGAGCGCCACGAAGGCCGCCCACTCCCGGGCGCTGAGGTCGTCGTGGCGGCTCACTGCGCGTCCTCGCTTTCGTGGCCCTGTTCGCTATGCGCGACGGGCGAGAAGAGGCGGAAGACGAGGTGCCAGAGCGTGACGAGGGGATGGAGCATGACGGGTCTCCTGGTTCGAGAAACCCCGGCACCCGCGGAGGCGAGCGCCGGAGCAGTGAGGAAGGTCAGAACGGGGGATCGCTGTCGTCCATCTCGATCGGCTGCGTGCGGGTGAGCGCCGCCTGCGTGCGCGGGGACGCCCTGGGCGGGGCCGCCTTGGGCGCGGGCGCGGCGCTCTCCTCGCGGGGGCCGACGAACTGGAACTCCTCGACGACGACGGAGAGCTTGGACCGCCGCTGGCCGTCGGACTCCCACTGGTCGAGCTTGAGGCGGCCCTCGATCAGCACCTCGCGGCCCTTGGACAGGTGCTGGGCCATCACCTCCGCCGTCTTGCCGAAGGCGGTGCAGTCGACGAACAGCACCTCCTCCTTCGCCTCGCCGTCGCGGCCCTTGGAGCGGCGGTTGACGGCGAGCCCGACGGTGGCGACGGAGACGCCGCTGCTGGTGTTCTTGAGTTCGATGTCGCGGACCAGACGCCCGCCGAGGATGACCTTGTTGTAGTTCACGCCGCACCTCCTTCGCGGGCCGCGAGCATCGCGTCGGCGAACCCCAGCGCCGCTGCGGCGACCGTGCGCTCTAGGTCGCGGTGTTGCTCGTGCGGAAGGCTCACCGCTTTGAGGTAGAAGCTTGCCAGCATCCCCTGCATCGCCTGCCCCGCGAACCAGTCGCGGAGGGACATCCCGTCCGAGCCCGAGGCTCCGGCGAACGCCGGTCCGCCGTCGTCCTTCTTATCCACGCGCCACCGCCTTCCTGCCCCTGGGGGCCTTGCCGTTCCCGATCGCCTTGTCCGCGTGCGCCTCCTCGCGCTCGACGTGGTCCTGCAAGTCGTTCTTGAGCGCCGCGTCCTGCGCCGCCTCGTCCATCACCTCGCCCGTCGCGGTGTCGACGCGCTTGCCGTCCAGATCCGCCAGGAACTCGGCGCCGCTCTGGACTGGCTTGGGCTCGGGCTGGTCCTTGAGCCACGCCGTCAGCACGGGCCGCAGGGTCACGGGCCACTTGCTCGCGGGCAGAGTCAGCCCCAGCGCCGCCGCGGCGTCCGCGAGCGTGAGGTTCTTGGATTTGAAGTGGGCCCGCATCTTCTCCTCGCCCTCGGCGCCGAAGGTCTCGGGCGGGCGGTCGTACTTGACCTCCTGGTCCTGGTCGGGGTCGTCGCCCGTCTCCAGCCCCAGCGTCTTGAGGAGGGCGTACTTGACGGCGTAGCTGATCGCCTTGCCGGGGCCCTTGTCCTGGTCGTCGATGCCGTAGCCGAACATGTCCACCGACAGCCTGTCGGCGGGCTGGTCGGAGTTGACGAACGTGACGGTCACGACGGCCTCGGTGCGGTTGCCCGTCTGCGCCCGTTCCTTGACGCAGGCGAAGTAGACCACGCCCTGGTTGACGAGCGCCGGGCGGACCTTGGCGGTGACCGCGTCGTGGGAGACGATCGAGTACCGCATCCCCTGCTTGGACTCTTTGCGGACGTAGGTCACGTCCTTCATCACCGCCAGCAGCCGCTGGTACAGGTTCCGTGTGTCGCGTTCCATCGTTCAGCCCTCGTCTCGTGCCCGCCGCAGCGCCGCCGCGGCCTTCGCCATCTCCGCCAGCCTCTCCGCCGTCCAGCGGACCTCCTCCGCCGCCTCGCGCCGCGCCTGCTCGGCGTCGTGCTCGTCGGCGAGGGCGATGACGCGGGGGTCCTGGCTCATCGCCCACCCCCCCGCGCCGCCTCTCGCGCGCCGCGCACCGAGACGCCGACGAGGTCGGCCGTCACGTGCAGCCGCTTCGCCAGCAAATCGGCCTCGTTCAGGTTGGATTCGGTGACGGGATCCAGCAGCAGCAGGTCCATCCGCCGCAGGCTGTCGCGCATGAGCAGCACGTGCGCCCGCGCGAGGTCCAGGTCCGGGGCCTCGTCCATGTCCGCCGCGATGCGGTCCATACACCGGCGGTTCGCGGCGTCGCTCATGCGTGTGACGAGGGTGTCGAACCGGGACGCGAGCACGTCGGCGTCCTCGGGGCGGAGGCGTTCGGGCTCGGCGATGGGGCTGGTGAGTTCACCCACGGCCCACCTCCTCGGCCTTGGCCGCATCGGTGGCAGGGCGGAGAAGAACGGCGCGGGCGCGGATGATGTCAGAGAGGGCGAGCCGCACCAGCCCCTTGACCTTCCTGCCGGGCAGGATGAGGTCCACGTTGGATTCGCCGTCCCAGGCGTCGAAGTTGAACGCGGAATGCACGCAGGCGAAGGGACGCAGCGCCTCCACCGCCGCGTCCCGCTGGCGCTCGGCCTCTTCGGCGCGGCGGAGGAGGGCGGCGGGGTCAACGGGGGGCGCGGGCGGCTCGTACCACTGGCCGCCGGACTCCGCGACGATGGCGCGGGCATCTGTCTCGGTGATGCGCTCGCCGTTGCCGAACACTCCTTGCGGGTACTCCGACTGAAGCCACTGCCGGCCGGAGCGGCCGTAGTACAGGCCGCCGACCGGAAACGCCCCGCCGAAGGCCCAGAAGCCCATTCCGTTCGCGGCGCCGAAGAACTCCGTCCCTGTCGTCGTGGGTGTGCCGCTCATTGCTCACCCCCGACGCTGGAGCGGCGTGCGGCCTCGGCCGACCGCGAGTGCCGCGGCGCCTGGTACGGGGTGGGGTGGCCCAGGTCGGTGGCGAGCTTGGCGTCCGCGGCGGGGTTGCCGCCGGTCAGCACCTCGCCGTTGGGGACGGGCTTGTCGGCGGGCTCAGCAAAGCCGAAGCAGTGGACGGGAGCCGTGCCCGCCTCGCCCGCAATGCGAACGGGACTGAATCGGAGCAGGCCGTAGCCCGCATAGTCACATGGCCCCTTGCCCTTGACGGACCCCGCCTCACCAAACGCCTTGGCCGCGCCCGCGACATAGCGGCCGATGCACTCGTTGGTGACGCTGCTGGGGGTGGCGCCCTGATCCTTGAATGGGCGGAAGTCCTCGGGGGTGGCGACGTTCCCGCAAAGCGGGCACTCAAAGCGCCACTTCATCTTGTCGGGGCCGAAGCGGCGCGAGCCCTCCGCGGCCCACTCTGCCTCCGTCATCGTGACGGGCTTCGCCGTCCCCGCCTCACCCCGCCCTGCTTGGTTGGTGCCGCTCACTCCTCACCCCCCGTCATGGAGCGGCGTGCGGCCTCGGCCGACCGCGAGTGCCGCGGCGCCTGGTACGGGGTGGGGTGGCCCAGGTCGGTGGCGAGCTTGGCGTCCGCGGCGGGGTTGCCGCCGGTCAGCACCTCGCCGTTGGG